>VMHT01019379.1_pt1 | contig 11583 bp, 10 predicted proteins | sample 4693611 | NCBI WGS metagenome assembly VMHT01 (sample SAMN12280063, study PRJNA550983) | marine metagenome | isolation source: seawater sampled from same location over 5 years 0.02-0.2 micron viral filtrate | place: USA: collected off the coast of southern California halfway between the port... ... | reverse complement strand
TCAATGCATAAACCCACTGATTCGTTTTGACCCAATTAGAGGGCTTGCAGTGGGTCGAATCACTCGCTATCCTTTGCTCATACGTCCAAACAGAGGGGACCCATGCGATTTCGACGTACGGCTCTATTTCAAAGGTCTAAGATTGAACAGATTATGCAGAATCTTAACTTAAACAATAAATACTCAAAAGCAACGAGCACCAAGTGATAATATGGATGCGAAAAAAATCTTTCAACCAAAAATCTGGTACATCATCGCTGGTGCAATGGCGCTCCTCGGTGGAATTGAGAACAACATTAACGCGGAAACCTGGGCGGAAAAGGCCTGGGGTGCTGATGGAGTAAACGATCAGAGCATTGCGATGGAGGCGCTCTTCGGATTGTTCATGGCCGGCTTTGGAGCCATGGGCCTAACCTGTGCTTTTGCCCTTGAGGGGAAAGCTCAAGCAAAGTTTGCTCTCGCCAATGGCGCCGTTATTTCACTCTTTTTCGTAGCCATGTTCGTCCTACTCCCATCGACCGGCTATGAAATGCCTGGTGCAGGCTTTTTGGCCCCTCCATTCGTGTTCATGGGTGGTTTGATGGTTTCTGGCTATCTTCACATGAACGATGAAGAGCAAGCAGCCGAGTAAGGTTAGAAGAACTCGGGATAAAACGAGTTTGCAATCCTTTTGAGCAAACAATGGAATATTTGCTTCCGGATTGAATCAAAGGGTCTATCCGAATACCCATTGATTAGGTATTGACAAATCAATGGGCTTGCAGTGGATCTTGTCAGACGTTACCCTTGCAACCATTGCGGCAGTGATGCCCATCTCCTGATTCTCGAATCGTACATTGGTCCAATGTTGACTCGCAAAACCATTGTGTTCTGGGGGGCGGCCAATTCGCAAGGAAAGGTTTTAGGGTGCCCTAAACTTCCCAAGGATATGCACCTGCAAGAAAGCTGTACAGTTTGCGGCGTTACGATAGAAGTCGGCTGGGTTGCATGCCCTTTTTGTGGGTTGCAACAAACTAACTTCCTCGATCCAAATCTGTCAATAATAGAACATGCTCAAAGCGTCTGTTCTACGAACTGCCAATCTGGCTGTGGATCAAAAACAAAAAAACTCAAATCAAAATGTTGCAAACGCTATAAGAAAAAAACCAAGAAAGGCCCGTGCAAACGATGCCCGAAAAAAGAGGCCGTAAGAGAACGCCTCTTCTCATTGTGAGCATCGGTAATGTACGCTTGGAGCGTCCCTTTTGCTCTTACCTTTCTCGAAAACCGTGCTCTAATTGACGTTCACAGGCACAGAGGAATGGTGCAAATGAATGCGCAGTTTCCCTCCCGTGTCCTGAATGTAGCAAAACGAGAACTCCACCTTGGCTTCTGTGCCGTCAGGCCTGGTGAAGAAGTAGTTCCCCATTGTCATGGCCGTTGGGCCATTGATGACCATCTCTTGATTTTCGAACCGTACATTGGTCCAATGTTGAATCGCAAAACCATTGTCTTCTGGGCAGGCTCCATTTTGGCCCACGAAGTAGGACATTGCGCCTTCGAAGGTGGGGCGGAATTGTTGCTTAGCGGCGAAGGTTGGTTTGAACAACACAGGTCCTATTCCATAGGCATAGAGCGTTTCAACGTGGGTTCGTGCACGTTCGACGTAGTCCATTCCTGCATCATGAGCTGCGGCAATTTCTACGATTCCCTCTCCCCAGGCTTGTTGGGCTTTCTCTACATCTGCTGCGGTAACCATCTCGACGCCATCCCTAAGATGCGCTTTCATCGGAACTTTATGAACAAAGTGCATCCGTTGTTCTGCCCTGCAACAGCCACGGCACCGCAGAACGATTTTTAATGGCTAGAGGAAGACAAGTGCCGTGGACACTTCTCAGTACCGAGTTTCAAACCCGGAAACCTTTGCTTTGTCTGATGCATCAGCAGCCCCTCCGACAGGGTTTGACAAAGAGCAATCAAAGCGCGTTTTGAAGAAGAACACAAAGCAATTGCAATCGCTCCAAAAATTGATGTGGGCTGAACGAAAACAGCGGCTTCTTGTCGTGCTCCAAGCCATTGACGCTGGTGGCAAGGATGGTACCATCCGGTCGGTGTTTGGCTTATTGAATCCTCAAGGCGTCAAAGTGAAATCTTTCAAACGCCCAACCAAGATCGAACTCGCTCATGATTACCTGTGGCGCGTCCACCCCCACGTGCCCGGGAACGGAGAAATTGTCGTCTTCAACCGCAGTCATTACGAGGACGTGTTGGTGGTCAAAGTGCACGGCTATGCTCCAGATGAGGCAATTGAAAAGCGCTACAGCCACATCAGATCTTTCGAACAAATGCTGGTCGATGAGGGCACTACGGTTGTCAAAATTTATCTTCACATTTCCAAAGACGAGCAAAAGAAGCGCTTTGAGAGCCGATTGAATACCCCCGAGAAACAATGGAAGTTCAACAAAGACGACCTCAAGGAAAGGGCCTACTGGGACCAGTACCAGGACGCCTTCGAAACCATGTTGAAAGAAACCAGCACCGAAGATGCACCATGGTATGTGGTGCCGGCGAACAACAAAAAATACCGCAATGAGGTCATATCGACCCTCATTCGGGAGACATTGGAATCCCTTGACATGGCTTGGCCTGAAGCGGCTGAGGGCATTGAAGATGTCCGCATCGAGTGAGGCTTTCCACCTCTGAACTTCAACCTCTTTAATCACCTCTTCGCTTGGCCTGTGTTTTCGCTTTATTATTTTCCATATACGGTCCGGAAATCCATCACATATCACCCGATATCTTAAATCAAACGCCGTTTTAAGGCCATACATGACCCTTGCACCGACGGATTACGACTATGGAGTAGAATCGAATTACACCTTCGCCACAGAAATTACATGCGCTAACGATGAAGCACGTGCTATGTTTGTGGAAGGCTACGGCCACATGCTGAACTACAACCACGAACAAGCTATTGCCTGCTTTAGCAAGGTTGCTGAACTCGATGACACCTGCGCTATGGCATGGTGGGGCATCGCATACTGTGTCTCTTCAAATTACAACTGGGCACCTGGACTTGGCTCTGGCCACGATTCAATCCAAACTGCAGTCTCCCTCAAGGATGGCTGCACAGAATTGGAACAAGATTTGATTGACGCTCTTGCGACACGTCACTCTGCAGAAGCACGTGACGCAGCAGATCCAAGCGTTCTCAACATGGGGAACTCTCCAGAACTCAACGTTGCCTTCGCTGAAGCAATGGCGCCGTTGTATGAGAAGTACAGCGGAAACTTGGACGTCACTTCGATTTACGTAGAGGCTCTGATGAACCTCAAGGCATGGCAACTGTGGGACAAGAACACAGCCACAGGCGAGATCACTCCAGCGGATGACAACACCTTGTTGCTTGTCAAGATCATGGAAGATGCCTTCGAAGGCAGCGAGGAAGCAAAGGTTCACCCTGCGCTGTGCCACTTGTACTGCCACGCTTTGGAATTGTCACCTTTCCCAGAAAAGGCACTCCCAGCAGCAGATGTTCTTCGCAACCTCATGCCAGGTCTTGGTCACCTTGTCCACATGCCTTCTCACATTGATGCATGGGTCGGGCAATGGAAGGAAGCCGTGGAATGCAACATTGCGGCGGTTGAAGCTGATGACCGATACGTCGAACTCACCGGCAATGAATCTCAGTTCTACAAGTTCTACCGAATGCACAACCACCACTTCATCGTCTGGTGTGCTATGTTCGAAGGGCAATACGAGACCGCTCTCAAGTACGCTCGCAAAGCCGTAGATACCCTGCCTGCAGGCGACGAAAACTCTGGTGTGCAATTCATGCTTGCTGGCATCATCCCAATGGGTGCAATCTTCCTCGAATCCTACGTCACCATGCCGTGGCACGTCATGATTCGATTCGGTAAGTGGGACGAGATTCTGGCTGAACCAATGTACGACGACAAAGATGTCTTCCCTGCCACAATCGCCACTCAGCACTACGCCCGTGGTGTGGCTTACGCTTCCAAGGGCATGGTCCCAGAGGCTGAAGCAGAGCAAGTCTTGTTCAACGAGGCACTCAAGAATCCAGCCCTTGCTGGCCGTGTGCTCCACAACAACCTGATGTACCAAGATCCAAGCGAAGGCCCGTGCATTTTGCTCGTCAACGCAGCAGTGCTTGACGGTGAAATCGAATACCGCCGGCAATACCTCGCTAAGGAACGTGGCGAAGCCTCCGACTTCACCGCTGCTTTTGATCACATCCGCCGTGGTGTTGACCTGTCGCTCAACCTTGCTTACAACGAACCTTGGGGCCAGATGCAACCCGTTCGTCACATCCTCGGTGCTCTTCTCTTTGAGCAGGGTCACATCGAAGAAGCAGAAGCCGTTTACCGCGAAGACATCAAACTCTGGAAGGACAACATGTGGGGCCTCTTGGGTCTCAAACTCTGCCTTGAAGCCCGAGGCGACGCACCTGAGGAACTCGCTCAAGTGACCGCTTTGTTCGAAGAGCGATCTTCTCGAGCGGACATGGTGCCAAGCGTGACCTGCTTCTGTGCTCAAGTTGATGACGAGCCAAGTTGCTGCGATTGAGCCTTGGGTGAACCAACGACCAGCGAAGATACTACACTCTTCATAGGAGGAGTGTAAGTCGCTTCTCCATGGAACCAAGCGACGAGCAGGCCGGAGCATGGACAGAAGCTTTTGATTCTGGCAAGTTCATTCGTAAGTCGAGTGAATTTAGGGACCTCATTCAACCCGGTGGAACCTTCGATGTGGAACCTCATCGTTACCATCTGTATGTCTCGCATGCTTGCCCGTGGGCTCATCGGACGATGATCACGAGAACCTTGCTTGGCCTCGAAGACAAGGTGAGTGTTGACGTGGTCGATTGGAGAATGAACCAAGATGGGTCATGGTCCTTCAACCCGGAAGAAGAAGGCGCAACCGCCGACACCGTGAACGGTGAGACAAGCCTCGAGGGGATCTACAACCGTGCGTTTTCTGGTTGGAACGAGGGTCCAAGAATTGGAACTGTGCCGGTGCTTTGGGATCGAACACACGCAACCATCGTCAACAATGAGAGCCGTGAAATCGTACGAATGTTCGATGAGTTTTCCAAAGCTGGATTTGGAAACGGCCGAAGCCTCTGCCCGGAGGAACTGAAAGCGGACATCGATGCCATGATTGACGCCAACTATGAATCGGTTAACAACGGCGTATACAAAACAGGTTTCGCCCGAACTCAAGTGGCTTACGATGAAGCCGTGACGGCGTTATTTGAGCGACTTGACGAACTGGAACTCCACCTTGAAGGACGCGATTGGTTGATTGGTGAGGAAAAAGGCGTTCTTACCGAGGCTGACATCTGTTTGTTCCCCACGCTTGCGCGGTTTGATTTGGTGTACGTCGTCCACTTCAAGTGCAACCTTCGTAGGATCATCGATTATCCGAACCTTCAGGCATTTGTTGAGCGAATGATTGACCAGGAAGGCATCCGAGAAACTTGCCATTGGCATCACATGAAGGCGCATTACTTCTGGTCGCACCAGAACATCAACACGTTCCGAATCATTCCACTTGGTCCACTTGAAGGCGCTCACACGCGCTGAAGAAGAGGTGCGGGGAGCAGGAATCTCACCTTTGTTCACTTGCGTGAACGGGGTTCTCATCTGCAAGACTGAAAGAGGTGCGGGGAGCAGGATTCGAACCTGCGAACCAATAAGGAATGGGACCTAAACCCACCGCCGTTGACCAAGCTGGGCGACCCCCGCGCAAACTGATGGCGGTGCATCTTAGATTTGAAACAAACGCTTCAAGCCGTTGCATCAAAGCCAACGGATTTGACCGCTTTAATCAGGCTTGAAACGCTGACTTCGGGGGATGCGAGAACGTTTCCCGTGTTGTCCTCATGGGACACAAGCACGTTGACAACGCCCGGTGTGGCCCTCAAAGCACGTGTAACGCGCCCGGAGCAGCAACCGCAGGTCATGCCCGTGATGGAAAGTGTGTGAATCGTTTGGCTCATGGTTTTGGCATGGAACCGATGATATTCAATCTATCGAAAGGAATGGGCACACACAAATCACTTCCGCATGCTCTTCTTGTAACGGAGTGCGCTCTTGAATTTCATTCGCGAATGGGCTTCCATCCTCGCAATAGGAGGGAATTACCGATGACGCTCACGGATGAAAGCGACATTGCTGCCGCAGCAAATGCTGGTGGGAGCAACCATCCAGTCGATGTGAGCAAGAAGCCCATGGCAAGCGGGATTCCAATCAGGTTGTAGGTAAAGGCCCATCCAAGGTTTGTGTGAATCCTTCGCATGGTGGCCTTTCCAAGTTGAATTGAAGAGACGGCGTCAATAAGATCGTCTCGAAGGAGGATGAAATCAGCTGCGTCAAGAGCAATGTCCGAACCGGCCCCCATCGCTATTCCCACATCGGCCATGGACAGAGCGGCCGCATCGTTGATGCCGTCACCGACCATTGCAACTGTTCGCCCTTCTGCTTGGAGCCGTTGAATGTGGCTTGCCTTTTCATCGGGTTTGACTCCGGCCATCACGGTCGTAATCCCAATTTCATTGGCTGTGACCAGCGCCGCATCTTCTCGATCCCCGGTGAGCATGATGACATCGAGGTTCATCTGCTTGGCCAGCTTTACAGCCCGAGCGGATGAGGTACGAATGCGATCGCTTGCTTCAATCCATCCAAGCAATCGAAGTCCATGGCTCACAAGCACAAGCGTCACCCCTTTACGAGCAGCAGCCTCCATGCGAGTTTGCTGTTCAGCAGAGACATTGACTCCGATTTCTGCCATGAGATCTAGATTGCCAACACCGGCTAAAGTCCCATCAATGTCTCCAACCAAACCCATTCCTGCAAGCGTTTGTACATCGCTGACGCTCGGCCGAACAGAAGTGACGTTGGACCACGAAGTGTGGATGGCATCAGCAAGTGGGTGTGTCGATTCCAATTCAAGCGCAGAGGCAATTGCGAGGATTTCCTTCACTTCGGTATCGATCAGTTCGATGTGACTCACTCTTGGTTTTCCTGCCGTGACGGTTCCCGTTTTGTCGACGACGAGCGTGTCGGTTTTGTGGGCTTGCTCCAACGCTTCGATGCCCTTGATCAGCAGCCCGTGTTTGGCACCAACCCCAGTTCCAACAATCAGGGCGGTTGGCGTGGCTAGGCCTAAGGCGCACGGGCATGCAATCACCAGCGTTGATACCATGACAAGGATGGCTAACTCTCCAGATGTGTCGAACGGATTGTGACCAGTTGATGCATCAGAAAGCCACCAGAAGGCCCCTGCTATGATGGCGAGAAGGATCACAACTGGTACGAAGACAGCCGCAATGTTGTCGACCTGCCGTTGGATTGGAGCTTTGCCCATTTGGGCCTCTTCAACCAGAGCGATGATGTCGTCAAGCAGCGTATCTCCGGCCGAGTTGGTCACTCGAATGAGCACGCTCCCGTCAAGGACAATTGTTCCAGCCATGACCTCAGAACCGACTTTTTTCCGCACAGGATAGGGCTCCCCTGTCATCATCGACTCATCGATGCTGACGCTGTTTTCCACAACCGTTCCGTCAAGAGGGATCGTTTCTCCAACCAAGACCTTCAACAGCGAGCCTGGTGAAACAGCATGAATGCCAATCTTCTGTGTGTGCCCGAGCTCTTCGTCCGTTATGATCCGAGCAGTCTTCGGCTGCAACGCCATCAATCCATGAACAGCTTGCGTTGCTTTCACTTTGGCAACAGCCTCCATCCAATTGCCCAGTAATACGAAGGCGATGATGAACACGACTCCATCGAAGAAGACGTGATTGGCTTGCATGAGGAGGTTTGGTGGGTTGGCTAAGGTCGGGGCAATCACAACGCACACCGACCATAAAAACGCCACAGTTGTTCCCAAATGAATGAGGACATCCATGTTGGCTCGGCCGGATCGAAGAGAAATCCATGCTCCTTTGTGAATCGTCCAACCGGCCCATAGATACACCGGGATGCACGCAAGCATTGCAAGGTAAAAGCGAACTTCGATCCCGTATTCTTGGCCGAGGTTATTGGCAAACATTGACAACCAAAGGGTTGGCAGTGCGAGGAGCAATGAAAGCAATGTTTTGTTTCTGAGATTACGAATTTCACCATTAATGATGGCGCTGTCTTGCTGTTCTTCGCGAACAGATGCTACAAACCCTGCACCTTCGATTGCTTTGATGACGTTCTCGATGGTGTCGGAGGATGCCTTCTGGTTCAGGCTTAACCGTCCACGATGCAATGGAAGGTTCACAGCGAGTTCCGCCACGCCTTCCACGGCCTGTGCTACTCGTTCAACAGAGGCAACACATGCTGCGCAACTCATGCCCGCAATGTTCAGAGGAATTGGCTTGGACACGACTTCACGACCTCAGTTGCAACAGGACACGGGATCGCAGTCAACGATGTTCCAATCACCCGAATCCATGGTGAGGCATCCGCACCCGCAGGTGCACATCCAGCCGATTTGATTCCAGCCCTTGCCGCCCTCCGCTCTGGTGTAGATTCGCTTCATCTTGCAGGAGCACTCGCAAGTTTGAGCTTTCACTCGGGCCATGGGTTTTGGTTTATTGTAGTCAATATAAACCCATTGTGTTGGCTTGATCACTTGAGCGGAGCCAAATCAAGCAATCCTGCCCAGATGTCTAAACCGCGCAATCGGCACGGAAACACTTGGCCTAATTGGACCACTGGTGGATGTTCTCCGTTGTGGTCCGGCTCTGCTGGCACCACGCTCAATCCGTGATCATCGACCAAGAGTCTACGCTTTCCACCCAGTTGGCGAACATGCATTCTACCGTGAATTGACCCATCATCGGCAAGGTCCAAAAACACCCAAACGCCACGCAATCCGGTGACTCTTGCTTTGTAGGTCATGTCCCCTTCTATGTGTGATGCTTCGCTTGATTGCTCACCTATGACACCTCCTCGAAGCAAATGGATGTGATAGGCGTTGGCGACAAGTTCCCACTCCAGTCGCTTTGCAGCATGGCCCCGCTCAGAACAGTGTTCCGCTAATGCTGCAGTTTCTTCTTCGTCGTGCACCCAATCGAGGCCGCGGAGGTGTGCTTTCAATTGACGGTGAGCCATCAGATCAGGATACCTGCGGATGGGGGAAGTAAAGTGCACATAGGCATCCAAATTCAAGCCGAAGTGACCCAAGTTTTCCGAACTGTATTTTGCTCGCTGCATCAATTGGAACAGACCCTGGTCGACCACCCTGCGCACAGGTCCTTTGAGTTGTGATGCCTTTTCTTGTGCGTTCTCGAGCGCATCAAGAATCGATTGGCGCGCCTCAGGATCGAGGACGTTTGCCAGGTAAGTGTCAATATCTTCAGGCGTTTCTTCAACCGGTTCTTGTAACCCAGAGAGATCGATATCGCCTCCTGCCCATGCACCTAGAAGGTTGCTCAGTTCGCTGGTTTCAGACTGCCCATGGGTCCTTGTTGAAGGTCGAGGGAGCACAATGTCGACACCAAGTGATTCCAACTTAGCGTTGAGTTCCTCGACCTCTGGTGCATCAGGTGGGGTGTGGCATCGCCAAGGGAGAGGGGCGCCCAGTTCACCGAGAAAGTGGCCGATTGCTGAATTGGTTGCGACCATGAATGACTCAATCATTCGGGTGGCCTCATTCGGCCATTTGACTTCGACACGAATGGCTTCATCACCATGGAGGCGTGGCCGAAGTTCAGCGTTTTGGATGTTAAGGCGCACGTCCTTTTTCTGCCAAGCAGCCGCAAGTTGGAACATCGCTTCGAACTCTTCTTTTCCAATTGCATCTTCGTAGGCGAGGTTGTGCTTGACGTTGATGACGGCTTCAAACGCCTCGGTTGATGTCACCTCATGCTCTGAGTTGAGGTGCATGGCTACGACCATGGAAAACCGGTCCACATTTGCTCGTAGTGAACACAGTTCGTCTGCTAGCTTTGGTGGTAACATAGGCAAAACTGCATGCGGGAGGTAGACCGAAGTTGCCCGGTTCCTTGCCGCAGCATCAAGCGTTGTGTCTGGGCGGACATAGTGTGCAACATCGGCGATGGCGACCCAGAGGGTTCGCTTCCCTTTTGCTTCTACTAAGCAGACTGCGTCGTCGAAATCCTTCGCATCATGAGGGTCTATGGTGACAAAGGGAAGGTGCCGTAAATCGGTCCTGCCTTCCGCCACTGCTGCATCGCCATTCACTTCCGATAAGGCTTCAGCAGCATCGATCAAACGCTCATTGTAAGTGGCTGGAAAAGGATTGAATCCAGCTTTGCGTTTGCTTTCGAGACGATGATGCATGAGGCTTCTTGCGGTGTGGTGATTGGCTTGAAGCAGGAGTAAAGCCATGCTTGGCTCTGCTTCATGAAACCGAAGACCGGACCGACGCTTGGCGATGAATCGTGCTTCCTTCACCAAATCAAAGGAGCCCCACGCATGAAGCACTTCTCCCTCACTGAGCGAAAACGCCTCAGGGTAGTCTTCACCAGCAAGGTGGGCCATCCATACGCTCTCGAGGAGGGCGTAGCGGCCGGCATCAGATTCTGAAACATACCGCCCATCCTCGGCGCTGATTGTGTCGCCCTGTTTGAGGGCTGGAAGGCCGGTGAGTGGCGGTGATCCCTCGGCGCAGTGGAGCGATGTGAACGCCTGCCAATCGCGGACGTTGGTTTCGATGGCCGCCACGCTTTTTGGGGTTCTTAGGGTCACTTCTTTGTCCGAGACGGTGACAAACCTCTCTCCTTTGCTGCGCCCGGTTGCTATGCCCTGGTCGAGGTCGCTTCTGAACGAACGCTCGGCCTTTGCATCAAGTTTGAACCGTTGGACCAGTTGTTCTTTTTCGGTGAGGTAGGCTGCAATTGAAGCACCATCCCAATGACGTTGCCAAAGGGATTCATCTTCACCAAAATGACCTGCTAATCTCCTCCACAAGCGTTCATCAGGTGGGCTTTGTGGGCCTTTATTCCGCTTTTGATTGTGGCGGTTTTTGCCACGCTTTTGCGGTCTAGACATGCCTCACAACCCCTTGTCTCGTAAGGCCTCAAGGGCTTTGATTTGGGCTTTGGTCAAGCCTTCGAGTTCTGGTAAGACAAATTCGAGTTCGAGGTCACCGCCATCATAGCCGGCACCCGGTACTTTTCGTCGATCTCCGATGTGAGTTTCAGGGGCTACTGAGAGGCGGATGGATTTACCAGATGGCAATTTCACCTTGACTTTCCCTCCGAGCATCAATGTGCTGTAGGGCACTTGTACTTCTTGCACCAAGGTAGATTGGTCCCAACGGCGGCCCTCTCCAAATTGAATTCGTACACTGAGCAATACATCGCCGGGCTGGCCTTCGGGATGATCGTGGCCTTGGCCGCGTAACCGGGTTACTGTGCCGTGCTTAACACCTGGTTTGATGGTGGTTTGAAGGGTGACTGAAGTGGCTTCCATTGCACCGGATTGATTCGGTTTCAACCGTTTGAAAGTGAAGGGGAATTTCCCGCCTTGCTCTGCTTGTTCTGCAGTGATGTTGAGGCCGACGTTAATGTCGGAACCTTTCTGCCGGGACTGAGGGCGCTGGCGCTGTTGTCGGCCGCCCATACCC
>VMHT01131431.1_pt1 | contig 11587 bp, 8 predicted proteins | sample 4693611 | NCBI WGS metagenome assembly VMHT01 (sample SAMN12280063, study PRJNA550983) | marine metagenome | isolation source: seawater sampled from same location over 5 years 0.02-0.2 micron viral filtrate | place: USA: collected off the coast of southern California halfway between the port... ... | reverse complement strand
CTTCCACTAGTGACGGATTGAGGGTCTCCTGTTCCTTGTACGTGGGTGTCCACGAACGCGCGAACACTTGCTTTGTACAACACTTTTGCAGCTGCGTCATCAAACACACCTGGATACATTCTGAAAGCGCGAATTTGCTCTAAACCTGCATCAGCATGGTCTGGGCGTCTTCCAATCGTGACATAATCTCGTGTTCCTACACTGGGATAAGTTATCGCCGCGTAATCTTTGGACGATGGAGTCAATTCGTCGCCATCTACATACAAGATAGGCTCTTGTGTTGAACTAAACACGACAATTAAATGAACTAATGCCGTTTTGGAAATAGTGTATTTATGCAAACGATTGTTAACGCCATTATTTTGGGTGCCATTTTCAAAATACAACATCAAGTTATTGTGATTAAAGTCACCTGAATTCCACAAAGCAATTCTGTTTCTTACACCAGTACCAGGTAGATGTGGCGTTGGTTTTAGTGTTGTTGCATCTGTGTCCCACATATCAAACAAACCATTTCCTGATGCTTGATTTCCAATTACGCCATACCATTCAATGGTAAAACCATTTGCTGGAATGTTCAAGTCTTGAGGATTTAGTTGTAGCCAAGATGTACTATTCCCTGTAATTCCGCTTGTTGTGTCTGGCGCACTGGGGAAATTTGAACTATTTGTCCCATATAAATTCACCGAATTAGATTCTTCAAGTTCTGCAGACTCTTCAGGGAACTTAATTGTTTGATAGAATGGACCAAGAGAGTGTGCTACATTCAATTGGGCTACCTGTACAGCAGTCAGGGCTGTATTGTAATACCTGAAAAATCTTAATTCTTCAAATCCTCTGTCTGTTCCGTGTCCGTGTCCCAAAAACACTTCTGCTGGTGTGACAGCCTTTAACTTTCTACCACTTAAAAAGCTGGAAGTATTGCTACCAATTGTACTTACTGCTTGTCCTTGTAATACGCCGTTCAAGAACACTTTCAAAGCTCCATTAAAAGGTGGAGTAGTTTGAACAGAATAAGTGACCACAAGGTGACTAAATTCTGTTGTGGACAAAGCACACGGATTTTCTGAACCGTTTGAAAATTCAATTGCTCCATATCCATCGGTGTCACTCGTGCCTTGAAACTGAATCAAACTGCCATTTGCACTATTGTAGACCAAAATAGCAAACAATATGGCACTAGAACCTGCAGTTTCTCTTGTTCCAAAGATTGCTGCGTGAATGGAAGAGCTTACACTCGCACCGGGTTTGACATAAAATTCAAGTGTGAAATCTTCTGTAGTACCCCCTGTCATCGGAATATTATCTGTGTCGGTGAAATTTATGCGATGCACATCCGAGCCCGGATACCCATCATTTGTATCAAAGGTGGGAACACTTCCGCTGTTAAGTATCAATTCAATGTCTATATTGGAGTCTTGAGCGTTTGCATCGGTTGGGTTTGTGAAGGTGAACGGGTATGGACTTGTGGTTCCAGTAGTGGAAGCGTGTCGGAAATCATATGACCTATCAGCGCTTACAATATTGTTGTACACAACTCGTGAAGGAGAAATCACATTTGAAACAGCAGCCTTCCGGAAGTCATAAGAGGCTAAAGAATTTGTGTTAGGGGAAATATTCCTGTACAATTGTGTTTGACCGTCAATTGAAAGAGGGTACGGAATTCCAATTTGTAATTCTGAATTTCTCAAAGTATTAGTCGTCGTTGCGTGCACAATTTCTGCATCGAATCTGATCTTATACACTCCAGTACGCGGCGCAGTAAACACTTGATTAGTATTCGAAAACATCAAGTCGGATGACCTTTGCAGAGCAGTGAAATTTGAAAGAACTTCAGTACCACTGGAAAACGTATCGCTGGTTGCATTTCTCGTGGCAAGGAAGTATTCGTTTGTTTTTTTGTCTTGTAGGCTGTAGCCATCGATAGGATGTAGGACGTATTCTCTTGGTGTCGGAAGATTGAAAAAGACTGTAGTATTAGAAGCATTATCAGGATATTCTGGTGTTCTTACGGAGGTGAATTGTAGGTCAAACGACGATGTGGTATTAATGTCCGTGTTGAGCAAGGTTTGTCTCAAACCAGCAATTCCATTAACACCATCCAAGTATCGGTCATAGAATGAAATCTGGTTATTTCCATTCTTTCGCACGTACAAAATCTGACTTGGCCCGGTCTGGTTATTGTTTATGATGTGCGAGCCAGCAGTCAATGTGTATCGTACTTTTTCTATGTCTCTCAAAGTATTATATACATTTTGTGGAACGGTGAGCAGATTGATCGTATGCGTAGTACCTCCAGCAACTGTAATGTTAACAGATGCACTCCCATATGGATGAGTACTTACTGGAGATGTATCGAGTCTAATCCGTCTGTTTGTTCGCCCATCTGAATCTCTTATGTTATGGACGTGAGTATAATAAAATACATCTGTTGTAAGATTTCCAGCCAATGTTGTTGTCCCAAAAGAAGAAATCTCATTTATTTTTACTTTCTCTCCGTGTAGAAATTGATTATCGAAAAGCAAACGAAAACCAGAACCCAGTCCAGGTGGAAACAGTTGGTCATTTAAAGGAATTGCAACGATTCTGTTGAAATCGCTTTTATTTGGCTCGTATAACAGATTGGTAGGAAGTGCGATTGGATCGTCTGTTTCAAGTACGCGAGAGAACGGAGGACTCATGTTTGTGGGTTGTGTTTTACAGAAGCATCCCAAAAAAAAAGTGACGCGTTCATGACCGTCTTACTTGTCCTGGCCTAGCGGGTTCTTCTTGAGTACATCGAAGTTCCCAAACACGGGCATGATAGGCCCATTCGTGGGCTTGTTGAAATCTACGGCGAGCCCCGGCTTCTGGTGACGTGCATACCCTGTATGGGGGTACATCCCGTCGGTGAGCGACGTGCTCGAGCGCGCCGTGCGGACAGTCTCGGGCTCGCCCTTACAGGGGAGGACCCCGCGCGCGATCGTCGGATGCAGCGTGTCGTTGAAGTCGCGCGCGGACTTGGGGACCGTGTCGTACACCTTGGCGGAGGGGTTGCGCACGTAGACGTGACGATCGTGGCCCAGCGCGGCGCCGGGGACGGCGAGATCAAAGTAGGTCAGCGGCTGCGGCGTGGCCGGCGGGTTGGGCGTTGCGTACATCGGGCGGCGGTTTGATAGCCAGAGCGTACTATTTTTTTACTGCACGACCTGGACGGCTCGGCCTGCTCCAACGCGTAGTTCGCTTGTTACCTCGGCTGCCACGATGAGGTTGCAAGCCTGGGTGCCTTCCGTGTTGAGAGAACACAGAGCGGAGACGGAGCGTGTGTCCAGGCCAGACGCTAGGCGGGAATAATCAGATCCCGGAAGGTTGAACCTATAGCACTGGACAAAAAAGCTGTCCGTATACTGCGCCAGGGTCATATTCTTGTGCACGTCCGGATCCACGTCATCCAAGCTGTTCAGAGTCATGCCGAGTGCTTCGACACGATTCATCTTGTAAGCCGGAATAGAAGCTCCGTTGATCTGGAGCTGGTACGCGCTCTTGCCAGTGACCTTGTTCGAAACCGGCTCCTCGAACCGGAAGTACGGGGCAATGAGGCGCTCACGATCGACGTCAGGAAGCACGTTGTCAATCTGAGGAACTCCCACGTCGAGGTTGAGGTTGGTGCCATCGGAAGAAATGGTTCCGCCTGCTTGTCGATAGCCGAGCACGGAGTGCAAGCCTGCCCGATTCGCAAAGCCGGAGGCTCGGTAGATGAACCACAAGCGATCGAGAGACTGCGAGTTGACGGAAAAGCGGGAATCGGTCGTGTGAGACGATTCATGGGTGAAATACTGTTTGAAAGGAAGGCTGAGGTATCCAACCTGGCTAATGCGAGACTCGGCGAGTTCATCAAGCACACTGGTTGCAAAACCCATTACCTCAACCTGAAGCGAGGCATTCTTGATTTCGAAGGACGTTGCAGTTGAGTTGGCAACCGTTACGCCAGTGGAAGCGGTGCCGGCAATCCCCTCCCCAGCCACAACGGGGATGATGCTACTGTCCGCGAGAGTCAATTCGATTGTAATCAAGGGCATTAGGCCTAAGTCACAGATCTCCGGACGAATCGAGCCGAGAAACCCATCCCATATGTCGATACAGAACTGGTCCTGCGTCTGTGAGTAACCCTCGTTTGCTGCAGACGCGAGAACGGCAGCAGTCGATGCATGTGAACCCCTGGTGTTATGATAGGAGGTGGCGCGCACGCACTCGGGGTGACCGTAGGCGGCGCAGAGAGGCTGCGCAGCGCCGAGGGCCTCCTTGGCGCTCTTAACGACGTTATACCCAGCATAGGCATTCTGGATGAGCGTGCCACCCGCGTAGACGGCAATACGGTGGATGAGCTTGTCGATTCCGTTCGGGAGACGGCCGCCGGTGGTTCCCGTGCTCGTACCCGTCGTGGCGTTGAAGAAGAGGCGGATCCCGCCCTTGCCCATGTTGACGTAGCTATTGGAAGGGAGATCGAATCGCAGGATACCTCCCGCACCCACAGTACCACTCGTCTGCGGCTGTATCTTGAACTGCGAGGTACTTACGCCCTGGAGGCGCTGCATAAAGAAGGACAAATTGGGAGGCAGAGCGCCGGCCATTTCTGCTGAGGGTGTGTGGGGGTTGCGCGCGTGTGTGTGTGTGTGTGAACTGGTCCTCGCCAAAAAAAAGTTGGGCCGACGAGCAAGTGTTTTTTTAATACTTGGGTCGACCGTAATTCTGCCAGGTGAGGACGCCGGTCTGCGCCTCGTGAGCGGGCATCGGCGCGGGAGGTTGGTTGCTCTCCAAATTGCGCGGGTCGTACACGCGCACCACGTCCACGCGGACGACGGCGGTGAAGGACAGGTTGCCATCGGTACTCTGCGTCGTGGAGAGCAGGTTGCCGTTGGCGTCTTCCAGGCCAGCTGCTGAGCCTTGGCCAGAGTTGGCGATCGTCCTCCCCAATCGCCTTCCTTTCGAGTCTGTCAAGAAAAGACGCAGTGATGACAGCGTTCGTGTTTGCAAATTCGCAAAGTACTCGAGGGATCCGTTTGAATTAAAGTTGCAAAACTCCGTGTCTCTATAGATCTTGGCCAATATATTACTGTGCATGATGTCCTGGTCGGGGGAAGGGTTGCGTGCTGAATCTAGCACGCTCATTTCCATGTTAGAAGAGTTGGCATCGGTCCTGAGGTAGATGTAGGGGTCAGACATGCGTTGCATCGGGTAGAAACCTTCGACGCGGATCGTGCTGGAAGTTATAGTAATTTGGAACGAATTGGTGGTCAAATCCGCAGTGTCCAGTCGTTTGCCACCGAGGATTGCAAAGGAATCCCCCTGCGAGCCGAGACACTGCACAACCGGAGCTGCTATCCCGTGTGCAGTCGAAAACGTAAGCAGGACACTCAACAGTCTATCGTCGGTTGAATTGAGCTTCGACTCTGGGGATGTCACGTCTGCTGTAGTCAGCGTGGCTCCCGAGAGAGTAGCGAAGGCGGCACCGCATTGATTGGCAAAGTCGGTTGCCACGTCCCGGAAGTCTTTGTAATTTTTATGAGTTAGATCCACATTGGCAGATGTGGTTCCATTCGTGATTCTGAACCGAGAATTGTTCGCATCTACGTGATAGACGTTATTGTGCATGCAGAATTGAGTCAGGCTTAGGCGTATCATCTCGCCGTCGGCAGCGTGCACGGCCTGCGATTCTAGGTGGACTCGCACGTCATCGCCCTTGCTTTCGGCGTGTTTGGACGAAGCACGATCGCTGTCCACGAACAGGTTGTGAGATTGGACCACCTCTTGCCCATGGTGGCGCGCATGCGTCGAGCTCATGCCGCCTCCGTCTTTTCGGTGAGTCCCCCAATTTTTTCCTCCCGGCGCGAGGGGTTCGTATCGACACGATGCATGATTTCTTGCAACTCCTCCGGTGGGGTATTGACACAGAGGTCGTACGCCCATTCCGCGTGCAGCTGCGCGACGCCGGGATACAGCTCCATTGCCTGCTTTACGGCTAGCTTGCGCGCGGCCATCTGATCCTCCGTGTACTGAAACGGGTTGTCCTGCTCACGGCGTGGGATGCCTTCGACGGCGAGGGGGGCACTCATCTGGGGTGGGGGTGCTTTGACATAGGATGAAATAATTTATTCTTCGTTGCGTGTCTGACTACGTGTGGCCATTTGACCCGGCTCTTCGAGGTTATAATACTGACTGACGAAGCCTTCCTGGCTTGGGACGACGTTGTGGTGTTGCGCGCTGCGTTCCACTCGATGCAGAATGGCCATATCAGCGGGACTGTCACGAAACTCACGATTCAGCGTAGCAAGGACCTGCTCGTGAGACATCCTTGCGGCGTGGGCGGGGACATTGGTGGTTCCGAAGAGAGCATTCAGCCCCTCCTCAACGCCAATGTTCGCGAGAAATGCGCGACTCTTGGCGGTGAGGACTTTCTTCCACGCGTTGTTTGTGGCCTGGTCAAAGGCGCGGGTCCCCTCGCTACGTGTAAGACGGCCGAGGTGCAAGATGGTGGACGGGTGGTAGGTCGAAAGAGCGGACGGATCGGGCGCGAGCTGTGTGGACTCGGTGGTGGAGCTGGCAGCGGCCGAGGTGGCGGAGGGGGTGGCGGAGGCGGAGGCGGGAGGGGCGAGCTGCTGCGCGTACGCGGCCTTTGCCTCGTCGTACGCGCGCTCGTGGTCAAGGACACCAAACTGGGCGTGATTTGCCATGTCGGCGGCTGGATAGCGAGGAATTTCCTTATGGGTGCGGAGGTAGCGAGGCACTTTGACGCCAGAAAGTCGCGAATCGATGAACGTGACGTTGTGCATCGCAATGCTGCTGTCGAGGTCGAGCGGGAAGAAGTGTGGGCATTTGCGCTTCACAGCCTCGTCGGACAGAGCACCTTTGCGCATGCTGCTTTTGATCGCTTGTGTGTGACATGACTTAGGTCATTTTTTTCCCGAAGGGATGAGGAATTCATCAAAACGGCGTCGAAACATCGAAGCGTGATTGGGCTTCCGATGGAGGTCTATAAAAAGGAACGGGTGCCCTGTTCCGTCTCCTATCGCGTGGTCGTACACACGGAGAAAGGTATCGCGATCGACCTCGCCCGCTACGCTCTCGGCTACGTCTTGCAGCTCTGCGCTGTCCTTTGTTCGGAAGAGGATCATGCTGGTACACTGATTTCGAATGACCTTGCTGAGACCTCCTGCTTGCGCCTTGAACGATTGGATGAGGAAGAACAGAGATACACCAATGGAACCACCTTCTTTGAGCTGACCAATGTGGCGAGAATACGTGGACAAGGCGTTTAGTTTACGAGGTTTTGAATAGAGCTGGCTTCCCATACAGTCGTCAAACAGCACCGCAATCCGTGGTTTGCGTCCTCCCCATTGATGCGTAGGCTTCAAGAATTGCCGGTCGTCGAAGAAGGAGAGGAGCAGTTCATCGGGCAGCGGTGCATTCGGATCTTTCAAACTCTTTTGAAGGCGTTCGAATCGTTCCATTTCAGCACGATAACGATCCAAGTCACGTGCTTCTTTTTCGACTATCTCTTTGATTCTGTCTATCACTTTTGGACAATCCGGGTCCTCCAAGATGTGCTCCGGGCGGATCTTGAGACGTCTCATCATTTCTTCGTTCGATTTAACGGTCGGACTCACGACAATTACGTAGTCGAAACGCAAACGTTCGATTAGGTTTATCACCGCGGTAGTCTTGCCGCTCGCTCGCTTGCCGACGGCTATACATACTTGGTGCATCTTGGGCAAGTCCGGGTGGGTCTCGTACGCGCCTGACTCTTGCTTCGGCGGTACGATCTGCAGGTTTTTTACGCGAGCCGTCTGCATGTTTTTTTTTAGTTATGCTCATGTGTAGACCAAAAAAATGGAGCCCATCCATTGCCCCATCGAATGCATTAGAGGGGGGTGTCCCGACGCTCCTGACTTCATAGAAAGGAATGGCACGTTTCTTCTAACTGTAATCGGCTCGTTGTCTGGTATTTTAGGAGTGTGCTTGTCATATATGTTGAAGAGCCGCTGCAAGAATATCAAAACACCGTGCCTCTCTTGTGACAGGGACGTCGTCAGCTTACAGCCTGATCAGGTTGCTGTAGAGGTCGCTTCTGCGCCGCACGAAGGCGGAGCTCATCCAGGCGAATCTGCATCACGTCAATAAGGTCGAATACCTCGTCGATGTCTGGCTTGTTGTTATTGTTCAGATCCGTCTGTCCCATGCAAAACTTGGTGAGGCGGGCTCCCATTTTTTTTCGGGGCTTAAGGAGATACACCCAAAAAAAAGCATGGACGACGTGGGGTACGAACATGCCGCTCTGGCGCAGGCTAGTTATGACTTTCATTCTGACGGGTTTGACGTCGCGCAATCGAATCTAAGAGACGCAGGGTACGATTATGAACTCGATCGGGAACTATCCAACGACATTGGTATCGTTGCGCGCAAGCCAAACGGAGAAGTGGTAGTCGCGTACCGTGGCACAGATCCTCTAAATCTCTCCGATTTGACAGCCGATGCTTTGATTGCGCTTGGTAGCAACATTGCGTACGGCAGGCCAATCCCGGGGTCGCGATTCGCAAACGCTGAAGACCTGTTTCGCCAGGTGAAAGACAAGTATGGGTCTGTTCCCGTACTGACCGGACACTCTCTGGGAGGCACGCTTGCAGACTACGTAGGCAGACGAAATGAGGCTAGATCGATAGCATTCAATCCAGGCGAGACTCCTTTAGAAATGCTCGGAACTATGGTGCGAGCGCCATCGAATACGCGCGTTTACGTGACTCCCGACGATCCGATCAGTTTGGGAGCACAGCTGAGAGGCAACTATGATACTGTGATCACTGTTCCACGCAAGGGGGGCTTCCTCTCGACGCACGGCTTGCATAACTTTTTGAAAACGCAAGACGCGACTGCGACGGTGGTGAAGACGGAGGAAGAAAAAAAGGGAACCGTCGCGCCGACACGAGTACGTGTGGTACCTGTCAGGGCAGCGCCGCCGCTGGTTGTTCTTAAGCCGGAGGAGGAGCCGCCTCCGCCTCTCCCCCGGATGCGGCTGCCTCTCCAGAAGCCGGCGGTGCCGACTGGTTGCGTGCAGCTTGTTCGCTTTGGTCCTCGCGTGCAGTGGGCTGACGGATGCGATTCCTCTGCTCGGGGGGGACAGATTCGTTCAAAGTAAACTGGCGGGTGGCCTCATCATATCGCCATATATCACGCCGGTAGCCTGCCTCTTCTAATTCGTCTTGTAGGTGCTGGTAGTCCAACCGCCCAAACGTGGCGAGCTGGTCTTCAGTATACTGGGGCAGTTGGGAATAGTCTCCAGCTTCGCCGCGTGCAAGAGCGCGCATGTAATCGTTATACTGCCGCAACGTGAGCCCAGACGCGTGTGCTTGAATAATCTGCGAGTCTGCTGGCGTCCACGATTCCATAGAAGTCGGGTCTTGGTGCAATCGAGCTGCATCTATGTCGTAGAACCCACGCCGTTGCATGGCGCGTTGTGTGCGGGACAGACGGCGAGCGTTTTGAACTTGCTCATCGTCTTGCGTAGCGCGTTGGAATTGAATCGAAGCATATCGAGTTGCTGCCTCCTCTTGTGTCAAGGATTGAAGTTCCTGGACTTGACGAGTGGAAATACCAAGGCGTGAAGCTGTTGAATCGATATCCTGGTAATAGGAGCGGATCAAAGTCCCAAAGTGGGGATCAGAAAGGGCTGTATCTCTTATGTTTGGCGGAAGATCGTCGATGCGCGTTTGAGAATCGTAGAAGGCGTCTATCACGCGTCTCTGAGCATCTGCTTGGATGTGGGAACGGAAGCGATCGTGAAAGGAGGGGTCCAAGTTTGCTAATTCAACTAGACGAGGGTTTAAGTCTTCTGGGAGTTGACCATCGTTTTGCCACGCGTCCAAGACAGCTTGCTGCGCCGTCTCGACGCGTTGGCGATTGAATTGCAGTTGTTGAATCCCAAACTGAACTTGCACGTTTGCTTGAGATCGCCACGTGCTTTGCGTTTGTTGATTAAGGAATTCCTCTTCTTCGGTTGTGAGCGGTCCAGGATCGCCCTGGCAGGATGCGCCATCACAAACGGATGTAAAGACGCTATGCCTTATGTGCTGGTCATAAAGCTGCTGCACTCTCCTTTGGTCTGGTGTCAATGTCTCGTCTTGCAAATGTGCAGGCGGGTGAGCAGTCGGACTGTCCGAAAACGTGCGCGTGACAGAATCGCGGAAGGTCGCCCAAGATGGGTCATCTTCGCCAAGGCCAGCTCGGTTGCGAAAGGCGCGCAACGCGCGATCCAAGTCGTAATTGAAATGGGGAAGAGTTTTTAAGAGATTCTCACGGTTAAAGGCATATGTTTGCATGTTTGTCCTGTGTGTCTCCTCCTCGCGGTCTTCCTGCGCTCCGGTGACGCCTCCATAGATCGCACTGCCTAGCGTGAAAAGCCCGCCGACGAGGAGCGAGAGGCCAAGCGTCTCCGGTGCGGCTGCAACAGAGGAGGCGAGAATGGCTGTACTGATGCCTGCCGTCGCAACCCCGACGACGCTGGAAGAGACGATGTTGGAGACAGAATGATTGGCCCCTTGCGAAACGAGCCAGCTGTTCAACGCTTGGTCTGCGGCAAAGCTGACGACGCCCAAGGCGCCACCCTCGGCGATGCCGCGCCCGAGCGACACGGCGGCGCGTCCGGCGGCGCGCTGCCCGATGCGCGCGGCCATTCTGGCGGCTGTGTCTCCTGCCGCGCCAGACAGAGCGGCATTGGCAAAGGCTGACTCCTGGGTCTGGGGGAGGAGGTGGGAGAGGCCAACGGACACGAGGAGGCCCGTCCCCGCACCGGCGCCGCCGACGCGCAAGGCGGAGGGGAGGCCGGCGCCCGTGAAGGTGGGGATGCGGCGCGGCGGCCGTGCCTCGCCGACCGTGTCGCGCAAGGCGGACCGACGGCGGGGCTGGTAGTCGACCACGTCGTCGCCGGGTGTGACGACGGGCTCGAGCTCGGTGTCGGGGAGCAGCAAATCGGGCGCGGAGGGAGGAGGCGAGGGCGGGGGGCGAGCGAGGCCAAGCTCCACGTCGACGGGGTCGGAGGTTGTGGAGACGCGACGGTAGCCTCGCGAGGCCTGCACAACCTCCTGCGCGCGCGCGGCAGCCTCGTCGGCGAGGGACTCGAAGAAATCGACGCGCCGGCGCAGCTGCGAGGCGACAGGGCGGATGCGGGCGCGACGGCGGGCGGACGAGGAGGGGGAGAAGGTGGTGGAGCGACGGCTGGCGGACGAGCGCGGGGTGGCAAGAAGGCGGGCAGTCTCGTCCTCGGTGGCGGTGAAGCGCTGGCCGGCGTCGTCGAGGCGCTGGCGGAAGGTGCGGTTGCGGGCTGCGGGGGCGTCGTCGCCGCGGGCGCGTTTGACCCCCGTCGACGGGGGGGTGAAGGCGATGGGGTCGATCTCAGCCTGAATCATGGTGGGACGAGCAGGAGGAGGAGGGGTGGACGGAGCGGCTCGGACGCGAGCATAGCCGGTCGGCGGCTCGGGGGGTGGGACGCGGGCAAGCACGCGCGCGCGCGAGGTCGCCTGCTGCGCCGGAGCGACGACGGAGGAGGAGAAGAAGGAGG
>VMHT01117409.1_pt1 | contig 11587 bp, 21 predicted proteins | sample 4693611 | NCBI WGS metagenome assembly VMHT01 (sample SAMN12280063, study PRJNA550983) | marine metagenome | isolation source: seawater sampled from same location over 5 years 0.02-0.2 micron viral filtrate | place: USA: collected off the coast of southern California halfway between the port... ... | reverse complement strand
AATCAAAAGAATTTAGAATAGGCACAGCCAAAGGAAAATCAAAAGCTTCTGATGATGATGAAAAAAAATATAGAGTTTATAAAAAAGGTGGACGTGTTGCTAAAAAAATGGGTGGTTCATTAAAATCAGTCCCTGCTGGAAACAAAGGTTTAAAAAAATTACCTACTGAAGTTAGAAACAAAATGGGCTTCATGAAAAAAGGTGGGGTAGTTTCAGACACTAAGAAAAAACAATTTAAAGCAAATCAAGCTGGACAAAAAGCAACTAATAAAAAAGCTATGAAGGTAGCTAAAGGTGTTTTAAATGTTGTAGTCCCTGCTGTTGGTGCTTCTGAAATAGGTAAAAAAATAGCAAAAAAATTTAAAGGAGATAAATAATGGCAAATAATTTATACAATAATCAAGTCACACCTAAAGGATACAAAAGAGGTGGCGGTGTAAAGAAACCTGGTAAAGTCAAATCTTTCTTTGGAAAAATTAGAAAAAAAATTGCACCAACTTTTAGCGAACAATTTGGTAAAGCAAAAAAATCTGGAAAGAAAACTTTTACATCTACTAGAGATGATAAGACTAAAGGTAAACTAGAGTATAATACAAAGACAGCAGCAGAAGTTAAAGCAGCTCAAAAAAGAATGTCTAACAGAGAAAGAGCTCGTGTTGGAGATACTAGTAAACAACTTTCTGACAAAGGCGCAGCTTTTAAACTTGCTAGAAAATCTGGTAAAAAAACTTTTACACACAAAGGTAAGAAATATACTACTTTACTTAAAGGTGAAAAACCAAATAAAATAATGCCTGAGTTATCTGGCAAAACTTCTAAGAAGATTAAAAAATTTGTAGGTGCATAATGGCTAAACTTTGTGCAAAAGGAAAAGCCGCAGCTAAAAGAAAGTTTAAAGTATATCCATCTGCATATGCAAATATGTATGCATCAGGAGTTTGTTCAGGTAAAGTAACACCTGGTGGAAAGAAAAGAAAAAAGATGATGGGTGGTGGAAGAATGATGCCTGATAGAGTTATGTTAAAATCAGGTGGTATGTGTAAGCTTGCTTCAAAAGGAAAAGGGAGAGCTTACGGAAAGAATTCATAATGGGATTAAGAAAATGGGTATCAGAGAAATGGGTAGACATTGGAGCACCGAAGAAGAACGGCAAGTATCAACCGTGCGGGAGAAGCAAAGGCTCGAAAAGGAAATATCCGAAATGCGTCCCACTTGCAAAAGCCACACGGATGACAAGCTCACAAAAGGCGAGTGCTGTCAGCAGAAAAAGAGCAGCGGGTAATCCAGGCGGCAAACCAACAAACGTTTCAACATTCACTAAAAGAAAGAAAATGTCCTTTGGAGGATTAGTATAATGAACTTAACTAGAGATCTAGAAAAATTAAAAAAACAAAAACAGTTAAAAGAATCTGCTATTGCTCAACTTAGAAAAAGAAGTAAAGACTCGTTAGCTAGACCTAGAGCAGAAAAAAATATGCTATCCAATAATCCAAATATGCAAAAAATTTAATGATTAGAAAAACTACTAAAGGTAAGAACGCTAATTATAGACCAACAAAATCTGGAGCTGGAATGACAGCTAAAGGTGTAAGAGCTTACAGGGCTGCAAACCCTGGAAGTAAATTAAAAACAGCCGTGACTGGGAAAGTGAAGCCAGGATCAAAAGCTGCTAATCGTAGGAAGTCATACTGCGCAAGATCACTTGGACAATTAAAACGGTCATCAGCAAAAACACGTAACGATCCTAACTCACGAATTCGACAAGCACGGAGAAGATGGAAGTGTTAAATGCAATTAGAAACAGTAATAAATAAACTCATTAGATTTTTAAACTCTAGAGTAGAAGAATTGTCTATATCAGTCACATCTGGAGGTGTTGACAATATGGAGAATTACAAGTATATAATAGGACAAATCAATGCATTGGAATCAGTGCATCAGGAAATCTCTAACCTGCTAAACGATAAGGAGCATAATGAAGGAACAGTCATCGATATTAACACCAAACAATGATCTTGTTGGTGTAAAAAAATCAGAGAAAAAAGAAGAAGTAAAAGGAAAAATTCCCAAACCTACGGGTTGGAGAATAATGGTTTTACCTTTCAAGATGAAAGAAAAAACTAAAGGTGGATTAGTATTAGCCGAAACTACATTAGAGAAGCAACAAGTTGCATCACAGTGTGGTTTGGTTTTAGCTATGGGTCCAGATTGTTATAAGGATAAGGAGAGATATCCTGATGGTCCATGGTGCAAGGTCAATGAGTGGGTAATGTTTGCACGTTACGCTGGCTCACGGATCAAGATAGATGGTGGGGAAATACGTCTGCTAAACGACGATGAAGTGTTAGCAACAATTGATAGTCCAGAGGACATCTTGCATGAGTTCTAAACATAGGAAGGAGTAACTATGCCAGAAGAAAATAAAACTGTTGATATCGATACATCGGGCCCTGGTGCAGAAATTGATCTGCAAGAGGATAAAAAAGAAAACGAAATCGAGGTAGAAAATGAAACAGTTGAAAACAATACTGAGTCCAATGATTCATCTGAGAAATCTGATGAGCAGTTGGATGTTCAAGCAGAAGAAAAAGAAACAACAAAACAAGAAGAAGTAAAACAGGACGAAGAAAAATTAGAAGAATATAGTAAAGGTGTTCAATCACGTATTGCTAAACTTACTCGAAAGATGAGAGAAGCAGAACGTAGAGAACAAGCTGCCATAGAATATGCTAGGTCGGTTGAAGAAAAAAGAAAACAAGATTATTCTCGTTTTCAAAAAACAGATTTAGATTATTTAGATAAATTTGAGAAAAATGTCGGTGCTGGATTAGAGGCTGCAGAGCGAGAACTCGCAACCGCTATCGAGACACAAGATGCAAAAGCTCAAATTGCAGCAAATAAAAGAATAGCAGAACTCTCTTTTGAGAATGCTAGGATTAAACAAGCAAAACAAAGTAAAGAACAGGTTAGTGCAGAATCAACTGTACAATCTGCTGACAGTGGAAACATTGCACAGTCTTTACCTGCAAGTACACCAATGCCAGATGCGAAAGCGGAAGCTTGGGCTGCTAAAAATGAATGGTTCGGAAGTAATAGAGCCATGACTAATACAGCTATAGCACACCACCAAGATTTGGAGAATGAAGGTTATGATACTTCTTCACAGGACTATTATCAAGAAATAGACCGAAGAATGAAAGTTGACTTTCCTGCTAGATTTGGTAATACTACAGAAGAGAAAACGTCCGCTCCCGTGCAAACGGTTGCATCTGCTTCAAGAAGCGTAAAACCTGGACGCAAAACTGTGAGACTCACTTCTTCTCAAGTAGCAATAGCTAAAAAATTAGGAGTGCCACTCGAAGACTACGCAAAACAATTAAAACTCACGAAGGAGGCATAAGCGTATGGAAAAAGAAAATAAAACTACTTCTCGTGCGAGTCAAACTAGGTCAAAGACTGAAAGACCAAAAGTTTGGGTCCATCCGTCAGCTCTAGACGCACCCCCTGCACCTGATGGTTTCAGGTATAGATGGATAAGAGCAGAAAGCGTTGGCTTTCAAGATACGAAAAACATATCTGGAAGATTAAGAGAAGGATATGAACTAGTAAGATCTGAAGAAGTCGAAAATGCATCTGACTATCCGACCGTTGAAGACGGGAAATACAAGGGAGTTGTTGGAGTTGGAGGCCTTCTACTTGCGAAGGTACCTGAAGAGATCGCGAAGCAAAGACAAGCGTATATGACTGACCGTCATAAACAAAGAGACGAAGCTGTAAGAAACGATTTAATGAAGGAGCAGGATAGTAGAATGCCGATCAATGTTGATAGGCAGTCTCGTGTAACCTTCGGTGGTACTAAGAAATAATTTTTTAACTATTTCTAAATCACTGGATTAAATTAAACCGTACCTGTCCGTAGGATAGGTGCATATGGAGAAAACAACTATGGCAAATAGAAACACACAAGGTTTTGGTTTGACTGCTGCAGGAACGCTTGGTTCAACACCAGCGACTTCTGGTCAGGGCAAATACAAAATCGATGCGGGCTATGCGACTACTATTTTTAATGGTGGTGCGGTAGCTTCTGCTGCTGGTTATATCGTTGAAGGACAAGGAACTGATACTCCTATCCTAGGCGTACTTAACGGAATCTTCTATAACGCGGCTACAACTTTGAAGCCAACGTTTGCGAATCATTACGTTCAAGTAACACCAGCAAACTCAGAGGATATCGATGCATTTGTATTCGATAACCCACAACAACAATATGTAGTAGCAACTGATGCTGTTGTAGCACAAGCTGGATATTTAGAAACGTATGATATGAATACTTCTGCTGGTAGTACAACTACTGGTAAGTCTTCAGCTACACTAGATATCGGCGACACAAGTGCTGATGCAGCTTCATGGAGATTATTAAGATCTGCTGAAGATCCTGAAAACGATGAAAATGCGGCTTTCAGATCTGTAGTAGTAGTTGCTAATCTAATTGAACTACAAAACTAAGCTAGAATAGGAGATTAAATTATGGCTATATCACGATCACAACTAGTTAAAGAACTAGAGCCAGGATTGAATGCACTATTCGGCCTGGAATACAAAAGGTATGAAAATCAGCATGCTGAAATTTATGCCACAGAATCATCTGACAGAGCTTTTGAAGAAGAAGTAATGTTAAGTGGTTTTGCAAACGCACAAGTAAAAGGTGAAGGTTCTGGAGTTTCATTTGATGAAGCACAGGAAACTTTCACAGCTCGTTACACTCACGAGACTGTAGCTTTAGCGTTCGCGATTACTGAAGAAGCAATCGAGGACAACTTGTATGATAGACTTGCGTCTAGATATACAAAAGCTTTAGCTAGATCTATGAGTAATGCTAAACAAGTAAAAGCAGTTGAACCACTAATTCAAGGTCTTCCAACTACGAATGGTTTTGATTCAGGTGACGGTGTTAGTTTATTTAACACAGATCACCCAACAGTGGCTGGTGTTTTTGCTAATACTTTAGCAACTCAAGCTGACCTTAACGAAACTTCATTAGAACAATCTTTAATAGATATTGGTCAAATGAGTGACGAAAGAGGTTTAAGAATTGCTGCTAGAGGAGTAAAAATGATTATTCCTTCTGAGCTACAATTCACAGCTGAAAGATTGATGAAGTCTCAAGGTAGAACTGGAACAGCTGATAACGATATAAACTCAATCGTATCTATGGGAATGATTCCTCAAGGATACAGAGTCAACAACTATTTAACTGACTCAGATGCGTTCTATATCATTACAGACGTGCCTAACGGTATGAAAATGTTTAACAGAGCACCATTGACTACAGCTATGGAAGGCGACTTCGATACTGGCAATGTAAGATACAAAGCTAGAGAAAGATACTCTTTTGGAGTTTCTGACCCTAGAGGTATCTTTGGCGTTGAAGGTGTATAATTAATACTTTTTTTGTGGCGGGACATTGTTCCGCCACAATTGACAAATAGAAAGACAAAACCATGACAAAATTTACAGTAAATATTTGGGCGTATAATCATCACGCTAAATTTAACGTAGAATCAGAAGATTCCCCAACATCACTAGAACAATCTATCCTTGACAAACTTGGAGAAAACAGTATAGTTTGGGAAAACCTTGGAAATAGTTATAATGACAAGGTAAATAGAATAACCTATGAGGAGGTTATAGATGATACAAGACCTATACAAAGCAAAAAGGTCCTTGGAGTTGAAGTGGGAACAGGAGCATCTAGATAATAATAGATACACTCTTGAGATGGTCAGAATCGATGACAAAGTAAAACAAATCATCACTGACATTAAGCTGGAAGAAGCAGCAATTGCCCATAGACAGAACACAATAGAAGGTTCTGCTCCAGAAGTTTCAGTAGCTACTTAATCAAAAGCTACATCGTTGGAATAAATTCACTCCACACTACAGGCTCTCTTGCACTCTATTAAAAACTAGTATATAAAAAACATACTATACAATTAAATAATAAAATAAATATAGACGTGTATAGTCGACACACCCTAGGTGACTATATTTATATATTCTAGGAGGAATATAAAATGGCAACAACTACTTTTTCGGGACCAATAAAAGCGGGAACGATATCAAATACTACAGGTACTACAGTTGGTACTAACATGAAAAACACAGGACAAGTTGTAATGGCACAAAGTTTTGCAGCTTCATTAGCAGGCGGAGCACTTGCTGCAACAGCAACAAGTGTAATCATTCCAGCAAACTCACAAATCGTTGATTGTGTTTTTGACGTAATCACAGCATCATCAGATGCAACTAACATTAGTGTTGGTTTTGTAGGAGGATTAGCTACTGCTCTTGTTAACACGTTTGCAATCGGAACTACTGCGGGTAGAAAATACCCTACAACTCAAGCAGGCGGAGCTTTAGCTTGGGAAGATATTGGGGCTTCTGATCAAAGATTAAACGTAACTAACTCTGCAGCTACAAGTGCTGGTGAAGTTAGAATTACTATTTTGTACCAACAAAATATAAATTTAAGTTAATAAATAATTAACTCGGAGCGTCTGGTAATGCAGGCGCTCTTTAAAAGGAGGAAAACATGGCAGCAGACACAGTATTAAATACAACTGTATTCGATGGAGCAAAAAAAGTAATTACTCACTACAATGTGGTTTCAGGTGATGGAGAGGGAAGCACAACTAAAATAGTTGATGTTTCTGGATTAAGTTCAAACAATGGTAAAACTTGCAAAACTGTAAGACTTAACAAAGTTAGTTGTAACGTTTCAGTAACTGCACCAGTAGATGCTTTACGTATGCAGTGGGATGCAACAACAGATGTTGTATTTCAAAGTTTAAATGGTGAAATGGAGTATGATTACTCTGATTTTGGTGGTTTAAAAAACACTAAAGCTAGTGGTTATACTGGAGACGTTAATATAGTATTACCAGCTTGTGCAGCAGGAGACTCTGGAACAGTTGTTTGTGAGTGGATTAAAGTTTACGAAGTATAGGAGGCTAAATGGCTAATACCACTTCGGGAACAGCAACGTTCGACAAAACTTTTTCTATTGATGAAATAATAGAAGAATCATTTGAACGTATAGGACTACAAGCTGTTTCAGGAAATCAGTTAAGATCAGCAAGAAGATCTCTTAATATCTTATTTCAAGAATGGGGTAATAGAGGTATTCATTATTGGGAAGTTTCAGAACTTGATCTCGATTTAATTCAAGGACAAGCTGAATATAAATTCTTTAGATCAAGTGGTGATGGTACAAGTGCTACTTCAAATCCTAATGGTATTTATGGAATGTCCGATGTCCTTGAAGCACAGTTAAGGAACAATAGAACAGCAACAACTCAGTCGGACAGTCCAATGACAAAAGTTGATAGATCTACTTATGCAGGTTTTTCAAATAAACTTTCACAAGGAACACCTAATCAATATTGGGTTCAAAGATTTATTGATTATGTAAGTATTAATATTTACCCTACACCTGATTCTACTAATGCATCTAAAGATATGCATTTTTATTATATAAATAGAATTCAAGACGTAGGTGATTATACAAATGCTGGAGACATACCATTTAGATTTGTACCTTGTATGACTTCAGGATTAGCTTTTTATTTAGCACAAAAATATCAACCACAATTAGTTCAACAAATGAAATTATATTATGAGGATGAATTAGCTAGAGCATTGGCCGAAGATGGTTCAGCTTCAAGTACATTTATTACACCTAAAGCTTATTACCCAGGAACTTAATGTCTAAGTACGCAACAGGAAAAAATTCAAAAGCAATATCTGATAGATCAGGTATGGAATTTCCATATAAAGAAATGGTTAGAGAGTGGAATGGTTCCTTTGTACATTATACAGAGTTTGAACCAAAACAACCACAACTTGAACCTAAACCAATGGGAGGTGATGGTGTTGCATTATTAAATGTTAGACCTGACAGAACAGAACCAATTACAACTGTAATGATATCACAAGATGGTTTTGAAACATATGCTGCAGGATCAGGAATTATAAATGTATTTTCACCTGGACATGGTTTAACAAATGGAACAACATATTTATTTAGAGGACCACCAACAGTTTCACCTGGAACAGGAACTTCAACAAATCCTGTTTTTGCTTATGCTACTATTCCTAATTTTGATGGAATTACAGGAGCACAAATAGGACAAGGATCAGGTTACGCTATTACAACAGGAAAATATGTTAGTGATACAGGAAGCGGAAGTCCTGGAAGAAATACATCTGATTATATGATTACTAATTTCTTCTTCTTTACAGTTAATTCAGATACTGCTACAACTGGTAGTGTAAAAGGAGGAGGCTACGGTTGTTCCGTTGGACCTATAACAATAAGCGCATGATAAATAAAATTTGGAATTGGATAAAAAATATTTTTAAACCTGAGAAACAAGATCCTCATTTAACACTTTATGAAGAAGTGAGAACAGATAAACAAGAAAAAATACGTAGAAAATATAAAGGAAAATAATGGCTGGATTTACATATGCAACATTAACTACAGCGCTTCAAAATTATACTGAAACAGATACTAATGTTTTAACGGCTACTATTACAGATCAATTTATTGAAAATTCTGAACTTAGAATTTTAAGAGATGTCCCACTTGATGCTTATAAAAAACAATCAATTGGTAATCTAGTTACAGGACAAAACACAATTAACGTACCTGCTCAAACTTTATTTGTAAAAGGTGTACAAGTTTATGATTCAACTTCTGCTTCTACAGGTGCAAATACTTGGTTAGAGAAAAAAGACGAAACTTATCTACAAGAATTTCAACCGTCTACAGAATCAACAGCTAGAGCAAAACCAAAATACTATGCTATGTTTGGTGGAGCAACGGGTGTAACCGATACTACTTCAGGAAGACTATTTTTAGCTCCTGCACCAGATAGCACTTATGTATTTAAAATACATTATGAAGCTATTCCAACTGGATTATCTGGTTCAAACACTACAACTTATGTAAGTCAATACTTTGGAAATGGATTATTATATGCTTGTTTAGTAGAGGCATTTTCTTATTTAAAAGGTCCACAAGATATGTTGACATTATATGAAAATAAATATAAACAAGAGGTACAGAAGTTTGCTTCAGAGCAACTTGGTAGACGTAAAAGAGACGATTATACAGACGGTACAGTTCGTATTAAAGTTCCTTCTCCGTCACCGTAATAGGAGATAAATTATGGCAATAACATCGGCAATATGTTCAAGTTTTAAACAAGAACTTTTAGAAGGAAAGCATGACTTTCAAACATCAGGTTCTGGTGGTCATACTTTTAAATTAGCATTATTTACAAGTTCAGCATCTTTAGGTGCAGCAACAACTGACTATTCAACTTCAAACGAAATTTCAAATACATCTGGATCAGCATATACTGCTGGAGGTAAAGCATTAACAAATACTGGATGTGGTCTAACTTCAACAACTGCATTTACTGATTTTTCTGATCTTTCATTTACATCAGCTTCATTCACTGCAAATGGTGCAATGATTTATAATACAACAACTAATGGTGGTTCAAACACAACTGATGCTGTTTGTATTATCGCTTTTGGTTCTGATAAAACTGCAACTAATGGAACTTTTGAAATACAGTTTCCTGCAAACGATTCATCAAACGCAATCATAAGATTAGCATAGGAGGGTCACCGTGCCCGACGTTTCTTCTGGATGGGGTCGATTAACCTGGGGACAGGCTAATTGGAACGAAGCTACAACTTTAAAACAAGGTTGGGGCGCAAAATCTTGGGGTGAAGATGAATGGGGTCAACTTTCAGATGCGGTTGCTCAACCAACTGGATTATCAATTACTTCAAGCGTAGGTTCTGTAACAATTTCAGGAGATGCAACTGTAGCTCTTTCAGGTGTTTCATTTAATTCTACACTTGGAACAATTTCAAATGTTATAAGTGTAACAGTTGAACCAAACGGTTTTACTATTAATGATATACAAGGATATGCACTTCCTGTTATTGATGCTCCAGTAAGTGTTACAGGTTTATCAGTTACATCAGCTATTGGTGTTATTGATCCAAAAGATCAAGTTGTTGGAGCACCTACACTTACAGTTACATCACAACAAGGAACAGCATTTGCACCTAACGAAGATGTATCGGTTACAGGTTTATCTATTACATCACAACAAGGAACTGCTACTGCAGTCAATGCTGTTGAAATTCTTTTACCAACATTTACAGTTACATCACAACAAGGATCCGTGGTTGTTCCAAATGATGCAGTAGCACCAACTGGATTATCAATTACATCTGCTGTAGGTTTTGTTGAAGGAACAGGATCAGTAGTTGTACCAACAACTGGTGTATCTATGAGTGCTTCTATAGGAACAATTGTTGATGTTCCTGATCAAATAATGGGATTAACAGGAGTATCATTTAGTTCTGCTATTGGTAGTATAGATCCTAAAGATCAAGTAGTTGGATTACCAACACTTACAATGACAGCAACGGTTGGAGAACCATTTATTATACATTACCAAGATGTTGACACTGGTTCAAATACGTCATATAGTGCACTTTCAACAGGATCAAATAGTGATTATTCTAATGTTGCAACGGGATCTAATACAAGTTATAGTGACGCTGCATAGGAGATAAAATTTATGGCATCAACATATACACCTCTCGGTATAGAAAAAATGGCTACTGGCGAAAACGCTGGTACTTGGGGAACAAAAACAAACGCAAACTTAGATCTTATAGAACAAGTTCTTGGCGGATATAAAGCAGTATCAATTGCTGGTGGTGCACAAACAACTGCTTTAACAGTTGCAGATGGTGCATTAACTGGAACAGCTCAAGCAAGAATGATTGAGTTCACAGGTTCAATTACAGGAAATCAAATAGTAACTATTCCTTTAGATATAGAAAATTTTTACATTTTAAAAAATACAACATCAGGTGCTTACACAGTACAGTTTAAATACGCATCAGGAAGTGGTGATACATTTACTTTTGCAGCAACTAATAAAGGTACAGCAATTTTATTTGCAACAGCAAATGATGGAACTAATCCAGATATTATTCAAATTCAAACAGGTGGAGATGTTGTAGATGATACATCACCTCAACTTGGTGGTGATTTAGATGTTAATGGTAATAAAATTGTATCTACTTCAAATGGTAATATTGAATTAGAACCAAATGGAACTGGTGATGTAATATTAGATACTGATCAAGTTACTATTGGTGGTGGATCAGAAGTAGGACAAATATCTTCTAACGGTGCTTATGATCTTAAACTAGTTACAAACTCAGGAACAAACTCTGGTAACATTACAATTACAGATGGTGCTAATGGTGCAATCACAGCTACACCTAATGGAACTGGTGAAGTAGTTGTTGGTGGTAATACAAATCCAGGTACTCTCGTTCTTAATTGTGAGTCTAATTCCCACGGAATTAAACTACAGTCACCCGCACATAGCTCAGGGCAGAGCTACACATTAAAATTTCCCACTGGAAATGTTACAGCAGATAGATTTTTAAAAGTAGCTAGTATTACAGGTTCAGGTACAAC
>VMHT01100032.1_pt1 | contig 11588 bp, 13 predicted proteins | sample 4693611 | NCBI WGS metagenome assembly VMHT01 (sample SAMN12280063, study PRJNA550983) | marine metagenome | isolation source: seawater sampled from same location over 5 years 0.02-0.2 micron viral filtrate | place: USA: collected off the coast of southern California halfway between the port... ... | reverse complement strand
TCATAATTATGAGCGAAGAAATTACAATCAATTACTTAGTATACGAAACACTAGACGATGCTATTGCAAGAGCAGACACAGAGGGTGCTAGACGGGGCTATGCTTACCATAGAGTAGGTTCTGGTACTCGTTATCACACTTACCCACAAGTGACTGCTGACAGCAAGTACGCCCTTGTTGTAGACGGATACGAACTAACAGAAGATGAAGAGTCAGCTATTACAAATAGCGTCACCTTCCCGGAACCAGAGGAAGTCTAGTATGGAGGAGACACTACAAAGATTATCCGTTGGTATCTTCGGCTGGATAGCCACGGATACAATACAGAACGTAGACCTTATGCTCGGTGTAGTGTCAAAATTTGTTCTAATTACTTTAACAGTTTTATCAATCTATAAACTATGGAGGGAACTTAAATGAGTACAGAATTATTAGCAATGTTAGGAGGCGGAGCCAGTGGCTTTATCTTTAAATTAGTAGGTACACTAGTACAAAATCAAGCAGCACTTACTAAGGGACTAATTGAAAAACAAAAAGCATCGGACGATAGTGCAGATGCCGCAGCAGCTAGGGTAGATGCCTTTGGTGCTTGGACTAGACGTATAATTGTTTTCACAGTTTTATTTGGTGTCATCATTGCACCGTTTATTTTAGCACATAGTGAAGAAGGAGTTACAGTTGCTACTGATTACAGCAAATGGTTTGGATTCTCTAAGGGTACAACCTATGAAACTTTACACGGATATATAATTTTACCAGAAATCAAGACAGCTATTATTAGTATCATTTCCTTTTACTTTGGAAGTGCCGCAGTAAGTAAATAATTATGAATTGTAAACTTTGTAAATGGATAAGCAAACTGCAAAACAAAAACTCAAAGAACTGCGAGATTCTTTGTCCCAAGTATTGGAAGGCAAAGATTATCAAAGTGCTGAAGAAGTTAAAGAGCAGTCTGCTGAAGCTATCAAGCAAGCTAGGTCAGCTAGTAAGCAACTTAAAAAATCTCTTCTTGAAAAAATAAAAGACCTTCCGGTTGTACAGAAGGTTAGCGAATTAGGAACTGCTGGTAGTGTCGCTGTAAGTACAGCCGCAGTTGCTCAGACAACGGTTGCTGTAGATCAAACAGAAGTCTTCGTGGCAAACATCGCAAACGATGTTGTCGAAGAGCGTATCGAAGTTCCAATGTTCATTGATACCTTTGTTGATTTCCACGAGTTGAATGATTGGGGTCAAGTGGTTATCGCTGAGAAGATCGCTGCGGTTTCCGAACAGTCACAGATTTCTCAACCAGCTGCTGACGCTCCGGACACCACACAAGGAACCTCTCCTTCTTCAAATAGTTCTTCCGCCGAAAGTTCCTCTCAAAGCGATCAGCCACAACAAACTGATAAATCATCAGAGTCCCAAAGCCAAGAGCAAGAATCAAAAGAAGATAGTTCATCAGAGGAAAGTGAAGAGGTTAAAGAAAGCGATTCAGAACAAGATAAAGAAGATAAGCAAGAGAAAACCCAAGAACAGCAAACTGAAAGTAAAGACCAATCTCAAGAAAGTAATTCATCCTCTGAAACTAGCACAGAGTCCAATGATGTCAAGTCCGATTTACCCACAATAGAAACACCCTTTGAGCCAATGGATGGCGAGGTAAACCCCCATCGGCAAGTATCACCAATATAATAATGGAATTTTTTAAATATATATTCGATAACTACAAAGACAATATGCTCGGTATAGCATTTGCCTACATTGGTATAATATCAATAGTAGTGATGTTTTTACCTAAGGATAACTTCATCTCTAAGCTCTTCAAAGAGTTTGCCTCAATCTTTACATCCCTTTTCAAAAAATGAGCCACGAAGCCACAACACGTCCACTAGCTATAACAAACTCTGATTACGATTGGGGTGATAACTTTGCATCAAATGATTACAACTATTTTTATGTACCTTCTATTCCAGAATGGGCATACAGTGAGTTCGATGGATTACTATACGAGGGAGTCCAATACAATTGGAACGAAGTGGATTACAGACTTTCAGTAGAATACAACAGCGTACCAGAGCCAGCATTTGTTGGTTTATTTATGGGACTTTGTTTACTAGCAATAACACTAATCAAGAGGAAATAACTATGGACAAATACGGAAAAGGAAGTTGCGGCGAAAGAGTCGGTAAAGGTAAAGGTAAAATGAAGAAAGGCTACGGTAAGTAATGCCCGGAGGACTTATATCAGTTGTAGTAATCGGAGACAAGAAGAAGGGTTCTTGCTGTTCTGCTTGTGCCGCCGAAAGTGAAGCAAAGGCTATACGCCGTCCTAGCGTAGGCTCAACACGTAAGAAAGTATAATGGCTAAGATTTGTAAAAAAGGAATCGCTTGGGCACGTAGGACTTTTGATAAGTATCCTAGTGCTTATGCTAATATGGCAGCTAGTAAGTACTGTAAAGACCCTAACTACGCAAAGAAATCTAAGAAGAAGAAATAATGGGTGAGCTCAAAAAGTGGAGAGAACAAAACTGGGTACGAATCGGAATTGACGGTTCAATCAAAGGACCTTGTGGAACCTCAAAAGATAAGAAAAGACCAGACCGTTGTCTTCCAATGGCTAAAGCCAAGAGTCTCACTAAGTCTGAAAGAGCGGCTACAGCTCGCAAGAAAAAAGCTGGAGGAGCAAAAGGAAAACAATTTGTAAGCAACACACCAAAAGCAAAAGTAAGGAGTAAGAAGTAATGATTAAGATAGAGAGAAACCCAGACGGTAGCATTAAAGCTGCTTACAGTGTAGATGCTTCTGGTATGAAACTTCGTGCTATGGACCCAACTCCTATTCCAGTATTAGGCTCTATGCCCCAAGCTACTAAACCTCCATTGGATGCTATTTTAGGTTCTATTATGGAAAAAAATATGACAGATCCTATAACTGGTAAATTAGGAAAAAGAACATTTGAGGACTTTAAGGATTTAATAAAATTAAATAAAAAAAATTTTTTAAGAGATGAAGGAAAATTTGATGATGAAAGAGGTGGAGGATTAAGGAGTTTTAATAAATACATTGATCAATTGCAAAGCGGAGAAATAGATAAGTTAAGTCCAGAAGAAGCTAAATACATAGACGATTTAAAAAACAATAAAATTAATTTATAATGCCAGACAAAAAGAAGATGAAGTGCAACGTACCTCGCCGAGATGTTCAAGGCGGCAAGAAGTTCGTAGTAAAAGCTTGCGAAGGTGGTAAAGAAAAGATTATTCGTTTCGGAGATGCGAATATGAAAATCAAAAAGAATATACCAGCTCGTAAGAAAAGCTATTGTGCTCGTAGTGCTGGCATCAAAGGTAAAGGAAAGATGTCCGCTAACTATTGGTCAAGAAAGGCTTGGGACTGCTAGTATGTTTAACTTTATATTAGAGTACTTCAAGGATTTAGAAAGTGAATACAACCAAGAAGGTTGGTACGAATAATGGCAAGATACGATACATACACTCGCTTCGATGACAGAATGTTGGAGGAGCTAGACCGCGGATTCATTGGATTCAATAATCGTCTACGCCCAGACCAGTTGACCTCTGGTATTTTATTTGATAGCCAAAATGGTAGAATGGCTCAAAACGGCGAGTGGCAAACTCGTAAAGGTATTGATAATATTAAGGCACCTTTATCTGTAGGTGGATCAGCTTTGACTTTACCTTTTAATTTAGATGATGATTTGAGTGGAACGGCTTCTGTAGTAAGCAATGAATTAGTTATTACATTTGGTTCTAGTCACGGTTTAGGTACATCTGGTACAGTTGATATAACTTTGTTTGATTTAAGTGGAGCAACTATATCTCCAGCTACTACAACTGGAAACTATGAAGCTACTATTACTAGTTCTACTACGTTAAAATTAACTGACAAAACTTACACTTCAGCATCTGGAACTATAATTATCGGTGGTGCACAATTAGCCGGAACTCCGGCACTCAATGATGATGCCGTCAATGAAGTATATGGTTCTTGTATTTTCTCTGATCCCAACGATGAGTCCGAAAGCTATATAATTTTAGCCGCTAACACAAAAGCTGTAGCAATCAAAGTTTCAGATCCTAGTACTGAATACGATTTAGCATATCCCGGAGGTGAGACCATTTCATCTCCAGTAGAAATGATTCAAGCATTTAATAAACTGATTATATTCCGCAAAGGAGATACACCCTTTGAAAAAGATTTATCCGCTACAAATATTAATACAGAGCCAACCTTAGACAAGGTGTCAAGCGGAGAGTATAGTCAGCCCACTCAGATTGTTTGTGCAAGCGGTGAGTTCGCTTTGATTGAAAACCGAGGAGTAGTACACCAAACAGACGGAGTATCTCAAGGAGATATTATTTCAGTAGTAGGAGATAAAACACTTTCTGGTGACCAAACATCTGGTTTAGTAATAGGGGAAAGATTTACGGTAGCTAAAGTATTTGAATCTGGTTCGGAAACGAGTATAACAAATGCTGTTGTACAATCTATTACTGGAGGTGAGTTTGATGGTTTATATAGGGTTCAAGTTACTGCAATTGGTCACGGATTAAGTGTCGGAGACCCAATTATAATAGGTGGTTTTGGTGGTGACACTAAGATTGAGGGAAAAAGATTTGTTGCAGAGGTAGATCAAGCTAATGTAAGATTCTATGTTCCACAGAATCCTAGTCATACTATAAGTGGAGATGAAACTATAGCTCTAGCCGCTGGATTTGAGTTCTTTTTGGATCCATCTAAGACAAGTACTCATATAACAGATGGAGAAAGCTTAACAAGTACACCAGTATTTGCTCGTAAGGTTTCCGAAGGCTTAGGATTTACTCATATTCCAGCACCGGAGTACGGTGTATATCACCAACGCAGACTCGCGGTTCCCTATCGCTATAGCGTAGATGACGTAGCTGATACATATTCGGATCGTAAAATATTCGATGAGATTCTTATATCAGATATTCTTGATACAGATACATACGACCAAGTATACGGACAGTTTAGATTCAATGCTGGTAGATCTGATTTTAACGTAGGTATGTTATCATTCTCTGACGATAAGTTAGTTGTATTCAACAGAAATAGCATTCATATAGTAGTAGGAAACGGAGACTTAGGTGGATTCCAATCTCAGTTACTTACAGATGAAGTTGGATTAACTGCCAAAAACTCAGTGATTCAAGTCGGCAATCAGATTATATTCTTGTCGGACAACGGTGTTTACGGACTTAGCTTCGTGGACTTATATAACCTTCGCGGAAATGAAGTGCCACTATCTGAAAGTATACAGAAGACAATAGATACAATAAACAAAGCACACGTAGATAAAGCTAGTGCCGTATACTTCGATAACAAATATTACTTAGCTGTTCCTACTGGAACCTCAGAGGTAAACAATACTTTGTTGATTTACAACTTCTTAAATAAAAGTTGGGAATCCATAGATACAGTAAACAATGTAGATTTAAGTGGTAGTACTTTCTCATCCTTTGAGTTCACTAAATTACTAATAGCTGGTAAAGGTTTAAAAAGAGGGGTGTACGTAACAAATACAGACGGTGGTATTCATAGACTAGAAGTATTCGCCGATGGTATTGATAGAGTAATTACCGATATTGGGACTACTACGGAGAAAGAAACTAGAGTTCAAGGTTCAGCTACTACTAGAATGTTTACACTAGGTTCCATAGACCGCAAGAAGTTCAACAACTTCGAGCTCCATTTGCAGTCCGGTCCAGATAACTCATCAGATGTTTCTATAGCTGCGGTATCTGAAAACTTAGACTCAGAGCCAGCTATTGACCTCAAGGATGCTAGTGATTATCTCGGCGGAGTATCAATAGCTCCAGACGAGGATGTATCCATCAGAGGACGCATTGGAAACAAAAGAGCCTACGGCTTACAAGTGACTTTAACAAGTATTCTAGGTAGACCTAGATTTAGATCTCTTAAAATCGCCGGAGCCGAGACGTTCCGCTCGACAAGTAGTGTACAATAGTAATAAATAATTTCATAAAGATATGTCTATTTTAGTAAAAGGAACCGACTTTGGTCCAACAGAACAAGTAACATCAACGAAGCTAGATAATCTAGTAGATGCAGCTAAATTTACCAACACTTCAGAGACTGCTGTAGCTTACACTGGTAGCACTGGTACTTGCTTACAAGGCGGCGGATTAGAAGTTACATCAGCTGGTCAATTACAGATTCAAGACGGTGAAGTAGATTTAGTTAAGTTATCTACTAACAACCAGTTAAACTCTGGATTGTACGGAGTTCTAAGCAAAGTTTATCCAGTTGGTTCAATTTATATTTCTACAGTATCAACAAATCCAGATGAATTAATGTTTGGAAATAATGGGGATACGACTTGGGTAGCATACGCAACTGGTAGAACTTTGGTCGGTGTAGGAACTGGTACAGATAATCAACCATCTCCTCAGACCACAACTTTTGGTATTGGAGATACCGAAGGTGAATACAGACATACACTAACACACGAAGAATCTGGATTACCAGCTCATAGTCATACACAACTCGGTGGAGGATTTGATGGAAATGTTGGAATTGAACCCGGAAACAATAGAGGTTCTGATTTAGGTCAAACTGGTACAACTGGTGGAACAAATGCATCAACTTCGCACAACAATATGATGCCTTATATAGTAACTTATATGTGGAAACGAACAGCTTAATATGAAAAACTTTTTAATAGAATTTTTTAGACCTTTAGATAATCTTATCTTTAATTACTTCGTAAAGATCGGAGCCATTAAACCTTTTTTGAGTGGACTCATAGGTAAGGTGTTGGGAAGTAAAGTTGGTGGTGCAATAGCCGGTCAAGCAATCAGTGGTGCCTTGGGTTCTAGGTCTGCTCGTAAAGCTAGTCAAAGAGCAGCTGGTACAATAGGTCAAGCTTACGGAGAACTAAGAGATCCTTCCGAGATTATTTCAGAAGCTTACGAAACTGGTATTTACAGCCCCGAAACTATGGGAGCTATCCTCGGTGCAGAGAGAGAGTTTATCCCTCAGTTTCAAGAGTTAGCGGAACTGAGAGCTCGTGGCATTCGTGACATCCAAGAAGAATCTAAGCTACGTCAGTTAGGTCTATTAGGTCAGTACGGTGCAGATATTAGAGGAACTTTAGAGGACCCAAGACTAGCACAGCTTGCCGGTATGGATGTAGCCGAAGCGGAAAGATTAACAGCCGAGGCTGCTGGACCACTTGGGGTAGAGGCTGCTAGAACAGCTGAGCAAACTGCATTAGGCTTAGGGCAAAGAATGGGAAGAACTCTTGATGCTTCTACATTAGCTAGAGCCGCTCTAGGTAGAGAGTCCGCACAGAGAGCACGTAGACAAGAAGCCGCTGGTGCACGTCAAAGAGCTTTACAATCAGCTACAGCTGCTATGGTGGACCCATCTGCTTTCTTATTTACACCTTCTGCTGAAGAACAAATATTTCTACAATCCGGACTAGGTGCACAAGTCACAGACCCCGGAATGGCGGCAACCCTAGGTTCAGCTGCAGATGTTCAAAGAGCTAATGTGCTTCTAGGAAAAGGATTGGCACAAGCTCAAGGAGCTGCGGCTAGTGGACAGATATTAGGTCAAACAATCGGAGGCATCGGTAATATACTAGGTGGTATGGATTTCGGTAGCCGAGGAGCTCAAACACCTATGATTCCATTCCAAAATGCTGCGACTAATGAAATGGACAGAATAAGAGGATTAAGTCTATTTGGAACTAATTAATTATGCTTAGAGGATCATCACCAATTCAATTATCTCAACTCGATATAAGCCCCGCACTTCAAGCTGGGGCTTTGGAGCAACAAGCTGCTGTGAACTTAGCTACTGGTATTCAGCAAGGTATACAAAATTTTCAAGCAAAAAAGGAGGAAAGGAAACAGCAACAAATGACTTCCTCTTTGTTGAAGCAATATTTACCAGAAGGAACTGATGATGAGGCTATCAATGCATTAGCTAGAGATAAAGACCTCAGAAATAATTTCTTTGATTTCTTGGGTGCACAAGGTATGGCTCAAGCTAAGTTAAGAGAAGCAGAATTAGAAGCATCAAAACTATCTCCGGCTATAGAAAAAAGTGTATTTGAAACAAGTATACAGCCTAAAATAGGTGATGCTAATCTAGCTAGAACCAGAAGCTTAAAAGCCGAAGAGGGTATATCTTTATTAGATAAAGGTTTAGAAACTGGTTTCGGTGAAAATGTTAAACTAGAATTAAAGAAATTTGGTAACGCTTTCTTAGGAACTGATTTCGATGTATCCGATCAAGAGGTATTCAAATCGCAAGTTGAGCCATTAATGCTTCAGTACTTAGAGGAAACAAAAGGTGCTATATCTGATAGAGAAATGGCAACATTTGCTAGTTGGAGTGCTGGATTAACTAAAGACCCAGAGTCCAACAAACGAATACTTAAAGCAGTTAAAAATATGGCTGATAGGCAAATTAAAGTTAATAACTTCTATAGCGATCTGTTAACTAAAACAAGCGATGTAAGAAGCATTAATCTTGAGTTGGAAAAATTTATCAACGATGAAGCATCCAAGAATCCTATATTTGTCGGTGGTGAAGGTAGTGTAAGTGACGTAAGTCCCAAAATAGATACCTCAAATGTAATTACTACACAAGAACAATTTGATGCTTTACCAGTTGGTGCAGAATATAGAGAATCTCCAAATGGACCAATATTTATAAAAAAAATAGCTGATGGAATCTAAATTCGGAGGAGTACTAAAAGAAGATACCACATCAACTACAACCTCTAAGTTCGGTGGTATATTAAAGGGTGAGGCGATTCAGCCTATCCAAGACCCACAAATAGCAGAACAACTAGGTACTAGTATGTATGGTCCCACTGAGGTACTTTACGAAGGTGTTGCGGAGCCTATAATGATGGGTAGTGCTATGATGGGTGACGTAGCTGTGAACTCTATAATAGGCATCGCCGATTTTCTTGGTAATGATAGATTCGTTGCTGAAATGAATGCTCGTAAGGATACTGGAAATATGCCAACTGACATCGCCAATCAGATTAGAGCAGATATTAAGAATACACTTAATATAGAAGATCCAGTTGAAAGAGGCGAAATAGCCAAACAGAAGTCCGCTGAGTATCTTAAAATGCTTACTTACTACAAGATGGCTCAACCTTTTCTGAAATTAATTCCGGGGTTGAGGACTGTAGATAAAATGGTTGTAGGAGAAATAGCAAAAAGACCACTTTTGTTTACAGCTGGTGAAGCCGCTGGTATAGGAGCTGAAACTGAAGTAGCTTACAGAGGTGGAGGTCCGATGGCTCAAGGACTTACTGGAGGTCTTACATCCGTTCTTACTCCGGGGCTTTTCAATTTATCTAAAAGAGTTGTACAAAAGGTTACTGGAGGAGAGTTGCTTAAACAATACGGTCAAAGTAACTTTAATAAAGCATCTGACCTACTACAAGGTTTTGCGACTAAGTCGCCGGATGAAATCGCCGAAACTATAAGACAATACGAAAGCGGAAATATTCCTCTAGAAATAATTACTGGAGACGAAGGATTCACTTCATTAGAAAGGGCTTTAGTAGATGAAATACAAACTCTTCAACTAAACAAAAGAGATAAGGAATATTTATTAAATCTATCTGAGAATTTTACAAACAGAAAAAATGTAAAAAATGCTGCTGACTTCTTGAGAGCAGAAGAAGCAAGACATAAATTATCTATAGAAAATTCAATTTCATTAAATGAAAAAAAGGGTTTGCAACAACTCAGTGAACTCAGCCCAAATGCTAGTGCTGAAGAAATACAAGAATCAGTCTTTCAATCATTAAACAAATCATTAGAGCAAGCACAAGGGCTTGAAAATGAAGTTTGGTTAGCAGCAAATTTAGATAAAAGTGCATTCCAATACCCTAACTCTAGAAAAGCTTTTCAAGAATTAAAAAAATCACTAAGAAAAACAAAAGCCAAAGATATGCCACCAGATGCAATCGAGTTTTTGTCTGAACCCGGAAAAATGGATACAGTTGGAGATCTTTACGGTCTTTACAGTACATTAGGGGAATACGCGGTTATTGCTAGATCTAACAAACAGTTTAATACAGCTAGAGTAGCTACAGAACTAAGGAAAGCTATATTTGAAGATCTAGATAAGATACCCGGAGCTGGACCAGAATTACAAAGAGCTAAAGATGTATCTCGTATGGTAAACGAGAGATTCAATAAAGGTGTAGTAGGAAGAATGCTAAGTTATTCTAGAGAAGGTGCAGAGGCTATAGATCCTACATTGATATTAAAAAAGACTTTCAAGAAGGGACAAGAGGGCAAACTTAGCTTTGAGCAATTGACTAAAGCTGTAAGCAGAATGGGTTCCGATGAAATGGCTCCACAGACACTAGAGGAGTTCCAATTACAATCTGGATTGCACGATTATATACGCACTCGATTCGCCGATTTCTCAACTGGTAAAGGCAGCGTAATTAATCCCGACAGAGCACAGCAATTTTTGCGAGATTATAAGCAAATACTTGATGTTCCGGAATACGCTCCACTAAAAGCTCAATTAGAAAGTGCAAAAGATACGGCAGATGTATTTAGAGCTGAAGTAAAAGATTTAAAGGATTTATATTCGCATAGATTTGGAACTAAAGGTGAGAAGTCATTTGGTAAATTCATAGAAGCTTCTAGTTCAAACAGAATGAAAAGCATTCTAGGTGGAGGAAACCCAGCTGGAGAAATGAAAGAGCTATTGGATTTAATTAATAAATCCCCAATAAACACATTCAAGCAAGCTGGAGTAAACAAACAAGAAGTACTTCAAGGTGTTAAGGATTCAGTATATGAATACATATCTTCTTTCGGAACAAAAAGCGGAGATTTTGAGTTACTTACAGTAGAAAGTGTACTCAAAAATCCAGAAATAAAACAAGCTATCGATTTAGTACTTGATCCATCCGAGATAAAGAACGTAGACAAATTTGTAAAGGAGTTAAAGAAGTATAATGAATACAAGCTTACTGAGTCTAAAGTATCAGCAGCTAATGCTCTTGCGAAACAAAGTTTCTTTAAACAATTTGTAGCAATTGGAACTGGTATTATTACTGGTAAGTTAGCTTCTGGACCGGGTGCACTTATGGCAGTTGCTTCCGGTAAAAGAACTGCAACAGAGGTTTTAATGAACCTACACAAAGGAGAAGTTATAAAGATCTTAAACGATTCTATGAAGGATCCTAAGTTGCTAGAAGCACTTATGATGAATAATAACACTTATACTCGCAAGGGATTTGCTAGAAAAAGAAACTATTTGAACAAGTACTTAATATCTAGAGGTATTGGTGGATTTGTAGAAGGTAAAAACGAAGAGAAATTACAGAAAGCTATGGAGTCCCAAGACGAAGCTAAAAGTGCTGTGCTTCAATTTCTTAATCCATTCTCAGAGCAAAGAATGTCTGCAACTCCGGGGTTAGGTAGAATACAACAGTTAATGAAGTAAAAAAAGCCCCCACCGAAAAACAAAACAAAACGGTGAGGGCTAGTAGATAATGGTTAACAATAAACCTAACTGCTCTAAGACATATTAGAAAGTAATTC
>VMHT01166358.1_pt1 | contig 11589 bp, 10 predicted proteins | sample 4693611 | NCBI WGS metagenome assembly VMHT01 (sample SAMN12280063, study PRJNA550983) | marine metagenome | isolation source: seawater sampled from same location over 5 years 0.02-0.2 micron viral filtrate | place: USA: collected off the coast of southern California halfway between the port... ... | reverse complement strand
TTGCTATGACAGGAATACAAACTAATAAAGAATCGCCCATTGGATTTTTATGCTGAATAACCACCTCAGCTGCCGTTTGCTGTCCTCCAAAAAGATGAAATGATGGTTGATATATACGGACATCTGTTACTGTGACATCAATTGAATTAAATTTTACTGTATTTTTGCCATCTACTTGAATCTCTAAATAATCTCCCATGTTTGAAATAATTGCAGAACTATTTGGATTATATTGAAAACTATATGAACAATCTTCTCGACAAATTTCTTTTGTATTTTTAATATTTATAGGATTTGATGAACAACTCATTTAATATAATACTACAATAAAAAAATATCCATTTTATGTATATATATGAAACTTTCTAGAAACAAATTACATAAGATATTAAAAAAAAGATTTGAAACTAAGAAGAAGTATCGAAAAAAAAAGAAACAAAAAGGGAAGATAAAAAGAAGTTTTAGAGAAAACAAACTAAATCTAAAGAAAAATACCCTGAAATATCATTCGCAAAAAGGCGGTCTCACCTCCGCTGAAAAAAAAATATTTAAAAACAAAAAAAAAACTAGTAAAAATATATTGACAATGGCCAGATATTCATGCAACTCCAAAAAGGATGGTACTGGTACCAATATCATTCAAAAAATATTGTATATCCAACTTCTTATTCTTAATTGGAGAAAGCTTTATTTATCTGGCGCCAATTGCTATATCGTTCCATATTCAAGACAAGATAATTCAGGGTATATGAAATTATTTGGACAGTACGCAAATCAACCACCACTTAAGAAATTAACGACTTTCAGCCAAAAAGCAGTATTAAATTCTTCATTTTCGTGTCCATATCCCAGTTCCAAGAAGAAGGTATTTTGGTCTCCTTTACATAATATGGCTTGTCAAATATTAGGTTATTTTGTCATACCCGATGGGTGCTTTAAAATTTATCCTAAGGAAATCACCAGTGCAAATGATCTACAAAGGCGCAATTTTCTTGAGCTGTTTAAAAGTGAACTTGGAAAAGAAGATATAATTATTTTTGGACCAAATCAAATTGTCCCAGGAAAGTCACATTTAGTGGGAGCAAATTACTGGAATAAGAAAGAAGAATTAGAGAGTTGGAAAGAAATATGTAAATACATTATCACTCCGGATAGTGATACAACCGTAAGCACCTTTTTATGGATGCAAAATACATGGGGATATAAATATGGAGGCAGTATTGATATAGATTGTAATTTGCAATGGGACGAAGAGGAAGAGGAATGGGACGAAGAGAAAGATTGTGAACCGTCACAATCGCGATTAGCAAATATATCTCAAAAGAAAGAAAATATGACAGAAAGAAAAATGGAAATATGGGGTCAAATAATGACAGCCAATGCGATAAGTCAAGTAGCCTGTCTGAATAACGTACCTAATGAACAAAATAAAGGTTTGTCGAAAGACACAGAGGTCAAGATGAAAACCGATATAACCGACATCGCGAAGAAGCTGGAGAAGGAGAAGGAGATAATGGAAAAGATATATAAGGAACAGATGGAAGAAATGGGTCGTCAGGATTTTTTTAATAAATCGAACAATAAAATTAAGCGAAGGAATAGCATGATAAGTCGCGGTTTGCAAACGGCCAAAGTAGCAAGTATGAAGATTAATACCATATTTAATACGTGTACAACTAGTAAAGGGGATAACATTATGTCTCTCCCATATGTTGCACTTACAAATATGTATTTTTGGGCACCAACAGATAAAATGTTAAACTATTGGTGGCAAAAAGAAACTTTATTATTTGTACCTTTACTAGAAGGTTCAAACGACGAAGCCAAATTAGACGGTGATATTCCAATACCAAAAAATTGGAAGGATGCTGAGGTAAAAAATTTAACACAAACATTACCTGAAAAAGTCAAGCAATTAATATTAAGACGTGTCAATGGTATTATGATTAGAACAAATATAAATGAAGCATCACGAACGAAAGAAGAAAGAAAAATAAAGAAAGAAGATATGGGAAAATGGAAAGAAGAATATAAAATTCGAATGAAAAAATCAGCAGAAATAAAAACAAGGCTAATGCAAGAATGTCAAACGAATTATATCAGAGCACAAATATCAAAAAAAATATTATTAAAAAAATTTAATGCTTGTCGCAGTATGTCGATATTATTAGCTAAGGAACAACATGCAGAAACACTGATTGCAAATAGAGAGCGAGAAAGATTTAACAGAGTATTTAAAGGAAAATCCGAATCATCGATTGAAGATACCATATCCGAAATATTACAGACCCGTCAGGATCAATTGGCTTTTAATACCAGATTTGAAAGTGTGAGAAGAAATACATTTTTATTAGAAACACGAGGACAAGATGCTGCGAAACAATATGTATATGATCCTATTAAAATGGGCGATTGGGTTAAATTACAAATATTATCTGCGCATCAATTAATGCTCGAATGTTGGTCTATGCCACTTGATGCAAAACAAGAAGGCGAAAATACAATATTATATGGAATTAAATCTACTCTTTTACGGAACCCTTTCAACAAAAAACAAGACAAGAATACATTCAAAATTGGCGATACGGTAGAATATTTGGAGAAAGTCAAAAGTATAGATGATATAAACGGTAAGCGCAAAATCAAATATCAAAGATGTAAAATAATTCAAGTTGACGATGTTGAAAACACGTTAGAAAAAAGATATGATATTCAATTCGAAGAAAGTACAGCATTACAACCAAACCTAGACTATATACCCAAGAGTTCTCCATTATGGATTAAGTTCAAATTATTATTACTTTATATGAGTGGATTATCGTCATTTTTAAGAGACGAATATAAACCCTTATTTGCAGAACACGAAAGTGATACAGCCACTGACGAGAAGCCTTTATCAAAAAAAGAGGGAGATAAAGAAGAGGAGGCAAACCTATTACAACTATTTAATAAGTATAAGGCTCTATCTAATGGTAAGAACAAATCGTTAAATCTGACAGAGATGAGAGTTAGACTATGTAAATTGTGGTTGTTATTTAGTGCAGTAACAGGTTGGTGTAATTATAAAGATCTTTTTGGGGTTGATGAACTCAAAAAATTTAAAGTAGAAAATGATCGAGTTATTTTAGTGCGAAAAAAGAGACCACCTAGTGGCGCCGAGTGTATACGTGAAAGAATCGCTAAAGGGGCAAAGTGTAAGATATCATGTGGATGGGCAAAATTAATCATTGCGCAATCTTCAGAAGACGGACAAGATTTAAAATTAAACTGGTTGGGTCAATGGATGGAAAAATCAGCAAGAAAAAATACAAAAGATGCTGTTTGTAAAAGAGCACCCCTATCAGGAGGCGACTGCTATGACGATCAAAAGAGGCCTGAAAGATTGGAATATTGGCCACGACCACAGACGATAGAGAGTAAGGATGAAGATGAATATGTCCCCGGCGCACCAATTACTGAATATATGTTGAAGTCGAAAAAAGCTACCAATCTGTCGAATATCGATCAGGAGGAAAAAAGAAGGAAGATGAATCCGATGGATTACGCGGGGGGTGGTAAATGCGATATTAGAGATCTATTACTAAGAGTTAAAATACCTGCTGGAGATAATATGGATTATTCATCGACCAAGGTCAATCTAAATATGGAAAAAATAGCTACCAAATATACTGAAAAAGCCATGAATGAATTTGCTAAAAATTTTAAAATTACTGAATATATGTTGAAGTCGAAAAAATGTGAAGGAGAAAACCCACTAGGTATAAATTGTAGATCTATTGCGGCACCATATAAAAATGAAGAAATTATAAAATGGATAGAAGATAATAGAAATCGGAGAAGTGCAGAAGAGTGCAAAGAAGAGCAAAAAAAATCCTCAGGCCTAAAAATATGGGACGATGGTAGACCTGATTCATTAGCAGAAGGCGCGAAAAAAAAGGTAGCGGCAGCGGCAACAAAGGCAGCGGCAGCGGCAAAAAAGGCAGCTAAAGGCACAGCAAAAGTGGTAGGAACGGCGGCAACAAAGGCAGCTAAAGGCACAGCAAAAGTGGTAGGAACGGCGGCAACAAAGGCAGCGGCAGCAGCAAAAAAGGCAGCTAAAGACACTGTAGAGGGAGTCGGAAATCAATTTCGCGATCCGAACAGTGCACTTCGCCAAGGGGTATCCAATGCAGCATCAAAGGTAGGAACGGCTGCAAAATTTGCGCATAGACAGATTACCGATCCGAACAGTGGACTGCGAAAGGGATTAAGCAACTTGCGCAAGACAATGAAAAGGTATAAAAAAAAACGAAGGCGTAAAACAAGACGTTTATTAGATGGTCACAGATATCAAGGAGATGATTGCGATGATGAATGTCAAAAACGTATGGCGCAACAGCAATTTATTTCTATACTAATACAACCAACACCTGGTATAAAACCTGGTTATACAGTTTCGTTAATACAAGAGCCTAGTGGACCATTGGCAGCACAGGCTGTGGCAATGTTAGCGCGTTCGGCAGCGAGACAATCGAATAGTACAGGTACTGGTCAAGAAAACCAACCTCCGACTGTACCGACAGTACCGGCAATACCTATAGATCCAGACACACCTATAGATGCACAGATAGCTATAGCTACACCTATTGGAAAAATGGTTCCTGCTTTCGAATAATTTAATTAAGTATAAATACAAATATTTAATTAAAAACTTAATGTTCTATGTCTCGGACTACTCGATAAAGTTGGTTTATTTATTTCAGTCTTAAAATCAATTAAGGTAAAAATAATACTATCAATCTTTAAACATAATTTATTACCATCAGAATCCTTATCGCAATCACTATATGTTTTTTTAAGATTGTAAAGCCCTGGAATTATTTTACTTACAAGTTCTATCATGCTATTGCATACAGTTGAATTATTTGTCCACCCTTTATGCTTATCTGCTTTCAATTCATCACAAAATTTAAAGAAATTACTAAAGTCAGTATCTATATCTGTGAATGTTTTGGTACGATCCTCATTCCACCACCATCTAGATAATTTTTGACTATATCCATTTTTTTGCACATAATATTTATTATCGTATTTTCCCAATTTATCACATTCCTGAATATCAGCTAATGGGCTAAATAATGCATTATATTTTTCATATTTTTCAATAAAAATTTTATTTGGTTGCACGATCATTCTAAAGGTCGTTCCAAGAGATAAATTACTTAACATGCCTACTATATATAGGAAATATATTATATAAAAGGGATATACCGAGGCTGATTATTTTCATAAATTGTAACTTTAAAAGCATCATTATAACCCTCTACATAAACAGTATCCCCGTTAAAAAGTTCATCGCATCCATATTCATTCGTACAGCTTTTACCACTCCGGCTGACCGGTAACTTTATACTATTATTTTTATCACTCATTGTGTAATACTGCCATTTATTTCTATTAGTATGTAAAGCTCTTCCCATCAATGGAAGCATTGTTTCTTTACCATTTACTCTTGTTAATAGTCCTGTTTGGGAATAATTTGTGTCGTATCCTCTAGTTCTTATATTAATAGGAATCCCTCTGGGATCACTACTATCTGGTGGAAAAAATGTGTTATTTTTTAATGGCGCAACAAATGGGTTTAAAAGTATATTTCCGGGATGATTACTAAATCCTTTATTAAATTTCGGAAAAAATCCTCTATCAACTACTTTTTCCTGAATAATAATTGGTTGGGTTGAACTCTGTTGACTTTGACGAGACTTTGTATGATACATGTATAATCCTACTAATCCTAAAATGCATATTAAAAATATTACCGTCATATTTTCAATACATAAAACACCTGGTGGACAACGTTTACTCATCTATATATATTTGCAAACTTTATTTCTTATTACCGCCGGGAATAAATCTTTCCATTATGGGAGCAAATCGCTCTACCATTCCTAACATTCCTGATCCTTCTAGTTTAGTCATTAACCCTTCTGCTGTTTTTAACATTGGCTCTAATTGTCTAATTTGTTCAGCTAAATTATCTTGTGTCATTGCATTGCCTTTTCCCCCACTTTTCATAATTCCCTGGAGAGAATTAAACTGCTTTTCTAATGAACTAGCATAATCGGTTTGTTCACCTCCGGTAACTTCATCTTCTTCAGATTCATTAGCTGCCTCTGCAATATCACCATCTTTTTTGTCTAAAATCGCAACTGCCTTTTCTTCTACCTCCATTGCCTCTTGTTCATTTATATTTTTTGATTCTTTTTCTCTATCCTTTCTGTTCTCTTTCCCCTTCGGTGGTGATTCGAACCCTTCTTTTTCGGTCCATGCCCATTCGCTTCTCATTGGGCCTCTTAATAATACTGCCCCCAATATTGCTGCACTTAAAATAACGATCATATTTCTACTAAAGTAATGCGTCAAAGCGCCTATGGCAACCATTAAAGTAAGAGATTCATAATCATGCATTGCTAGATATCCTAAAACATTAGTAATAGCAAAAAATAGTAAAACATATAAGACATATTTATTCGTTAGCACATTAAAAGCCATTATATTATATATAATTTATATAAAATAATAATTATGGATTAATTATTTTTTGCCGTGAGAATGTTTTTCATCAATGCATTTTCCATTTTTATCTTTTTTTTTACATCTATCTTCTGCTGCTTTCTGAGCCTTTATCATCTCAAGTTTTTTTTCCATCGCATCCGCGCCTTCAAATCCTTCTTTAACACGTCCGCATCCAAAGACAACATTGGCTACGAAAAGACCGCAAAGGATATCCAGTGAACGGTTCTTAGTAAACATGTTAGCAAGATAGGTAGTAATTCCAAAAATAACGACGCATTCGGTTGATCCCAAACTAACGTATCCCAAAACATTAATAACCATAAGCACTAAAGCCACATAGTAAAGAACTTTGCTCTTAAGAATTTTATCGAGTTTCATTATACTATATTTCAATAAAAAAAATTGATTAAACCTATTCGTGAATATTACCTAAAGCATCCATGACAACTCAATTCGAATTAGCACACTGTGAACTATATCATCCACATATACACGGTGAAGTTTATAATGAAAATCAACCTTATGATACACCTTTTCATGATAAAGATTATATTTATTCATCATACCTATATCACGGCAATATTACATTAGATGAATTTTATGACGATGACTATATTATTGATATAGGACATTATCCAAATCCCCCACATCCATTTGTCCGTAATTGGGATCAGGCAATTAAACCATACTCTATGCAAATTGTCAAAAGAATAGATCATGGATATTATACATTATGTATTGTGAAAACGATTTGGCTAAAAATAATACAGCGAAAATGGAAAAGATATTATCATTCCATGTTAGCTAAAAGAAAAAATCCTAGAAATCTAATGTATCGTCAAATTACAGGCAAATGGAAAAATTAACGTCGGTGTCTTCTACGTTTTCCGCGCCTCTTTTTTCTTTTTCTACGCGTATCTTTTTTAGACGGCTTTTTAACTCTCCTAGACATTCGCTGACTTAAACGTTTCTCTGCTGCTAAACTCGCGCGTTTTGTATATTTGTAACCGCCGTATAACGGCGAACTAGAAGAATTAACATTGCACCCACATCCTCCTCTCAATCTACGCGTTCCTTTTCTTCTCCCACCTTTTTTTACTCGTTTGGTTCGTGATTTGCAATTTCCCATTTATACATTAATATTAGATTTTTTATTAATAGTTGATTTTACTTGCTTTATAGCCAGTCTTATTTTTTTTTTAATTTGTTCATTATCAGTACTTTTAAGACTTTCTTCTAAATAGGTGACAATATTATTTACTTCTTTTTCTTCATCGCCAATTTCTTCCAATAAATGTTTCATATATGAATTTCTAGACGAACTCGCTTTTTCTTTTATATTATCTACTTCATCACACACCTTATTCATGGCGATATTTAATTGTTGAAGGAGCGCATCTCTTTCTGCAAGACTCATTTATATATCATTATCATTAAATTTTTAATTAATAATTTAATTAGATAATACTTGTTTCTAAAAGAATTTCCGCAATTAAAAATTTATAAAATAATCCATGTAGTACATATTTTTTTTAAAAAATATTTAAATATTGAGTGATATTATTTAGGATGTCAAAAAATGTTAACGAACCTCTTCTTTCCGAAAACCCAAATCGCTACGTAATGTTCCCATTGCAAGACCATGATATCTGGTCTCTATACAAAAAAATGTTTGATTGTATGTGGCGAGCCGAAGAAATCGATTTATCCAAAGATTTGATTCATTGGAAAACATTGAATTCAAATGAGCAACATTTTATCAAAATGGTTTTGGCTTTTTTTGCGGCATCAGATGGTATTGTATTAGAAAATCTAGGAATGCGTTTCTTATCTGAGGTTCAACTTCCTGAGGCAAGAGCTGCCTATGGATTTCAACTTATGATGGAGAACGTGCATTCAGAAACATACTCCTTATTAATCGATAGTTATATTAAAGATGCTACCGAGAAAAAGAAATTATTTGAAGCAATCGATAATTTTCCTTGTATTAAAAAAAAGGCAGATTGGTCTATTAAATGGATCAATGATAAAAGATCCAGTTTTGCTGCAAGATTGGTCGCCTTTGCTTGCGTAGAAGGTATTTTCTTTTCCGGTTCATTTTGTAGTATATTTTGGCTCAAGAAACGAGGTCTGATGCCTGGTCTCACGTTCAGTAATGAGCTAATTTCAAGAGATGAAGGCATGCATACAGACCTAGCCGTTATGTTGTTTAATAAATTAAATAAGAAACTAAATAAGCAAAAGATCAAAGAAATTGTCAAAGAGGCAGTCGCTATTGAGAAAGAATTTATTTGTGATGCATTGCCTTGTAAATTAATAGGAATGAATAGTAAACTCATGAAACAATATATTGAATTTGTCGCTGACCGGCTTTTGACACAATTAGGTTGTACTAAGGAGTATAAATCTGCAAATCCTTTTGATTTCATGGAAATGATATCGCTTGAAGGTAAAACCAACTTTTTTGAAAAGAGGGTGGGTGATTATAGTCTAGTATCTGATACAAAGAGCGAAGCAGTATTTGATATGTCTAATATTGAATTCTAATCACTAGTAATGATTATTTAAAGCTAATTAAATAATTATTACAAATGTCTAAAATAGGGTTCATTACAGGAATAACAGGTCAGGATGGTTCTTATCTAACGAAATTATTACTCGAAAAAGGTTATAAAGTATATGGAATTGTTAGGAGAACCTCTTCGTTGTACAATGATGATAGATTAAAGAAAGTGCGGGATAAGATTACTTTACGATATGGTGATATGACGGACGGTGCGGCTTTACAAAATTATATACACGAAATTATACGAGAAAATCCTGAATTCAAAAGATTTGAAATTTACAATCTAGCAGCACAGAGCCACGTCAAAATTTCATTTGAAATTCCAGAATACACAACCTTAGTAGATGGAATAGGCACTTTAAAGCTATTAGAAATTATACGAGCTTTGGATAAGCCTATTAGATATAAATTTAGAATATATCAAGCTGGAACAAGTGAGATGTATGGTAAGGTATTAGAAATTCCTCAGAATGAAAATACGCCATTTAATCCAATCTCTCCATATGCGGCAGCAAAGGTATATGCTCATCATCTAATAAAAATATACCGTGATGGATATGGAATATTTGGATGCAATGGAATTCTTTTTAATCATGAAAGTTCGAGAAGAGGGCAAAATTTTTTAACGATGAAAGTAGTCAATGGTATAAAGGATATTATAGCTGAAAAAAAAGAACTAATACAAATAGGTAATTTAAATAGCAAACGAGATTGGGGACACGCCAAAGATTATGTAAGAGGAATGTGGTTAATGCTACAACAAGAGGTTCCAGATGATTATGTATTAGCAACAGGTAAAACATATACAGTAAGAGAGTTTATAACAGAAGCTTTTGCTTACAAGAACATTACGCTTAAATGGCACAAGGAAGGGTTAGAAGAGTATGCGACAGATCAACTAGGGAATACAAGAGTAACGGTAAATCAAAAATATTATAGACCTTGTGAAGTTGATTTATTATTAGGTGACCCAGAAAAAGCCATGAATAAATTAGGCTGGAATAGAGAATATAATGATTTATCTAGTTTAATAAAGGAAATGTTTGACTAGTAATGATTATTTAAAACAAGTATTTTATATCATATATATGAAAATTCTTGTTTATGGGAGTAAAGGTTGGATTGGTCAACAGTTTATGAAAATAGTAGAATCATATAACGTAGTAGAAGGAAGTTCTAGGTTGAATAATGTAGAAGCTATTAAAAAAGAATTAAGTGATAATGCTCCAACTAATGTTTTTTGTTTTGTTGGCAGAACCCATGGTAAAATTGGAGAGAAAGTCTTCACAACAATTGATTATTTGGAAGAACCTGGCAAACTTGTTGATAATATAAGAGATAATTTATTCTCCCCAGTAAATCTTGCAAAAATATGTAACGATATGAACATCCATTTAACATATCTAGGAACGGGATGTATATTTAAGTATGATGAAAATCATCCGTTTGGACAAGAGGTCAATGGATTCAGGGAAGAATCTAAACCCAATTTCTTTGGGTCAGGTTACTCTATTGTAAAAGGGTTTACAGATCAAATAATAAACCTTTTTCCTAACGTCTTAAATCTAAGAATTCGTATGCCAATCACGGGTATTCCAAATCCTAGGAATTTTATTACTAAAATTGCTACATACGAGAAAATTTGTAGTATACCAAATTCCATGACCGTTTTGCCTGAACTTTTACCGATGGCCCTAGAACTAGCAAAAAAAAATCATGCAGGTACATTAAATTTAACAAATCCAGGTTTAATTAGTCATAATGAAATTCTTGAAATGTATAAAGAAATAGTTGACCCTGAATTTAAATGGAAAAATTTTACTCAAGAAGAACAAGCAGAGATATTGGCAGCTGACAGATCGAATAATTTTCTAGATACAAGTAAACTTCAGTCATTATTTCCAAATGTTAAACCTATAAAAGAAAGTGTACGAGAAATGCTTATTGAATATAAAAAACATGATTTTCCTAAGAAACCAATTTATAATGAAACAGATTTTGAAAATAGAAAGGAAACTACACTTCTTATTACAGGAGGTTGTGGATTTATAGGATCTAACTTTATTAATTTAATAATGGAAAGATATGACAAAATTAATTTAATTAATTTCGACGCAATGTATTATTGTGCAAATGAAACAAATATTGATATAAAATGGAGAGAATCCGAGCGGTATGTTTTAGTAAAGGGAAATTTATGTTCAATGGATCTAGTTAAACACGTATTAGACATCCACAAACCTACTCATATTATTCATTTTGCTGCACAATCGCACGTCCAAAATTCATTTTCCGATGCTCTGCAATATACTAACGATAATATTGTTGGCACTCATACATTATTAGAGGCTACACGCCTATACGGTAAAATTCAAAAATTTATTCATGTTTCTACAGACGAAGTTTATGGAGAATCTATGATATCCGTTGATGAAAAACATAAAACCGAACATTCTATTTTATGCCCT
>VMHT01121902.1_pt1 | contig 11589 bp, 10 predicted proteins | sample 4693611 | NCBI WGS metagenome assembly VMHT01 (sample SAMN12280063, study PRJNA550983) | marine metagenome | isolation source: seawater sampled from same location over 5 years 0.02-0.2 micron viral filtrate | place: USA: collected off the coast of southern California halfway between the port... ... | reverse complement strand
TTGACCGCATATACATTATCTAATGATTTAATATTTAAAGATTTTAATATATATTATATTACATTAAATGTACGCTGAAACAGAAGAATATCAACCCTTTTCTCCATTTAACCCAAATAATAAAGAAATTAGTCATGACAATATTAAAAATATACTAGAAGAGTATGGAGTAACTACCCCTATTTTTAATATTGAACTATATAAACGCGCATTTGTTCACAGGTCTTATACAAAAAGGCCTGAACAAGAGAATAGTGCTGCAAATATTCATCTCGCGAATTGTCCTTCTAATTGCATGCCTCTTAAAACAAAGTCTAATGAACGCCTAGAGTTTATTGGCGATGGTGTACTTGAACTAATTACCAAATATTATCTTTACCGTCGCTTTCCGAAAGCAGACGAAGGCTTTATGACAGAGAAAAAAATTTCGTTGGTAAAGAATGAACATATCGGAAAACTTGCATATGATATGAAACTTCATAATTGGCTCATACTTTCAAAGCATGCTGAAGAGAAAAAAACAAGGACTAACCTAAAAAAATTAGGTTGTTTATTTGAGGCATTTATTGGCGCTCTTTTTTTAGATTATAATAAAATTTCGGTAAAAGATGAAGGAAACTGGTTCGAAAATATATTTGTATGTGGACCGGGATTTCAAATGGCACAAATTTTCGTGGAGAATATATTTGAAAAGCATGTTGACTGGACTAATCTTATTGAGAATGATGATAATTACAAGAACATTTTACAAGTTAAAATACAAAAGGAATTCAAGGTCACTCCAGATTATGTAGAATTCCAAAATGATTCAGAAGACGGATATAATATGGGAGTTTACCTTTGTATAGGGGTATCTATTCACCAACAAAATATAACAGATGCAAAACCACTTGCTACTTTTGCAACATTGCAAAGTATTCATGATTATATAGACCGCTATAATAATGTTTTTATTATTTTAGGTAACGGTACGCATAAGATTAAGAAAAAAGCAGAACAGGATGCATGTGAGAAAGTTATAGAAATTTTTGATAAAATGCAATAATATTAAAGTTAACTTATAATCTACATAATATTTACACAATTTATTTAATTATTATGAAATCAATTCTAGAAAACTTTTATATCATTATTTTATAAATGTCCTCCCAACTTTTGGATAAATTAAAGAGAAATAATAAACCTAAGACAAAAACAAATGTTATTGTCTCAATTGGTCCTGCCAAAAGCGTAAAACTGAAGACGTCAATTGTAGATAAATCTGGATTAAAGGCGGTAGATCGAACTGCATTTATGAAAGACATAAAAAAGACGGTAATTGCTCCGACCGAGGTTCTATTAAAAATTGACCCTACCCTAAAGGATCGGGATGTTTCCGATAAACCGGAATCTAAACTGAGTAAAATAATAGAGTCAGGAGTAGAAAGCGAAAAGGCAGATGTACCTGATGCATCGCCACCCAAACAGAAAATTACAATCAAGGTAAAGAAAAAAACAAGGAAGGTTAAACTTACAGGAGAATCTAGCATAAGACGCACCTCTGCAAAAAAGAAAGAGTCTCCAATTGGAGTAATAAAGGAAGCGCCTTTCGCTACATTAAAAATTGGTGATACTATATTGAAACAACGTTTAGGTGAAAAAAAAGAAACACTTATTCTACGTGCTTCTGATTATTATATGAATAATAGAGAAATTTTTGTAGACTTTATTACATCAAGATTTGCACCATATAAGAAGGAGTTAGAAGAGGCGGAAAAGACAGCAACATGCGACTACACCGACGATGGTTCATTTACACATATGGCGCATCAAAAGATAGTTCGTGATTATATAAATCAATATACGCCATATAGAGGACTACTATTATATCACGGGTTAGGATCGGGGAAAACCTGTTCGTCTATTGCTATTGCTGAAGGTATTAAATCAGATAGACAGATTATCGTAATGACACCTGCATCATTGCGAACAAATTATATTGAAGAATTAAAAAAATGTGGTGATTCAATATATCGAAAAAATCAATTCTGGGAATTTATTGAGACTACGGGTAATATAGAATTAGAGAAAACATTATCTGCAGTGCTTAATATAAGTATTGAATTTATAAGAAAAAATAAAGGAGCATGGTTAGTTAATATAAAAAAACCGAGTAATTTTTCTGAACTTAATTCTTCTGAAAAAAAATCTCTGGACTTACAATTAGATGAGATGATTCGACACAAATATCGATTTATAAACTATAATGGTCTAAGAAAATCTAATTTAAAAGCGCTTACTTCTGATTATACAAAGAACCCATTTGATAATTCAGCGATTATTATAGACGAGGCCCACAATTTTGTCAGTAGGATTGTAAATAAATTAACTTCGGAAGATTCACTATCATCAAAGTTATATGAATATCTTATGGATGCTCAAAATGCAAAAATTGTATTTCTAACAGGTACTCCTATTATTAACTATCCAAATGAAATTAGCGTCATGTTTAATATTCTTAGAGGTAGAATAGAGACATGGTCTTTTCCGCTAACAATAAACGACCAACGTAAGATAAATATAGAATATTTTAAAAAGTTATTTAGAACATCTATTTTAGGAGGAAATATTCTAGATTTTATAGATTATAAGACATCATCAACTACATTGATTATTACTAGAAACCCTTTCGGGTTCGTTAATCGTGAAAAATCTAAAATATACGCCGGTGTACACCTTGATGAAACCGGGAATGTAAGCAACACAGACTTTATAAAAATAGTAACTGAAGTATTAAAGAAAAATAGAATAAATGTAAACAGTGGTGGAGTAAAAGTAACACAATATAAGGCTCTTCCTGATGATTTAGATGGATTTAAGGCATATTTTATCAATTCATCAAATGAAGTTATTAATATGGATTTATTTAAGAAGAGGATATTAGGACTGTCTTCATATTTTAGAAGTGCTCAGGAAAATCTTATGCCCAAATACACAAAAGGAGAAAACTTTCATATTGTAAAGATTCCTATGAGTGATTTCCAATTTGGAGTGTACGAAGAATCTCGCATACAAGAGCGACAATTAGAGGTGCGTAATGCTAGAAAAAAGAAAAAACAAAAGGATGGTATTTATGAAAATACAGTGTCTACCTATAGAATTTTTTCACGAGCATTTTGCAATTTTGTATTTCCTAGACCTGATATTAAGCGCCCGATGCCGGGAGGTGCAACTGACTTATCGTCTGCAATATTAGAATCTGTTGCAAATGAGGATTTACTAGATGCAACATCAATCCAAGAAAAACTACAAGATGTAGACGGAAAATATGATGCAGATGAATTAGGCGATGATGAGGATATTGATAATAAAACATATAATGAGCAGATATCTACTGCGCTAAAACAACTAGAAGATTCTAGTGACAAATATCTATCTCCTACTGCATTAGAAACGTATAGTCCTAAGTTTTTAAACATATTACAAAATATTGAGAATCCTGCACATAGCGGATTACATCTTATTTACAGTCAGTTTAGAACACTTGAGGGTATTGGTATACTGCAGTTAGTATTAGAGGCGAATGGATTTGCTCGTTTCAAACTGAAACGTGTAGGAGATCGGTTTGATATTGATACAAAGGAAGAGGATTTAGGTAAACCATATTTTGCTCTTTACACGGGAACAGAGACTTCAGAAGAGAAAGAGTTGATCAGAAATATTTTCAATGGGATGTGGAACTTCGTACCGCCGCATATCAGAGAAAAATTAGAACAAATATCTAGTGATAATAATTTAGGTGAAATCATTAAAGTATTAATGATTACTGCATCTGGGGCAGAAGGTATATCATTAAAGAACGTAAGGTATGTTCATATTACCGAACCGTATTGGCACCCTGTTCGTATTGAACAAGTAATTGGTAGAGCGCGCCGTATTTGCAGTCACAAAGACCTTCCGAAGGAATTACAAACGGTAGATGTGTTCTTATATTTAATGTCATTTACAGAAAAACAATTAGAAAGCGATGATGCAGTTACGCTAAGATTAAAAGATAAAAGTAAAAGAGACGGCACACCTTTGACAAGCGATGAAGCATTATATGAAATTGCAACAATGAAAGAAGAAGTGACCTCGCAAATATTAACTGCAGTAAAAGAGGCAAGTATTGATTGTGCGATTCATTCAAAGGTAAGTGGTGAAAAATTAAAATGCTTTTCGTTTGGAGTGAATAATCCAAATAAGTTTTCATTCAATCCATCTATTTCTTCAGAAGAAAAGGACACTGTTGCGAAAGTTAATAAAACTAAAATTAAATGGAAGGCTGTTAAATGGGTTCATCAAGGGAAGGAGTATGCATACAATAAAGAAACCAGAAATGTTTATGATCTTGAAAAGTATAAAAAGGGAGAAGTTGAACAGGTTGGTAGAATAGATATAGATAAGTCTGGAGAGAAACCGGTTTATGTGTATAAACCACTTTAATTATCTATATCAGAAATGTTAATACTATCTTTAGTACTATGTTTAATATTATCTTTATTAATAATATCTAGAATCTGCTCTTGTATACCTAATATTTTTTGAACTTTGTTTTCCAATTCAGATATATTATTTTGAATATTAATAATATCATTATTTGTATTTTTGCATGAGTCAATATTTTTGATAGACTCTATATGTTCAATATCATGAGAAACAATGTCACAATCGTTATTTATTTCAAGACGTATCTTTTTGTTAGAATTATCTTTTATATTTATCGATTTATAAATATTATTTAATTCTTTAGCACGTTTATCCACTGTTTTTTCTATTTGTTCTTCCATATTTTTTATTTGTATCTCTCTAGAATTATCACTAAAATCTATTTCTTTCGGAGTATTTTTTGTCATCATATTATTAAATTCTGTTTTATGTGTATTTAAATGTAAATGGAATTCCTCTTGTCTTTTTTTCGATTCTTCTTCTGCCGTGTAGGCGGTCATATCTTTACTAACATAATTATTTTCTCGGAAATGTACACTCTTATTTGTTGATATTGTTTTAATAAACTCATACATATTATGAATTAGTTTTTTATTTAAATCTATAATATTATTTTGTGATTTATTAGTTTTAATGATTGCATGTATCGATGTTTCAAAAAATTGCTGCACTTCAATACTTTTATCGTCGTGTAGATTTTTAAAAAAATTATTATTTTTCATAAATTCCCATATGTTCCGTTTATTTTCTATAGAACTAAAATTATTCATATTTAAATAATTTTAGTTGTTTTTAAATCATACATTGAAGAATACATTTCTAAGTTCTTCCATATCTTTATCGCTTATTCGTTTTTTAGAAAAATCATCTACAGTTAAATTTTCTGCCAACAGTTCGGTTAGACAATATATGCTATATATTCCACATTCGGTATCTTTATGTTGATGTTCTTTTTTATTTTCACAATAAGTTAATTTTATATCCAACTGGTTACCTTGTTCTATTATTCTATCTATTAATTTTTTAACTTCTTTTGGACATTTATCTCCTGTACTATCAAAGAAAAATATAAAGGAATTTTTTACATCTACAAACATAGAGATCCAATGCGAACCATCTTTATAGTGAGGGTCAATATTAAATATAATACCCACTTTGTTTTTTTCATTAGCAATATATTTACTCAATTCAAACTTGCATAATTCTTCCCACACACACTCTCCATACATTAGATGTTTATCAAAATCAATTGGAGATGGTCCAATAAAAACAAAATTTGGATATTTTTTTTCATATTGTTTCATAACATTTTCAATATCTACACTACTTAACCACTCATTTATATTCTTTTTCCAACTTGTAGGTGCGATTGGAGCAAACGTGTAGTGAGTGAGTTCATTTGTAAGATTATTTTTCATAAATTTTTGTTTTAACCAGCAATATTCTGTATCGCAAATACCTCTCATATTATCTTTTAGACAACTCCAAATTTTTATTGGTTCTTTTTCTAAAATGGGTTTATCTGGATGTCGCCGATTCCACAATTCCTTCATTTTTATCAATGAATCATTGTTATAACATGTTTTTTTGTTACCCTTTTTAGAATGACTACAAACAAGTTTTTTAAATTTTGTCATAATATATAAAGTTGCTACAATAATATATTCTTTTTCTTTTTTATTCCTTTAGTCTTAAATTCATCCCTTTTTAAATCGATTTTTTTCTGTTTTGGAATATGATCTGGTTTAACATTTATTTTTTTTGTAGTTACAAATTGATCCATCGGGTTTTTATTTGGTTGTTCATTATACAGTGACTTATTTATATCACTCAGTTGTATATTATTATTTATGTCGATTTTATTAATACTTGATGTTAATTCAACATCATCATACTCTCTTTGAATGATATCTTCCATATCACAAACCTTAAGATATTCAATAATATTTGCTAAATATTCCTCATGTATTATTTGAAGAGTTTTGGGGTAGGAGGTTTTATAAAACATCTCTTTTGTTGCTGACAAAATCCGTTTTTTATAAAACCTTTTATCCTCTTTTGAAACAGACATGGCGGCATTTGTAGTTTTATGTTGTGTTGCGAAAATACTGCTTTGATAAGAGGGTTTTGTAAGATATTCTAATGTAGCGGCATGCGTTTTTTTATGCAGATCATCTTCCATATTTATATAATCAAGATGATATTATTATTGAGAATGAAACATTAGATGATGCAAATAAACATTTGTATAATGTTCCATCAAAAACGATTACATTAAACAACTATGTTACTACTACAAAATTAAAGGTTGAGAAGCAATGTGTTGCAAATCAAAAAAAGTTAATTTAAAAAGCCCGGAACTAAAAATTAAAGGATTAAAAACAAAACGTACAAAGTCAAAGAGCGCAAATTTGAAGGAGATATAAAAAGAACATATATGATCATTTTAAAACTGGATACCGGGTCGCCGCTCTTGTTTTTCGCCTCCTCAATCTTCGCTGCAACACTTTCCTCGATTTCCGCCTTCGGGTCTTTTTGCGACGTGTCGGTTTTCCTCCTTCGCGGTATCATTTCTTTCCTTTATCTATTCTATCGCCGGAGGGTGTGGATTGTTCTGCCGCTCGCCGTTCCGCTTTCCGCTGGTTCCTCTGCTGGTCATGCATCCGCTGGCGGTCTTTTATCCGTATTATTTTTGATATAGGCACTACACCGTGTTTAGTCGCCCAATCGGTGTGTTTGAAGGGAACAACGTCTCCTGTCTAGAGTTGCTGCAACGTGTTATTTCTGAAATCAATAAGTTTCAGGATATCAAAGTCCAAATCGCGAATGGAACCCTTATCTAGTGTGAATAGTTCTTTCTCATTTGGTTTGACGGCGGACGCCGCCGCGATTGCTTTATCAAGTTCAGAAGACGCAGTAAACTCAGCAGGAGTTGGGTTAGAAGAAGCCAATGTGTAGGCGGCGTCCACCTTCTGGGACATGTCCGTAGTTAGCGCCTCAAAGTTCTTTAAGTATCGCTCCTTCTCGCTGGCGAGATGCTCCGGTATGTTGATATGGAGGAATTCTTTTATATGAGCAGAGTTTTTTCGTTTGCAGTTATGTCCATAAAAACACAGCAATTCTGGGTCAACCGTTTCAGGGTTAGTCTTATTGCCAAGCGTTTTATCGTATATTTCGTTCTTAAAATAAAGTTTCTTTATCTGGTCTATATCATCCCGGTACATATATTATATTGCAAACAATATTATATATTGTTTGAAGAGAGATTCTTTAATTGTACCCTAGTATTATTATCAAAAAATTTTCTTCCTAAATTACATTCATTTGGATTAAATGTATCAAATTTTTGTTCTGTAAATAAACCTGGATATGGTTGTGTCTCAACCCTCTCCTTTACCTGTGATACATACATATCACTATGCGTTGATGGTACATACCCGGGTTGATCGCATTTTTGCAGTGCGAAAAACTGTCGACGAAGTCTCGATTCATCATTAACGTGTTCGGCAAATCCCTCCCAAGGCGCCATTGCATTGCCTGGATTAAATGTCTCATGTATATTGTAGTTTGGTTGGCGTATAATTGGTTCTTTTGACATGGGTTGTCTATCATAAATAGGCATAATTGAATATTTACTAGATACAGGTCTCATTCCAAACTGCGCCTGAAGGCTAGATGATGGTATATTCCTTGAATATATACGTTTATTTAATAATTCGGTCCTTTGTTGATTACAATAATATACTCCATCTACTACACCATACATTTTATCTTCTGTTCCATTATGTGACATATATTATATATTTACATAATATTGTATAAAAAAAAATAACCTAAACATTTTATTATATAATATTGTAATGTGTGGGATATTTGCCTTACTGAATAACCAAAATACGTTTTCTGATACGGCGGTTAAAGCGGCATTCGCTAAAGGTAAAGGAAGAGGTCCTGAAAACAGTACTCTAGAATTATGCGATAATAAACTACTGTTAGGATTCCATAGACTCGCAATAAATGGACTTAATGACAAATCTAACCAACCCATCATTATTGGTCCATATAAGTTGATTTGCAATGGAGAGATTTACAATTATAATTCTCTCTACAAACATATTGGTATACAACCTACTACTGATTCAGACTGTGAAATTATTATACACCTTTATAAATTGTATGGTATAGAATACACATTAAGACTACTTGACGGGGTATTTTCATTTATTTTGTATGATTATAATGATTCCAAATTAGAACCTCTTATATATGTTGCGCGTGATCCATATGGTGTTCGCCCCCTTTACGTTTTAGAACCTAATGCAAAAATGTCTTGTTCTATAAATAATATTTCTTCAAAATCTAATATAACACATGAAAATATAATTGGGTTTGCATCTGACTTGAAAGTATTAAGTTTTTTATTAAATTACAACAACACCCGTTTACATATTAACAATACAGAAAATTTCTCTACTATTAAAATAGATTATAATGCACAATCCTTTCCATACAATATCCATCAATTTCCTCCTGCCTCCTACATGTGTTTGTCATGTTCATTCAGACCACATTCCTCGTGGAAACCAGTATTGCTACCCACAAGATATTATACTACGCTACAATCACCACGAATCCTCGCTCCGCATACTCAAGAATCTAGCAAACAAGCGCAAACCATGATCTGTAAAATATTGAACGATGCCGTAAAAAAGCGTGTTGTTGGAACAAGTGATAGACCAATCGCATGTTTGCTTTCAGGAGGGTTAGATAGTAGTTTGATTACTGCATTAGTCAAAAAATACTACAAGTATGAACTCGAAACCTATAGCATTGGTATGCAGGGGTCGGTTGATCTTATTCGCGCCAAGCAAGTGGCGGATTATTTAGGTACAAAACACACCGAAATAATACTAACAAAAGAAGAGTTTTTTAATGCTATTCCCGAAACTATAAACGCAATTGAAAGTTATGACACTACTACTGTCAGAGCATCAGTAGGAAATTATCTTATAGGAAAATATATATCTCAACATAGTAAAGCAAAGGTAATTTTCAATGGCGATGGGAGCGACGAGATTGCAGGTGGATATTTATATTTTTTGAAATCTCCTAATGATTTAGAGTTTGATAATGAATGTCGTAGACTATTATCAAATATTAACTTTTTTGATGTATTGCGTTCAGATAAAAGTATTTCATCTAATGGTTTAGAACCACGAACACCTTTTTTAGACCGCGATTTCATAGATTATTATTTAAGTATTCCTATTTCAATAAGAAATCCGTTGTCTATAGATCAATGTAAAAATATATCAAAAAGGTGTGAGAAGTATTTATTGCGTCAGGCGTTTACTATAAATGAACCTACATTATTGCCGTTTGATATTATATGGAGAACTAAAGAAGCATTTAGCGACGGAGTGAGCGGGGACGATGGATCGTGGTTTAAAATTATTGAAGAAAAGGTTAAAATAATTAATTTACAACCCAATACGATAAATAGTATGAGTAAATATAATATTCCAATAACAAAAGAACAGCAATATTATAGATATTTATATGATACGTATTATCCAAATACGGCAACTAGTATCCCATATTTTTGGATGCCTCGTTTTGTGAATGCTACTGATTCTAGTGCAAGAACATTAGATTTTTATTAATTATATAGGCAGCAGTTGTGAGCGAGTAGGCGGCGGGTGACGGTGGCGCGCGGCGGCTGGCATCGACCGGGTTGGTAAGGGCGGCGGAAGCAAGGGCCAACGAATTCGAGAAGTTATGGTCTCCAATAACATGATGATCATCATACTTTTTTTGTTTCTAAATGTTTTCGTTTTTATTTCTCATTTTAACGCATTTTTTTGTTTGTTATACACATTTTTTGTTTTTGTCATTATATATATATGTTATTAATGATTAATAAAATATTAAATAGTACAAAATTTCAAAAAATATACAATTATATGAACTATCTTTCTTATATTATTTTTGCACTGATATTTATTGGTGTATCATTTGTAACACCACAATATTTAACTTTATTAGAAAATATAATAACATACTATATTGCATTTTTTTTGATTATTAGATTCAATCCACTTACTACAAAACACATAAAGTATAATAAAAAAAATATAGAGTTTCAAAATAAAATAGCCTTTTCTGCCGGAATATTTTTATTATTAACTACCAGTTTAGTAAATATTGCAAAAAAATATACAGATCATATATTGATTGAACCAGTCAAAACTAAAATTAAAAACACGCTTTACTAGCGTTAAATTATAGATGTGGACGCATTCACATTTTTTTTCTTGTATATTTTTTCGAAGGCCGGTGTCTCCTGCGAGTTTTATGTTTAGTATTCTTTTTGAAAAAAGATTCTAGATGCGTTATTATTTTTTTTCCTATAACTAAATCAACATCTTGTTCATTTTTAGTTTTATCTGTAACGACATAATTGTATAATTTCATATAATCCGTTATTTGTAAAACAAAATCTTCCTTACTCATCTTGATATTTTCCGAATATTTATCAAAATATCTCTCTGCCATAGTTTCAAATGAGAAACTATAAGTATACGGTTTTACATTTATGTAAAAAACATTGTCTTCTTCCATAAGTGGATGAATTTGATCATCCAAAAAACATATCTGTGTATGTAAGGGTATTTTTGTACATCGTACCAGATCATCGACCTTTTTTTCATGACTCGTTCGACATATTTCTACTATTTTTCCTTTTACTTTAAAGGCAGCAATAATATCGTCAAATACCTTTGTGTGCAATTTATGATTAAAATAATCGGCAATTCGCGTAGTCCATATTTTAGGACCTCTATTATTTGTATAAATCATAATTTTTTCGCATTTGTTTGTTTCTTTTTTATGTACTAAGTATTTTAATATACTGATTATATTGGGACGGAGAAATTCCGGAAACAAATCCATTAATTTAAAAAATAATTCATGCGTTAATTTATCCCCATTTATTTTTTCTATTGCATCACAGAACATACCCAATTCAACAAAATTCCCCAAGGTTTCATCTAAATCAAACACAACTATCTTATTGGGTTTAGTCATAGATATTCATTAGAATTTTTTTTACAGAATAAATAT
>VMHT01167750.1_pt1 | contig 11590 bp, 14 predicted proteins | sample 4693611 | NCBI WGS metagenome assembly VMHT01 (sample SAMN12280063, study PRJNA550983) | marine metagenome | isolation source: seawater sampled from same location over 5 years 0.02-0.2 micron viral filtrate | place: USA: collected off the coast of southern California halfway between the port... ... | reverse complement strand
TAAAAGAATAAAAACATGAAAGTAAAAATTATAGGAGAAATAGGAATCAACCATAATGGTAGTTTAGAAATTTGTAAAAAAATAATAGATTCTGCTGTACTAGCAGGATGTGATTATGTAAAATTCCAAAAACGTAATCCAGATATATGTGTTCCTGAACATCAAAAAACAATAATAAAAGATACCCCTTGGGGTAAAATGACATATTTAGATTATAAATATAAAGTTGAATTTGGTAAAAAAGAATATGATGAAATAGATCGTTATTGTAAAGAAAAAGGTATTGGTTGGTTTGCATCTGTATGGGATAGTGATTCAGTTAATTTTATGACTCAATATACTGATATAGCTAAAATCCCCTCTGCTTTAATTACAGATAAAGAATTACCTATATATGCAAGAGAAAAATTTAATACACTAATTATATCTACAGGTATGAGTACTGAAGAAGAAATAGAAGAGTGTGTTAAATATAGTAATCCTGATATCATAATGCATACTAATTCAACTTACCCTTCTCCCATAAACGAACTTAATTTAGAGTATATTACTTGGTTGAAAAATAAATATAATAAAGAAGTAGGATATAGTGGTCATGAATATGGTTTAGTTACAACTTTTGCTACAATACCACTAGGGGTGACATGGATAGAAAGACATATAACCTTAGACAGAACAATGTGGGGATCAGATCAAGTAGCATCTGTTGAACCTTCAGGATTATTTAAATTAGTAAAAGGTGTACGAGATATAGAAAAAGCTTTAGGAGGAAATTATAAGAGACAAATCTTACCAAGTGAATTACAAAAACAAAAAAGTTTAAGAAAATAAATTATGAGTAAAGATATAGAAGTAAATTATCAAAATCATACATTCTTAACTGATGAATGGATGGGGAGTAGAATGAAAAAAAATAAATATGAAGTAGAAGAACTTCATTTATTAAATTATATTCCTAATATTAATAAACTTTCTGTATTAGAATTAGGTGGTTGTTTAGGAGTAGTATCTGTTGTTTTAAATAAAAAATTAGATGATCCTAAAAAACATATAGTAATTGAATCTAACCCTAAATTGATAAAATATTTAGAGTATAATAAAAAAATTAATAATTGTTCTTTTTCCATTAAAAACACATTAATAACTTCTAACAAAGATAATAATGTATTTTACTCATATGATAAATTAGTTGCGGGGGGTGTCCAAAATATCCATAGATTGGATGATAAAGAAACCAATAAAACTAAACATATAATAGATACTCTTACATTAGATGAACTTAAATCACAAGTAAAATACAATTTTGATTTATTAGTAATGGACATTGAGGGGGGAGAATTAGATTTTTTATTAGAATTTGACGTATCAAATTTTAAATATATTTTAGTAGAACTTCACCAATTTTTAATGCCTGGAATAGAAAATTTTAATAGCAAATGCTTAGATGAATTAAATTGGAGGGGGTTTAATGTAGTAGAATCAGTAGGTAATTCTTTTTTATTAAAAAAATGAAAATAATATCATTAATTACAGCTCGTGGTGGTTCAAAGGGTATTCCTCAAAAGAATATTATAGATGTAAATGGTAAACCTTTAATATCATACACTATAGAAGCATCAGTTAGTTCTAAGGTATCTGAGACTTGGGTAAGTACTGACTCCCCAATAATTGCAACAACAGCAGAAAAATATGGTGCAAAAGTAATATGGAGACCTAAAGAATTAGCAAACGATAATATTATGCCAGATGCATCTCTTCTCCATGCTGCTGAAAATATTGACTTTGATATGTTAGTTTTTATACAACCTACATCACCATTATTAACATCCTATTATATAAATACAGGAATATCAATGATGTCAGATTATGATTCTGTATTTAGTGCTTATAAAGAACATTGGTTACCTAGGTGGTCATTAAACAATCAACCAATTGATTGGGATATGCATAATAGGCCCCGAAGACAGGATATGAAAGAAAAATACGTGGAAAATGGTGCATTTTACATAACTACGCGTGAACAATTATTAAAATCAAATTTACGGTATGGTGGTAATATTGGGGTAGTAGAAATGCCAATCGGTCAAAGTTTTCAAATAGATACTAATGATGATTTAAAATTAATAAAAAAGATAATATGATAATAGCAGAAGTAGGACTAAATCATTTAGGAATAAGGGCAAATGCCCAAAGATATATACATGATCTATTACAAACAGATATTGATGCAATTACATTCCAAGTAAGAGAACCAGAATATTATAAATTGAATCCTGGATTTAAATTACTCTCTCGTGATTATATTAATATATGTTCACATATTCAAACTTACGGCAAAAAATTTGGTATTGCTATTGCAGATATAGACCAAATTGATTTTTTTGAAACTTTAAATGTTGATTTTTATAAAGTAATACGTAATGATATGTTGAATGATGATTTAATTAAAAAATTAATTAAAACAAATAAAAAAATAATAGTATCTACCGGAACATGTTCTATGGATGATATACAAATTTTTATTGATAAATTTAAAAATAATAACATTATTCTTAATCATACTCAAATATCATATGATGTTAAGGATTGTAATTTAAAAGCAATTGATTCTTTAAAATCAAAGTTTGGAGTTAATGTATCTTATGGAAACCATTGTAGTAATCATAATGTATTATATATGGCAGTAGCATATCAACCATCTGATATATTATTTTATGTTAAGCAAGGATCTGATACATTACCAGATGATAAACATGCTATACAAGTAGCTGACGTATCTAAAGTCGTTAATAATCTTAAAAGTCTAAACCAAGCAATAGGTTTAGGTATTAAAACTAAAATGGAAATAAAAATAAAATGAAAAAAGCAATAGTATTAGCAGGTAGTAGAGGAATTGGAAAAGGTATAGCAGACTCCTTAGATGAATTAAATATTAAAGTAACACGTACTTCGACAAAAGAACTTGATACATCAGATTTAAACAGCGTCGATACATTTCTTAAAAAAAATACAGATACAGATATATTAGTATTAAATACTGGTGGGCCATTATCTCAAAAATTTAAAGACATTACAAAAGAAGATTGTGACAAATATCACAATCAATTATTTTATAGTTTTTTAAAAATATTACAACAGATAAAAATAAATGATGGTGGTTATATATTTTTAATATCATCATATAATATTAAAGAACCAGATAGTAAGTTACTACTATCTAATGCATATAGAATTGCATTTACTAGTGTACTTAAATGTTTAAGTAAAGAATTAGCCAGTCGTAATATAACTACAATTAATATTGCACCAGGTCCAATTGATACAGATCGTATAAGAGGTTTAGTTTCTGATATTAAATCATTAGAAGAAAGATTACCATTAGGTAGATTAGGACAAGTAAAAGAGATTGGTGATTTTGTAAAATCCATTGTTGAAAATAATATAAAATATTTAACAGGTGTAACTGTTAATTTTGATGGTGGTAAATCAAACTTTATAATATGAAAATTCTCCAAATAGTAATGCATTGTCTTCCTAGAGAGATAGATCAATTAGAAAGAATTTTAGATAAATTACATGAATCAAGTTTTTATCTTGATGAAAACAACAATAAAGTTATAATAGATGTAACTTTAAATTTAAATAATATTTTTACTAACTGGGAAAAATCAATACTTGATAAAAAATATTTTATTAATAAATTTAATAATTTAAAATCTAAATCTTCGTGGGCTTATAAAACTTTGTTTGATGCAGATGAAAATGAAAAATGTTTAGGTATTAATGATAAAAGAAGGAATAGTATTAATCATTTAAATCCTGAAGTAGATTATATTATGTATTTAGATTTAGATGTATTTTTTAGTAAAGTTAATTTATCTTTAGCATTTCAATCTTTTAACCAAATCCCTAATCAATACCATATTATTTCCTCAGAATTAACTAAATTATGGGATTCATCATGGGATATAATTAGTAATATTAACTTTAAAGACAAATCATATGATTTTTGGAAATCTATAGATCCTTATTCTATAGAATATCATGTTAGTGTTAACGGTAATTTTAATATTAAACCAATTAATACTATTAAATTTGGGGGAGGGTGGTTTAATATATTTTCTACAAATCTTTTAAAATTTATAGGAATTCCAGATAGTTTAGGTCCTTATGGTTTAGATGACACTTATATAATGGAAGCATGTAAAATGATGAAATCCAAAAATTATGATGTAAATCAGTATATTTTAGAGGGGGCTGTAGTATGTGAAAATATTAAATATGAATTATATAATTATAATCCTTACGAAAAATATATCACAGATAACTCAATAGAAAAGCAAAGTAAAATCTTTAAACAAAAATGGAGAGATAATGCATCTAAACATTTTAAAACTGAATTAGAAAATTTTTACAATAAAATTTAAATGAATATAGATTTAGATCAATTAAAAAAATACAAAACTAGTAATATAATTTATGTTTTAGGATCGGGTCCCTCAATTTTAGACATTAGTAAAAAAGAATGGAAATTTATTAAATCACATGATTCTATAGGTTTTAATCATTGGTATGTCCATGAACACGAACCTACATTTTATGATTTAAGTTACTTAGCTGATTATCAATTTAAAGATAAAGATACTAGTATGTATTATTTAGCTAGTAAAAAAAATAAAAATTCAAAATTTATACTTAACCGCTCTATTGCCCCCTTTAATTTAGAATATTTTAAAGAAAGAGATTATTATCAAACTCATTTAAATCACTTTGATTTTTTTGAAAAAGATTTACCTTTAATAAATCAATCCCCTGACAACAAAATAGGGGAATACGCTTCTTATTGGACTAAAGATTTTTTTAACGTATTTAATTCGCCCTATGGTGAATTATTACCTAATTCTAACTTTATATTTAAAAGCAGAGGCCAGTTATTTGCTACTATTCAAATATGTGTATTATTAGGTTATAAAGATATTAGACTATTAGGCATAGATTTATTAAGTGAAAATAAATTCCAAGATTCTATTTCTGGAGCTTCTATTAGTTCTAGAAGCCCATTATCTAAAGAAGGAACCTTACAAGTTCATCATGATCACATGAATAATGCATTAAATCCAGGAAAAACTCATAATACATCCCAACCTACAAAAGATAAAGATTATTTGGGTATTCATAAATTAATTCGTATATTTAATGAAAAGTGTTTAAAAAGAATAGGAGTTTCACTTACTGTATGTAATCCTAATTCACTTTTAACTACTGAAAATATAAAATATCAACCCATATCAGAAAAATTAATAATGGATAAAATAACATTTTGTATACCAAGTAAATCAAATTTAAGGTATCTAAAAACTTGTATACCTTCAATTCGTAAAAATGCATATCGTGATGATCATGATATAATAATATTTGTTGATAGTGATGAAGATGGGACTATTAACTGGTTAGATGAAGTAAAAGAAGAATATAATATACAATATTATGTAAACCCTAAATTAGGAGAAGAATTATATGGTATAGGTATGGCTTATGATTTTTGTATTGAAAAATCAACCACAGATATTTTTATGATTTTTCATGCTGATATGATATTAGGTAAAGATGCAGATCTAAAAGTATTTAATTACTTAAAACCCAAAACAGTAGTTTGTTCTACTAGAATTGAACCACCCCTTCACCCAAATGGAGGTGAAAAAATACTTGAGGATTTTGGTATGTATCCTGAAGAGTTTAAAGAAAATAAATTTAATCAATATATTAAGGATAGAGTAGAACAATTTGATGAAGTTCCTACAACTGAAGGTATTTTTGCACCTTGGATGATGTATAAAAATGATTTTTTAGCTTTAGGAGGTCATGATCCTATAATGCATTCATGTAGAGAAGATTCAGATATATTTAATAGAATGTTATTAGATAATTTTACATTTATCCAATCATGGGAAAGTTTTGTCTACCATTTTACAGGTAGAGGTGCAGGTAGTTTTGATGGTGACCCTGAACGACATAAAAAATGGCAATCAGATATGAATAAATCAACTTTAGAATTTATTCGTAAATGGGGTCAAAATGTTAATCATACTCCATTAATGAAACCCATAGTATACCCTGTGTATAATAAATCTGTAATAATTAATAATACTAATCCCCAATTAGAAACTATTTTAGAACCTTGGTTTAATTATGGAAAAGGTAACCGTGGTGATATTATAGTTGAAATTGATAGTGATAAATTTACACAACAAGATTTTCAGTATGTACAACAATTATCAGCTATAATACAAGATAGTGGTGAAATAGGAACATTTAATTTAGGTAATTTAAAAATTACAATTAATTTATTAAATACACATGAAAAAGATTTAATTATATGCGAAAAATAGCAGTTATAACTCCTGTAAGGCACTTAAAAGGTATTACTGATTTATTAGAATCTAAAGGTCAAGTATTTTATTTAGAAGAAGGTACTAAAAACCAAGTTAGAAATTTACTATTATCTAATCATATAGATACTATAGTATGTAATCCTAATCAACAACCTTATAAAATAGATGAAGAACTGTTAAACGCAACCCATGTAAGTTTAATTAATACATGTTCTACAGGTTTAAATCATATTGATTTAAAATACTGTGAAAAAAATAATATCAAAATCCAATGTCACAAAAATGATTATGGATTAATAAATCAATTACCATCTACCTCAGAATTAGCATTTGGTCTTATGCTTTCTTTACTTAGAAATATTCCTGAATGTAATAATCATGTTTCAAGATATTATTGGGATTACACACAATTTATGGGGAGACAAATTAAAGATTTAACTATTGGTATAATAGGGTATGGTAGATTAGGTAAAATGATGTATAATTTTTGTGAAGCTTTTGGGGCAAATGTTAAAACGTATGACCCTTATTTAATTGGGTATACTTCTCCTAATCCTTTATCTTTAGAAGGTATGTTTCAAAAATGTGATGTTATTTCACTTCATGTACATGTTACTGATGAAACAAAATATATGATTAATAAAGATTTACTTGGTTTAGCTCAAAAAGATTTATATATTATTAATACCTCTAGAGGAGAAATAGTAAATGAAAATGATATAGTAAAAGCATTAAATACAAATAAACTAACAGGATATGGAACTGATGTTATTGAAAATGAATTTGATGATATAACTTCATCTCCTATTATTAAAGCAATGAATGAAGGTGAAAATATAATAGTAACTCCCCATATAGGAGGTATGACAATAGAAGGTCAAACTAAAGCGTATAAATGGTCAATTAATAAATTATGATAAAAGCATTTGTAATAATACCAGCTAAAGGTGATTCTAAAAGACTGGTAGGTAAAAATAAAAGAATTATAGCAGGTAAAACATTACTTGAACATTCTATAGAATATGCTCAAAAATCTAAACTAGCAACCACTATTATAGTATCAACAGAAGATGAAGCAACTAAAAAAATAGCAGAATCATATGGAGTAGATGTGGTTGGAAGAAGTAAAGATTTTATGGGGGAAAGAGAAGTAGCAGATGTCTATATAAAAATATTTAGTGAATATGGAAACAGTTTATTTACTCATGTTGTAGGTGTGCAACCTGATCACCCAGATAGGACTATACCTCTTGATAAAATGTTAGAGTATGCTGTAGATAATAAGTATGATGATTTATTTACTGTAGATCCTGATGGTACTAGAAATGGTTCAATTAGAATTACTAAAGCAGAACACGTTAATATAGGAGCTATGAGTAGAAGAGTTGGTAGTATGATGGATGATTGTACTAATATTCATAGTGAACAAGATTTATTAAACGCTGAAAAAAATATAAATGAACGAGTATATTAAGTCTTTAAAAAATCAAGGCAAATTAAATATTTCAATTGATAAAACAAAACAATTTAATTGGAAATATACTAAAATAGCAGGACCATGTTCTGTAGAAGGTCCCGAAATAGTAGATATTGCGACATCAATAAAATCATTAGGTGCAAATGCTTTTAGGGCGGGTGCTTATAAACCTTGTACTTATCCTATTTTAAAAGAAACTAATGGATGGAAAGAAGGATTAAGAAAAGAAGGATTAAAATTATTACAACAAGTAAAAGAAGAAACTAATTTACCTATTGTAACTGAGGTTATGGATGCTTCTATGATAGATGAAGTAGGCAGAGTAGCAGATGTATTTCAAATAGGTACTCGAAATTTTCAAAATTATACTTTATTAGACGCTTTAGGGAAATGTAATACACCAGTTTTACTTAAAAGAGGTACATGGGGTACTATAGATGAAATATTAGGTGCATGTGAACGAATTTTAGTAGGAGGTAATGATAATATAGCTATATGTTTAAGAGGAGTAGTTGGTATGCCTAACTATAGACATGTTTTTCCTACTATTAGATGGGCTCCTGATTTAATGATGATACCTGCTTTAAAAGAATTAACAAATATACCTATTATATTTGACCCTAGTCATTCAACAGGATATAGAAATTTTGTAAAACCAATGTCAAAAGCAGCTATAGCAGCAGGAGCTGATGGTTTAATAATTGAATGTCATCCTAACCCAGATAAATCAATTAGTGATCCTGCACAAGCAATAGATTATAGTACATTAAATAAAATATTCAATGAATAATATAAGTGTAATTATTAGAAATAGAAATGAAAATGAATATATTGGATTTGCTATCCAATCATGTTTAGATCATTTTAATAATCCAGAAATTATAATTGTAGATAATAATTCTACAGATGATTCTTTACATACAGTAAATTTATTTAAAGATAGAACTACAATTAAAATTATCCCTATTAATGATTATACTCCAGGTAAGTCAATTAATTTAGGTGTTAAACATGCTAGTAATAAAAGAATATTAGTATTATCTGCTCATTCACAGATTACTACTTTTAATAGTGAAATGCTTGATCAGTGGTTTAATAATGATTATGTAGCTGTATTTGGTCAACAAACTCCTATATATAAAGGTAAAAAAATATCAAAAAGATATATATGGAGTCACTTTACAAAAGATATAATTGATAATTTATATTCAGATATAGAAGATAGATACTTTCTACACAATGCTTTTTGTTTTTATGATAAGGATTTTTTGATAGAAAACCCAATGCCCGAGCAATATGCGGGTAAAGAAGACAGATATTGGGCTATAGAAATGGTAGATAAAGGGCATAAATATTTATATGATGGTTTCTATCAAAAATGTAATCATTTCTATACTAGTAATGGTGCAACTTGGAAAGGAATAGGTTAAAAATAAATAAATAACAAATGGAAATACTAGATGTAAAAACAGGAATCTGGACAACAAATACGGGTCCAAGTTCAAAAATAGCTAATGAACCCGTATTACATAAATTTGATGAATCTCTTTGTCAAGCTCTAATTCAATTCCTTACAGATCAAACAGATATTGTAGATTTTGGATGTGGGAATGCTGATTATGCTAAAATATTATCTCAACAAGGGAAAAATGTAGACGCATTCGATGGAAATCCACATACTCCAGAAATGACAAATGGATTCGCAAGTGTTTTAGATTTATCTAAAGAGTTTGATTTAAAAAAGAAATATGAATGTGTTATTAGTTTAGAAGTTGGGGAGCATATTCCTAAAGAATATGAACAAATTTATTTAGATAATTTAGATAGACATTCATCCCAGTGTATTATATTAAGTTGGGCACTACCTGGACAAGGTGGTGATGGTCATGTTAATGAACAACCTAATGAATATATTATTGAAGAAATGAAAAAAAGAGGATATAACTATTCAGAATTTTCTTCAAATGCATTTAGAAAAATAGTAAATCTTTGGTGGTTTAAAAAAACAATAATGGTCTTTATAAAATGATAAAAGAAAAAATACAACAACTGCCAGCTAGTAAAAAAATACTACTCATAGGAAATGGCCCATCAGCCTTAGAACATGATATGGGGGATAGAATAGATTCTGAATTTGATTATGTTTGTAGAATTAATAGAGGTCATAAACAAGATAATGGGGAATTAAATACGGGTTTTGAAAAACAAGTAGGTAGTAAATGTGATATTTGGTTTTGTAGTGATTTAAGATTAGAATTAGCTATAGAAAGAAGAAATGATTATAAATCTACATATATTTACTATCCTAGTTTTAAATTTGATCCTTATCTTTATGAAGAAATGGAACAAGAATTTAAAAATGTCCATATATTAAACCCTATATTTGAAGATAATATTAATGAAATAGTAAACTTTAAACCTCAATGGCCTTCAACTGGAGTAGTAGCTATGGATTTTCTTATTACAAATAATTCATATGAGAATGCCCCCTCGGCTAGTTGGTTTTATGATATATATATTTATGGTTTTGACACTTATGATGTAAAATATAATAATTTACATTATTTTGAAAATAAACCTAATAAATATCAAAATCATAATCAAAGTGATCATACCCCCCAATTAGAAAAGGATTACATAAATTATATGATTAATAATAAAAAAATAAAAAAATTAATATAATGTTTAAAAAAGCAATAGTAACAGGAGGAGCCGGTTTTATAGGCTCTAATTTAGTAGATAAATTAATTGATATGAATGTAGAAGTTCATGTTATTGATGATTTATCAACTGGTTTTGAAAAAAACCTTAACCCTAAAGCAACATTTTGGAAGCAAGATATATCAAAATTAAACCCAGATGAACCTTGGGATGAGTTAAAAGATACTAATATAGTATTTCATCTAGCAGCACTAGCTAGAGTACAACCATCAATTGAAGATCCTATTCCATTTGATAAAGTTAACATAGGAGGAACATTAAGAATGTTAAAATTAGCTCATAATTTAGGAGTTAAACGATTTGTATATAGTGCTAGTAGTTCGGCTTATGGTAATGCAACTAAATTCCCTACACCTGAAGAACATCCTACTAATCCTCTTTCACCTTATGGATTACAAAAATATGTAGGTGAACAATATTGTAAAATGTTTAGTCAAGTATATGGGTTAGATACTGTATCATTAAGATATTTTAATGTATATGGAGAAAGAATGAGTTTAGAAGGAGCATATAAATTAGCTATTCCTATTTTTGCTAAACAAATGTTAGAAGGTAAATCTTTAACAATCAATAATAATGGTGAACAACGTAGAGATTTTACTTATGTAGGGGATGTAGTTAGTGCTAATATTTTAGCCGCAATTAATCCTGAAGATTTAAAAGGAGAAGCATTTAATATAGGTAATGGAGATAATTATTCTGTAAATGAATTAGCAGATATGCTTGGTGGTGACAAAAGTTATGGTAATAAAGTAATAGAACCTTTCCAAACTTTAGCAGATAATTCAAAAGCTTCATTAATATTAAATTGGAACCCACAAGGTAATTTACCTTCATGGATAGAAAAATATAAACAAGAATTAGGAATACATCAATTAATATAATATGGATAAGTACATTTACCGAGCAAAGCTCGACAGAGTAGTAGACGGCGACACAGTAGACGCCCTAATAGATGTTGGATTCGACATCTGGTTTAAGAAACGAATTAGATTTATGG
>VMHT01141905.1_pt1 | contig 11591 bp, 8 predicted proteins | sample 4693611 | NCBI WGS metagenome assembly VMHT01 (sample SAMN12280063, study PRJNA550983) | marine metagenome | isolation source: seawater sampled from same location over 5 years 0.02-0.2 micron viral filtrate | place: USA: collected off the coast of southern California halfway between the port... ... | reverse complement strand
TCGTATAACTTCTTAGACTCTAGCATTGCGACCCCAGCTTTCTCAAGCTGTTTATCCAACCTCTTGATGGTTTCTGGGTCTTCCGTTTTAAGTCTAGCTGCCTTGAGTTTCGAGTAGTTGAACGCTATCTGCTGAGTAGCTTCGTTTACGTGTGAGCCTAAAAGAGCAGATTCACCCTGCGTAAGGGTCTTGGTGGCCAGCATAGCTACGTACTCATCTACCTTCTTAGGGGTTAGAGTTACTAGCTTATATAGGTCATCGACTGTAGGGACAGCACCACGAGTGATCTCTCCTTCAGTCTTAACAGTGTTTGTGGTGGTTCCGTCAGCGTTCTCTGTAACCTTATGAGTCTTTAGCTCTGCAGTACCAGCTTTCTCAGCAGCACCCTCTTTAAACTCAGGATCTAGTACATCGTCAGTCTTGGCTACGTCTGCTGTAGGTTGCTCTGCTTCTATCTTAGAGGCTACCTCTGCATTAGCCATTATCTTCTTTTCATCTATTTCAGCTTGCTTAGCTTCCTGAGTGGCTCTGAACTTAGCACTAATCTTAGAGCCTACTACATCAGCACCTGAGGCTAAAGCAGCCCCAGCAGCACCGCCTATGGCAGCCCCTGTAAGAGTCTGTCCTACGCTGTACTCGTCTTGAGTACCTGCATCCCTACGGACGTTCTGGCGTATGTGGGCATCTGCACCACCAACTATAGCTCCCTCATAGGCTCCTACGATAGCAGACCTCTTAACAGAACTCTTGATAAGCTCCTTGAAGCCCTTCTTACCCGCAGTCTTAGCCGCGAGACCCGCAACAGCACCTGCGCCCAAACCTAAGTAGTTGGTAGGGTCAGAGGCCATCTCTTTAGTAGCGTCCCATGTGGTCTTCCACGACATGTTTGTATTGTCGTATGTGTCCATCATGTACACGAAGCCTAGCTTAGTTTCGTCATCAGCTTCGGTCAATCGGTTAGCATCTATACCCATTTCAACGAGGTCAAAGTTAAAGCCAGCCATTTGCTGTAGACCGTACTCAGCCAGCTTCTCTTCTATAGTATCACCCTCGATGTCCTTCATGGACTCTAGTGACGGGTTGGATTTATTGTGTAGCTTGTATACCTGAGCAGAGGCTTTAATCCAAAGCTCATCATCTTTCAATGTCTTGTAGTTACGATCCTTGACGATCTCAGCACCCTCGAACTGGGATGCTGCGGGTTTATCTAGGGGTTTGAGCCCCCGTGTCTTGGCTTCCCTCAGGATAGACCGCGCCCCTTCTTCGTCACCGTTCGTCCACGCTTCTTTAGCAGCAGCCCTGTATTCTTTGTAGTTCTCGTGTGCAGGAGTAAAGCCAGCTTCTTTGGCCGACACAAGAATAGAACGTGCTCCCTCCTTATCGCCATTATCAAAAGCGTCTTTTGCCGCAGCATAAGCATCGCTATAATTGGTATAGGTCATATCATCTCTCTAGTGGTTTTCGTGAGAATACTTCAAAGGACTCTGAGTCCTCAGCTGAGGGCGACAGACCCATACCTTTGGCCTCCCTCAGGATAGCTTTAGCTTGGTCTTTGTCGCCGCTATTATAAGCAGCCTTAGCCCTCGATCTGTACTGACCGTAGGTAGGCTGTTCTGGTTCTGGTTGTGCTTTTGGTTCTGGGGGTCTTTCTTGGTCTATTTCAGCTACCAAGCCTTTATACTTAGCTGCTATACTGCCTCCTAAACCTTTCGTTTTATCAGTCCATGTGTTTAAATTAGTACGGGCTGCGTCCCAATCCCTGTTGCCGTACTGCACAGGAAGTTGAGTTCCTGATCCATACTGGTGTTGGGCAGCTATAGTAGCGAACTTCTCAGTCTCCGTCATTTCGTCCCAAGCAGTTTCATCAGCCATGCGGCCTTTAGCATCCTTTATAGTTTTAGCAACCACAGACCTATTAATGGTTTTAACCTCGGAATCTGTCAAGGTTAATGGTTTCTCTGCTAGCGCCTCCCGAGCTGCGTCACCTTTTAACCCAAGATAAGGCTTTAACTTATCGTTAAGTTCTTTTGGGAACCCTAACTTTTTAAGACCTGCTTCGTTAATTTGGCCTATATCAAAACCAGTAGCGCCAGTTGCACCTGACTGCTTGGAGTCCTTAGGGACGTATAGCTTTTTCTCGCTGCCTTCCCACTTGCCTCCGTCTTTATTAGACAGTAAGTCAACGAACTTGTCCACTTCATTTTCATTACTCATCTTGAACCCCTGCTTCCATAGCACTGAACCCGTCATCGTCATCAGCTGGTTCTATATTAGGAACAATGTACTGCTCCAGCTCTTCTACCGCTTCTTTCCTCAAGTCTCTGATCCAATCCTTTTGCATTCTACGGGATGGTTGTTTACCGTTATTTTCTTCCATGTAGTCCGAAAACTGGCTGTAGAGGTCGTCTTCAAACTGGTCTAACTGCTCCTGCACCTCTCGATCCAGAAGTAACCTAGATTCATCCCCGAAGATAAGGCTTGACTTACCTGCCGCCTTGATGGACGCGATAGCTGACCCGTAGTTCTTGTTGGTCGCTAGTTGGTTGGGTACATCTTCTAACTTCTCAATACGAGAGATTACAGCATCCTTATCTGACTGTCTCATGTCCTCACGAGCTAAGATTTCATTACGGATGTCATCTAGGTCATCCCCAGAACCCAACCTTTTCTGTGCGTGTAGACGAGCAGCCTCAGCAGCCTTCTTAGATTGAGGCACACGGATTAACTCTGTTTTTTCCATACGCTGTGCGTGTGTGTATACAGCATTAGACTCATTAACATAATCAGCAGACGAGAAGGAAGAAGGGTCTGATAGATGTAGTTTGTTTATCTCTTCTATCTTATTATCGTCTTCTATCTTCTGGTTTTGAGCTTCTTGCATCTGTGTCCTATACTTTGAAGATACTGCGGCTTCATCTATAGCAGCCTTATGTTGTGCTATCTCATTTTGGGTGAGTATGTTTGTCATGCTAACGGGGATCTGGTCTAAGTAAGATGAGTCTTGAGAGCCTTTAGCTTTAGCTATGTAAGCATCTACTACTAAATTCTTGACCTGAACATTACTAAGCCCAGACTGCTGTACAGCGTCTGACTTATCCCAAACCTCTACATCAAAGTTTTCAGTCCCTATAAGACCCTGAAGCTCCACGAGTAAACCTTCTTTAAGCTCAGCCTTAACTTCCTCACTCCTGAGCTGCCGCCCTGTGTTCGTGAGTGCTTCAGCTGCCGCTGCGTACTGGCTGTAGAGTGCTCCGTTGTATACTTTAGAGGCACCTTCGCTTAGCTCTGGGGTCATCTCTAGGATCGCTTGGTCTCTCAGGGCATCATCTTTGAGTGCGTCAGGGTTCTCTGAGAAGTAGTCTTGTAGCTCCCCTGCGGCCTCTACACCAGCTTTCTTACCGAGTCGGTTGTTAAGTTGTAGGGTAACTGCGGGGCTGTACTGAGCGAAGCCGCCGTGGTTCTTAATGTGGTCTATGTCGCCAGCTTTTACCGATGCTTCTGCTGCTGCGATCTCACCATCTAACCCCGCGAGGTCTTGGGCTTCCTTAGACTGTCTGTAGTTCTGCGCTAGGCCACTCAAGCCTTGGCCGAGGGACTTCAGGGCTTCTGCTGTTTGTAACTCCCTTGGTTGCTCTGGCTGTACGTAGGTGTCAACAGGTCTAGCTACTGTAGATAGATTAGGGGAAGCTATGGTGTTCTGTACGTCTAAAGATTGTTTAATTGATTGAGCCATTAGTTGCCATCTCCTATAGTAGTCTTCTTACCGCCATAGCCGCCAGCCGCAGCTGCTCCTGCTACACCGCCTGCTATCGTCAGAGCTGTGGCAGCCCCAGATGGTCTGGCTACTGAGTTGATACGGGACTGAGCACCAGACATAATGCCTTTGGTATCCATCTCTCGTTGCATGTTGTTTCGTTCTAGCTGCTGTGTTACACGACTATTAGATACTAGACCTTGCCTAGCTATGTCCTGTAAGGCAGCGTTACTGTTTAGTGAAGCACCTGACTCCCCGCCCGCTACGGTAGCTGTAGACATAGCCTGCATCATCTGTAGGTCTGTGTCCATCTGCTGCTGGAGGGCGTTTTCTTCGTCTTGTGCTTGTTGTAGGTTGAGCTGCATTAGTTGGTCACTAGCGGCAGCTGCTGCATTGGCTGCATTAGCCTCATACATCTTCTTCTGCCCTGCTGCTTGTTGCTGAGCTGTGACCATGCTTAACGCACCCATTGAAATAGTTACTGGATCACACATTTGGAGTAACCCTCACAAATTGGTAGAAAGGCTGTTTACCCACACCGTATTCTGGAACAAGTGTGGTGAAGGTAAAGCCTAGGAATTTTAACCACCTGATCGCTTTGTCGTTATCTCGGTGGACGTAATTGATTAGTACAGGGTTCTTCTGGGCTATATCTTCCACCCACTCCTTACCCTGTCGAAGGAAAGCTCTCTGTATAGATAGGATGCCGTCACTTGCTAACATCCAAGGAGAGCTAAACACCCCGTTGTCTGCCACACCAAACATGCCTATAGTCTTACCTTCTAGGTCTGTAATGGTGTAGCAGTCTTGGGATACCTCGTAGCTTGCCTGTAGAGCCTCTAGGGGACTAAGCCCGTTTGAAGCAAGTACCTCGTCTTTATCTGCCTGTCGTAAATTGGGAGCAAGCTCCTGACAGTCGGAGTGCTTACTTAAACGGTAATGTATCATTATTGAACCCTTTGTGATCTCATGGTTACATAGCCTTCCCACTCGGCACTCTGGAAAGTACAGGGGAGGTGGCTTATGCTGCTTAGGCTTATCTTAGTTTCTTTGGCTTGGCTCTGCAGACCGACCTTATATACATCTTGGTCGGGTATGGTGGCTAAGCCTATGATGTTGTTGTTACTGCCTAGGTATCTAGGAGCGTAGCTGGTGACTACAGGATCTCTACCCGTAGCCTCTACAGTAACATCGTATGCTGCTGTGTCGGACGTAAGGAAGGAGATAGACCCCAGTTGAAACCTAGAGAGCTGTGTCGGTTTACCGTCAGCTTCCTTGTGGGTTCTCTCTGAAAGGTCGTAAGCGAACCTATAGGGTTCTCCTGCGTCTGCATAGTTGTCTGTCTGTACTCCATCCTGCAAGTGCGTCAAGGCCAGATGATCTACTACTAGCTGTAGGGCAGCTGTAGAGGAACCAGTGGCTATCAGCTCGCCCCTGTGGGATATAAACTGAGTGGAGTTAGTGACATTCATTACGTCTGTGATACCAGTCGTAGTTGTTATGGCTGAGGTTAGACGTACTCTGTGATCCAATAGTGGGGCAAAGATTTTGTCTGGTAGTTCCTTAGCTTCTGTTATATACGAAAAGGTTACTGTCTCAGCAACACCGTCTGTGGGGAACAGGGAGTCGGACTCTGCGATAGATACCTCCCACTGCCTCTCTTGCTCGCTAATCACTACAGAGTCATCTGCGTTCAGGGTTAGCCCGTTAATGGTGACTGAGTTGTAAGGATTAGCTATGCCTTGTGTCTTGATGTGTACGTGACATGTAGTAGACTGCAACACACCGTACTGGAAGTATTCGTACTTGCGTGTGTATGCTGCTGCTATGTAGTCTGAAGTAGTACCGAACACTGAGTTGTCTACAGACCCGTAGAAGATAAAACCATCGGGGTTGAACCCACGCTCATTAAGCTCGAAGCCGAACGAGGACGCTGGGTTGTTATCCACTAAGTTAAGCACGCCTGTAGTTACCACAGGCTCCCTAGAGAATGCGTCTTGGATAAAGCGGGTAGCTTCGGGGTTAGTCAACTCCATTAGCTCGAGAGAACCTGAAGCAAACGTAAGGTAAACCCCAGTGTTATTGATGTAGACATTTATTACCTCTTCATCAAAAGTCCACTTAGACCATGCGCTCTGTAATCTCTCTCCACCTTGGTCGTACCAGTTGTAGATGTAAACAGTCTTTAAGTCTTTGTCCGTTCGTACAAGTAAGATGTCTTCGTTAGCTGTCGCTGCCATCTGTATGACCTTACCCTTAACATACTCAGGGACGTGGTCGGTTACTGAAGGAGCTGTCACTAGCTTGGCATCTCCAGTTACTCGGTAGTCACGGATACCTGAGTATTCCCCGTTGGTCTCGGAGAAGAACAGGCTGTCACCTGCTAGTGCTGGCTTGGTTGTCAGGTTGTTTCTGTAGCTGGCCGATAGGGTAACTGTGATGTCTAGGGCTGTCAGCAGCGTATCGGATGATAGCGTGAACTGGTTCAGCTCTGAGAAAAGGATCAAGTCTTCTTGGAAAGGTATGGCAGCTTGGAGGTCTGCTACCTCGGCTTGGCTCACCGCTACGTCTATAGGGTCAGCATCCAGCAGTGTGCGTACCGTGGTGCGAAAAAAGTTACCGTACTCACCTGCTTCTGAGAATACGATGTTCTCACCTGTGAGGAAGCCCAAGCGGTTCCTGTGGAAGAACACAGCGTTGATCTTGTTATCTACAATAGAAGGGAAAGGGTTAGTAGCCTCGTCCCCTGCTTGTCTCGAGTCCCACTCTAGGGTGTCTAGGGAAAAACTAAGGTCAGCTGCTTGGGATAGACCATGGGGTAGGGTGCTTGCGTCCCAGTAATTAAACGCACCATCTTCTGCTGTTTCTTGCCAAGTACCTGAGCCTAGATCTCCTTCAAACCTTACGTAGAAGTCATCCTCGTCTTTGTTATTATCCCCCACTACTTTAATAGTAAATCCTTCGGGGGCTTGGTTAGGAAGGTCTGTGAAGGATTTAGCTGTGTCTTTAAAGCCTCGTAGGAACTGACCACCTGAGTCGTCTGTAACTTCCATAGAGAAATCGTAGTTATTAGTAGAGATTACGAACATGGGCTCTTTGTTGTATTCTGTAGGGTACACAGCGTATGAGTCGTGGAAGGCAGTTGTAGTCGTGTAGTTTGCGAATTCAACCCTAGCCTTGTAGAACTTAGGCAACCTACCCCTTACTGAGTAAGTAAGCTGAGGACAGTTAAATATCTGTATCTGATTAGACCCCAGAAGCTGCCATTGGTCATCTCGGATAACACCACCCGCTACTGTTATTACTAGGTTGTCTAAGCCCGAGGGGTAAACACTAGCGTTTACAGTAAAGGTTCGTGTGTCTCCTGTGGTTCCCTGCTCCCTATCGAACACTTGGTTAGCTGAAGTTGCTCCAAATTCGGCATCATCCCTGAGGCCACCTACGATAGTACCAGTGGCTGCGTTGGTTGCATTAGTTGAGTCTAGTGATGTATAAACGATGTTATATTCTGTTTGGTTTCCATCCTGTGATTTCAGTCGTACCCTATACTCCCTCTCGTAATCCCCTTGTTTCAGGAACACCAGACCTTCAAACGGTCGTGCGGGTGGGTTAATCGTAGTGGTATCCTTAGACACAGTTACGCTCTTATTAACCAGATAGGTTCTATCGGCTATAGAGGTTGTGTCAAAGTTAGCCAGACCATCGCTGGTGGCTAGGTAGCTTGTGTCATCTGTGTTAGTATTTATCTGTGTACCAGCTGCATCCCAACTAGCTACGCCTGACTCGTACCTTAGGTTCCCATCGACATCATAGGTGTAGACCTTAGGTGTAGTCGCGTCAGGCACTACGAGTATTGTGTACTGCTCTGTTGAGCTGCGTTGGTAGGTATGAACGTAGGACTTAGCTAGGTCTGAAACGCTCAAAAAGGTTGACCCCAGAGGGTCTGAAATTTTTAGCCTATTTTTTAGCTGAGTAGGGGGTCGCTTAGTAAGCCCACCAACTACATCAGATAGGCCATTGATCTGCTCTGAACCTTGGGACTCCAGTCGTAAACTTGGAGCCTGTTGGGAGACCCCATTGATAAAGTTAGGGATATTTCCTGAGACTAGAGGCATAATTAAATCCTAGTTATAGTTTGTGTAGCGCATACGTCTATTGGTGATTGCACCAGTATCGTAGCTATCATATATGTTATAGTCGCCTAGCTCACCCATGGCGTTTGCAAAGTCAGTGTGTGCCTGTAGCTCGTCATTGCGTTGGAATGAGGACAAGGTCTCGCTGCCTAATATGCGCTCTTGGAACATACGGGCTGCCTTAATTGCGATGTATCTTCGGGCTGACTCAGGGAGCAACTCAAAGTCAAGAAGCACCACCACGTCTAATGACAACTCTTCGTTGATGGCGTAGGTGTGCTCTACCGTATCGTACATCTTACGGCCTCGTAGTACATACTCGTGTAGGTTGCTACGGTATTGGGTCTGGGATGCTGCTAGGTCAGCCTTGATGAACTCTAGGGGTAAGACGATCTCACCGTTACTGTCGGGAGCTATCTTGTAATCTGTTTCTATATTGAAGGGGTGTCCTTGGTCTTGGAGGGATCTTGAAACGTTATCAAGGATCTGTTCTGCTGTCTCGGCATCTATAAGACCAGAGGATAAACTATTTACTGGAGCTTCGCGGATAGCCGACAGCATTGTGTTCACGGCTTCCAGTTTGGTTGTTGGGGTTAGTAGTGACATAAGTTCCTCTAGGTAAAAAAAAGGGAGCCTCGGTTAAGAGACCCCCTTTATTAGTTATGATACGTTCTTGAACTGAACAGCAGCAGAAGGACGGAGTTCAGAGTGACCCATCGCGTACTTAGCTACAAGCAAAGTACCTTGACGACGGATGTCGTACTCAGCTTCTACTGACAAGTCTTTCAACTTAACAGTTGCAGCAGCTTCTTTAGTGAATACCTGACCTTTAACAGTAGCAGGCATGTTATTGCTACGGTATACTTTAGCACCACCGATCATAGGAACTTGACCAGTAGCTACAGAACCAGAACCGCCAGCGTCTTTGTTTATAACAGTAGCTAATTGGTTCAATGTACCAGTGAACAATGCCCAGTATGCTTCGTTGTCGAGAACTACGTAGCGTTCGCCAGTAGCATCAACAGCGTCAAGCTGAGAAAGAGCAGCGAAAATCTGATCTGCAACTTCAGTACCAGAAACAGCACCAAGACCAGAAGCCATCTCAACGTCACGTGTGCGAGTGTCTGCGCCAGTACCATCATTGAAGGTAGTGTTGACAGCAGCAGCTGTGATCTGAGCAGAGATGGCAGCGTCAGCTTTCTTAGAAAGAGCGTGACCAAGCTGAGTTGAATACTGTGAACGAACGTCAAAGTGGTTCATAGCTTCGTCGATAGACGCGATGAAAGTGTGAGCAATAGTAAGACCATCAATAGTCACAACTTTCTCGTTGTGCAAGATGTCTTCACCTGTAAGCTCAGAACCAGCGGTGTGTACGTCAACGATGTCGCCTTGTGCGTAGTCACCTACGAACGAGAACGATGCGCTCTTACCACTAGAGATTGTGCGGACAGTGTGCTTGTCCATGAAGATGTTGTTGTTATTAAAAGCGGTTAAGACTTCGCCTGAAAATACTTTAAGGAATAGTGCTTCGTTACCGCCAGTTCCTAAGGCTTGGCCTAAACGTGAGGGAGTTGCGTCTGACATTATAAATTACCTTTAAATTAAGATTAGTTTAGAGTGTGTGTTTATTCTCTGGAACTATCACCTAACTTTTCTCTTAGATTATCCACCGCAGCGGGTCAAAGGTAGTTCGTTGTGGTTATGTTTCATTGAATTAAAAGCCCCCATTACTGAGGGCTGGGTAGAGACTTTAGAAATCAGGGCTTCGAGCTAGCTTCGCAGCCACTTGATTACGGTATGCTGGATCAGTAGCATAACGGGGATCAGACATAGCACTGGTTAATTGAGCCAGCGACTCGTACCGATCACCTGTCGTAGGGGAGGTTCGTGTCTCTAAACGAGCACCTTCTTTTCCTACAGCAGAAACGTATTTAGCTTGTAAACCTGATACTGCTAAGTTTACTTGACCCATGTTGCCGCTGTCCATAGCGTCATTAAATGCTTCTACTTCTGATGGGCTGAGGTTCTCACCTGCCCACTCAGTCATCGAAGTGAATTGCGTTTCGCCCCCTACTTGTTCGTAGACGCTAGAGGTTAGCTGGGCAGCCAAGGCTTCTTGGCCTGCAATGTATGAATCCACCACATCCTTGGAGAATCCAACTTTCTCTAGTTCTGTTCGAGTAGCTTCGGATAGTTCACCGCTCTCTGCATACTCAGTAGCTAGGGTATTAAAGTCTACGCCTTGCTCTGCCAGAACTTCTTTTACTTCTTCTTCAGCAGGGGCTTCTTCAGCCGCCGCTTCTTCTGTTGCTTCTTCTTTAGGCGCACCTAGTTTACTTTCTAGGTTGTTGTAGGCTTCCGCCATTGCCTCAGGGCTTTCAAATTTTTCTGGCAACCACTCAGGGCGTGAGGGAGCGTCTGGGTTATTGTTATTCTCTAGTTGCTCCCCCACCGCAGCCATTTCTGCATTGTGAGCTTCTTGTGCTGCCACTACATCAGGGGCTTCGGTGCCTTGTATTTGAATTGAGTCCATAGTAAAGTCTCTTAGTTAAAGGCGAAGATCAGCCACCTTGTTGTTGTTTAGACATAGCATTGATAGCAGGGGCTACGGCTTTACCAGCCATATCTGCTTGCTGCATCTGTTGCATCTGCTCCTGTTCTGCTGCCTGTTCTTTAGCCTTCTGCTCGTCTGACTTAATTAAGCCTTGAGTGTCCATGTCCAAAGAAGAAGCAACTCTAGATAGAGCATCCCCAACGTTTATTTCTCCAGAGATAGCTGGGTCTGCTAGGACTTTAGCCATCTCTACGAATTGCATCAACTTACCCAGATCCTGAGATCGACCTAATGCGCCCAAGCCTGTCATAATCTTAGGCTTCAGGACACCTTTAGGAAACTTAGGCATCTTCTTAGAATCTTCCATTTTCTTCAGGAGTATTTCTACGAGGGGGAGTTGGAATTCTTGTGATAGGGTAGAGTACACACCACCTAAGGCAGCCTCTAGCTCCTGTGCCATGAACCGAATCTCTTCAGCCGTGACACGCTCAGCATTGCGCTGAACAGCACTGTTTAAAAGGAACGCGAACGATAGCCGCTCGGTTATTTGGGAAGCAGTCTCTTGCGCTATACGGAAGTCGTTAAACTTCTCAAGCTGTAGGACTGATACATCTTGTGCGTTACCGTCTGCTATTGCACCGTTGGGTGAGTTAGCAAGCGTTTGTTTCTTTGTAGTACCGTTAGGGTTCACCAAGAACAACACCTTAGCTGCTGCGGCACTGCCTTGTACGATGGCTTTCGTCAGGATCTCTAGGGAGTTAAGGTCTCCGTAGTACTCCTCAATGAAACCACGTCCATAGTGCTCACCATCTACGGCATTAAAGCGTAGGGCTAGGTATGGCATACGTTCTTCAGGGTAGATGCTCTCGCTGTTGGGGAGCACAACACCTTCAACTTCCTGATGAGCTACGAACTTCTTACCTTCCCTGCGGATACAGGTAAACACAGTTACTTCTGGGTTACTGTTAGGCTCGTTGGACTCTATGGGAATATCGCCATTCTCAAGGACTTGAGTACGGATCGAATCAGGAAGTGATTCTAGAAGGGCGGTCTCTTTTATAATTATTTTATTGATCTCGCCACTGGTGGAGCGGTCTACTACATACTGGTTTAGTTTGTATACTTTCAGTGCACCTTTCTTCGGCATGTA
>VMHT01152417.1_pt1 | contig 11593 bp, 12 predicted proteins | sample 4693611 | NCBI WGS metagenome assembly VMHT01 (sample SAMN12280063, study PRJNA550983) | marine metagenome | isolation source: seawater sampled from same location over 5 years 0.02-0.2 micron viral filtrate | place: USA: collected off the coast of southern California halfway between the port... ... | reverse complement strand
TCCAGAAGCTAATAGAATATTGTCGATGGAACGTAACAAAAGAGGAAACCCATTAACGCGAGAGCAAAAGATAGACGCGTTCAACAAGCGCGGCCCAGATAATACCGGTAGTTACGAAATCGCAACACAAAAGCGGGCAGACGACATCAACGCATACATCGATTTCGTTCAGCGTGGTAAGCCACTACCTAAAGCTCTAAAGGCAACACTTGTCAGCGCAGGAATCCTGACTGCGGCACAGGCAGAGGCGGGTGTACTACCGTCCGTCAAGAAGTTGGTCGAAGCCGGTTACCCAGAATCAACAGCGCAAAAGATCATGTCCGGCGAACTACCAATGGACGAAGCTTCACGCATCAGCCGAGCGCGTGAGCAGGGTAAAGATATCGACAGGAACCTTATCCATCGATCACCAGTTGAAGGAATATTGGAGTTTGAGAGTTCCAAGTCAGGACGTATGGGTCCGGCTGTTTACGCGACTCCGCTAGATGACTACGGTCTTTCGTTCGGGGAAAACCAGTACAACCTAGTTGCGGAGAACATACCGGCGACTAATCGTCAAAGACTGGAGTTAGTAGAAACCCTTTCTCGGAGCCTACTTGATCAAGGAGTTGACCCTAGGGTTGCTTATCAACAAGCCCAAGTTGAGGCGAACGACATACTGCGCTCTCAAGGGTACACGACGGTAGAGATGACCGATAGAAGAGGTCGAGTAACCGAGGTTGCGATACTTGATCCAAAGAGTATACGCGACCGCGACAGAGCGGCATTTGACCCAGATCAGGTCGATAGTCCTAATATACTAGCGACTCCCGCCCCAGTCGGAGCGGTTGGAGGCTTACTTGCATCAGAAGCCGCAACGCCTGAAGGACAGTTGAATCCGTTATTGGCTGTACCGGCTGAGATCGGTTCTGCGTTGAATGAAGCTGTCGTTGGTACGCTAGACTTTGTTGGCCCAGACACCGTGAACGCGGTTTCGGAATTGATTGGATCGGAATACCGTATGCCACGACTGTCTGACCAAGAACTTGTTAGGTTGTATACTCAAGGCGGGTATATGGATGAAGGGTACGGACGAGATGCGATCCGGACCGCAACTGGATTACTTTCACCGCTTTAAGGTAAAGATATGGATCAATACAAAGACGACGACATGAACGGATCACCAATCGACGAGGCGATGAAGTCGCTGTCGGACATGGGGATCGAGATCGACGCACCGAACGAGATGAGCGATGACGAGTTCAACGGCATCATCACATCCGAAGTGCAGGACGCGATTGACTACATCGACAACACGATCTCGCAAGAGCGCAACTCCGCCTCCCAGTATTACCGAGGCGAACCGTTCGGCGATGAAGAGGAAGGTCGTTCTTCCGTCGTATCGATGGATGTACGCGATACCGTACAGTCGATCCTCCCGTCATTGATGAAAGTGTTCACGTCCGGTGAGAAAGTCGTTGAGTTCGTGCCACACGGAGCCGAGGACGTTGCTCAAGCCGAGCAAGCGACCGACTACATCAACCATGTATTCATGCAACAAAACCGTGGCTTCAGCATTTTATACGACGCGTTCAAGGATGCGTTGGTCCGCAAGGCGGGGATCATCAAGTTCTACTACGATGAATCCGTTGAAGTGTCGACCGAGAATTACACCGATCTGACGCGCGAATCTATGATGATGTTGCTTCAGGATGAAGACGTTGAGGCGTCTGCCGTGAAGGAAACACCGATCGGCGAGCCAGTCATGGTTCAACCGCCGGTCATGGATGAGATTGGCAACATCATCCAAGAAGCGATCATGGATCAGCCAATGTCATACGACCTTGAGCTAAAGCGCCGTACCAAGAACGGAAAGATCAAGTGCGAGGCGTTGCCTCCTGAAGAGTTCCTGATCGATCGTCGGGCTAAGTCAATCCACGACGCAACGATCGTCGCTCACCGCAAGATGGCGACCGTATCCGAGCTAGTCGCGATGGGTTATGACTTCGACATGGTTGTCCAACACGCAGGCGAGGATTTCCAGTTCGACACCAACAGCGAATACTACAACCGGAACCCCGTAGCGACGTTGAAGAACTACGTCGCCAAGGATGATGCGAACAAGCGCGTTCTCTACATCGAAGCCTATGTGAAGGCGGATTATGATGGCGACGGTATCGCGGAACTGCGTAAGGTTTGCTGTATGGGAGACGCTCACGAGATTGTGCGTCATGAGCCATACGATCACATTCCATTTGCGGCGTTCTGCCCAGACCCAGAGCCACACACGTTCTTTGGTCAGTCGTTAGCCGACATCACGATGGATATCCAGAATATCAAGTCGCACATCCTTCGCAACCAGTTAGACTCACTGGCGCAGTCGATTCACCCACGCATGGCCGTTGTTGAAGGTCAGGCGAACTTGGAAGACGTGCTGAACTCTGAAGTCGGTGGGATTATCCGTATGCGCGCTCCAAACATGGTTCAGTCGTTCTCTCAGCCGTTTGTCGGACAACAAGCGTTCCCGATGATGGCGTACATGGACGAAGTGAAGCAGTCGCGTACCGGCATCAACCGTGCGGCGGCAGGATTGGATGCTGACGCATTACAGTCAACAACGAAGACAGCGGTTGCGGCGACTGTCACGGCGGCACGTCAGCACCTAGAGTTGATTGCTCGCATCTTCGCAGAAACCGGCATGACCGACTTGTTCAAGGGATTACTGAAGCTGACGATCTTGCATCAGGACCAACCGCAGATGGTTCGTTTGCGGAATGAGTTCGTGCCAGTTGACCCACGCGCATGGCAAGCAGGTTTCGACGTAACAGTGAACGTCGCGCTTGGCGGAGTGGACGATGAGCAGAAGATGATGCTACTTGAGTCTATTGCTCAGCGTCAGGAAAACGTGATCTCGCAGTTCGGTTTGGATAATCCGCTTGTTACGTTGTCTCAGTACAGGAATACTGTCGGCAAGATTATCGAAACGGCAGGCATTAAGGATGTCGATAATTACTTCCTTGATCCGAATGGCCCGCAGGCTCAGCAGATCATGGCGCAGGCATCGCAGAAGCCGAAGAAGCCAAGACCTGAAGAGGTACTCGCGCAGGCTGAGATTGCGAAGACACAAGCCGAAACGCAAGCACGGATTGCGGCGATGAACTTGGATCGCGAGAAGATGTTCATGGAAGATGAGCGCAAGCGCGATGAACTGGATGCGAAGATTTCGATGGAAGCATTGGAGCTTCAGGCGAAGTACGGTACTCAGATCGACATTGCTCAGTTGAAAGCAGAGGTTGAGCGAGAGAAGTTGAATATCCGCGAGCGCGGAGCCACATTAAGACAGATGATGAATAACACACCACGAGGTGAGTAATGATCTTTACAAGACGGGACATTGAGCTTGGAGAGAAAGCTCGATCCGTCGTCGAGAACGAGACATACAAAGACGCACTTGTTACTGTCCGTAACAGGTACGTCGAGTCTCTTATCAATACGGCGGAAGATGAATCGGCCAAACGCGAAAAGGCGTATATGGCGATCAGGATGCTAGAAGAAGTGGAAGCACAGCTTGTTAGCGTTATGGACAAGGGAAAGTTAGCTAAACAACACCTTGACAAACTAAACCGTAGATAAGGGATAATGTAACCATGAGTGACACCCAAGAAACTGGACCACTTTCAGTTAAACAAGCCGCTAGTGTATTCGGTGGGTTGATGGAGCCTAAAGAGGTAACCCCAGAAGCCGTTGAATCAGAAGTGGTAGAAGAGTCCGAAGCAAGTGCAGAGGACGTTGAGGTAGAGGATACGTCGACCGAGGAATTTAGCGAGGACTCGGAATATGACCCCGAAACCGGTTCGGAGGAAACGAACGAAGCAGACGAAGAAGGGAGTAGCCAGACTTACACCGTTCGAGTAGATGGTGAAGAAGTCGAGGTAACGATCGATGAATTGTTGAGCGGGTATTCGCGAACTCAGGACTACACGCGTAAAACGATGGCATTAGCCGATCAGCGAAAGGGACTGGAAACAGAGCTTGAGCAGATTCGGCATGAACGCGCACAACTAACGCAGGTTCTTGAGCAGATGGATGTTCAGGATCAAGAGCAAGAGCCGAACTGGGATTTGCTATATCAGCAAGACCCACAACAGTGGCTCATCCAGCGTGAAGTGTGGCGCGAGAAACAAGAGCGGAAACGCGCACTTGTTGAGGAGAAACAACGGTTGCTCCAAGCGCAGGAGGCGGACAAGCAGAGAGTTGTCTCTCAGTTTGTTGAGCAAGAACGAGGCAGATTAACCGAGGTTCTTCCACAGTGGCGTGATGAGAAAGTCGCGAAGGCAGAGAAGGCGAAAGTGGCCGACTATGCCAAGAGGATCGGATTCACCGATCAGGAGATCGCGCAGTTCTACGATCACCGTGCTGTTTCGACGTTATACAAGGCGATGAAGTTCGATGAGCTTCAGGGCGGTAAACCAAAGGCTAAGAAGCAGGCAACGCCTGTCGCGAAAGCCGGAGCCGCAACCACGACGCCTAAAGGACGAGATGCCTATCGTAAATCGCAACAACGACTCGCGAAATCAGGCAAAGTCGCAGATGCGGCTAATGCATTTAAACATTTGCTAGGTTAGGAGATTTAACTCATGGCAACTTTTACTACCTATGATGCGGTTGGTATCCGCGAAGAACTGGCTGACGTGATCTAGACGTTTGGATCACATTAAAATCGGGTGAATTGCCGGAAACCCCTTAGAGCCTCAAGCACCACAGCGTAACTGGCAACGGTAAGCGCGAAGGTTTAAAAAGATTGAGGATTGGGCAATCGGCCTCCAAGCACCTTGGGGACAAGGTGAAGGATCAACGACTAACAGCATACCGCTAGACCAGTGATGAAGCTGACACGAGCGCCCGACACACGAGAGTGTGATGATATAGTCTGATCTGCATTGAAAGATGCAGAAGCCGAGGATAAAGAGCCACGGCGGTAACAGAGAATGACAACATCTCGCCAGAAGAAACTCCGTTCATCTCCAACGTTGGACGTAAGTCTGTTGCGAACACATTGTTTGAGTTCCAAACAGATTCATTGGCTTCAGTCGATACAACTAACGCTGTAATCGAAGGTGCTAGCGCATCTGCATCTGACGCTTCTGCAACTGCAACTAAGCGTATGCAGAACTACTCTCAAATAAGCCGAAAAGTAATCTCGGTGAGCGGCACAGAAGAAGTCGTCAACAAGGCAGGTCGCAACTCTGAATTGAGCTACCTCCTCGCAAAAGCAAGCTCCGAGCTAAAGCGCGATATGGAAGCGATTCTGACTCGCAACCAAGCGGCTGTTGCAGGCGATGCGTCAACTGCGCGTACAACTGCATCTTTGGAAGCGTGGCTCCGCACTAACACTAACCGTGGTTCAGGCGGTACAACTGACGGTGCAAACCCAACGTTGTCTGGCACAACTTCTGGTTTTCCAAATGCGGCGGCGACAGATGCTTCTAACGACGCACTTCGCGAGTTCACAGAGACGCTCCTGAAGGACGTCATTTCTAGCGTGTGGACCGAAGGGGGGGATCCCTCAATCTTGATGGTAGGTCCAACTCAGAAGCAGAAGGCATCAACCTTCGCAGGTATCGCGGCACAGCGTTACATGGCTCCAAACGACGGCCCAACAACAATCATCGGCGCGGCTGATGTGTATGTGTCTGACTTTGGTTCGATTCAGGTTGTACCTAACCGATTCCAACGTGATCGTTCTGCGTTCGTTCTCGATCCTGAGTACGCGTCAGTGAACTACTTGCGTGATTTCGAGGTTATCGATCTCAGCCGAGTCGGTGACTCTGAGTCCAAGTTACTCCAGTGTGAGTACGGCCTGGAAATCAGCAACGAAGCCGCTCACGGCGTGATTGCAGATATCGACGTTACTGCATAAGTTTAGTCAACCTAAGAGGGGGCTTCGGCCCCTTCTTTTTAACTAGAGGTGTTGCATGGGAAACAAAAAAGTATTCAGCCACGATCCGATGACTGGGATCACTAAATATTGGCATGACAATCAGGATGGGACTGTCACGATTGAAAGCGATCAGGATGTCAGCGAAATCCTGAAGCAGAACCAAGCGAATCGCAGTTCTTTCGAGAAGGGCGATAAGTGGGGAGAGATGAGTCGTGTCGCTTCGATTCCTTTGACTGTATACTATGACCTGAAGCAGAAAGGTATTCTGGATGACCAAGCCGCAATGAAAAAGTGGCTTAACGACCCAGACAACGAATTGTTCAGGACTCGCAAAGGTAAAGTCTAATGGCGATTACGAACTACGGTGAACTGAAGAGCGCGGTTGGCGACTTCCTGAACCGGTCAGATTTAACATCAGTGATTCCCACGTTTATCGATTTCGCGGAGGCAGAGTTCAATCGTATTCTGCGTATCCGTCAAATGGTTGCCCGCGCAGAAGCCGTGATAGACGCACGATTCAGCGCAGTGCCTGCCGACTTTCTTGAGGCGAAGGACTTGGTGATTGTTACGGGAACTCCGGTGACACCGTTACAGTTCGTGACTCAGCAAGAGATGGCACAGATCCGTAGAGACGAGATCACGAGCGCGGGCAAACCTCTTTACTTTTCAGTCGTCGGCGGTCAGTTTGAGTTTTGCCCAACTCCAGACAACGAGTATTCTTTGGAGATGACTTACTATGCGAACATCACTCCGCTGTCGGGCGACTCAGACACGAATTGGCTACTGACAGACTACCCAGACCTTTATCTGTATACTTCGCTTATGCACTCGGCTCCTTACTTAAAGGACGATGAGCGGATTGCGATATGGGCGAACCTCGCTCAAAAAGCGAAGAGTGAACTGGTTGAGTCGGATCAATCAGCGTCTTACGCGGGTTCTACACCACGGATCAGAGTTAGGAGCTTTGGGTAATGAGTTTTTCAAACTATCTTGAAACAGAAGTTTTAGATCATGTGTTTGGCGGCAATGCGTACACTGCACCGGCAACACTGTACTTGGCACTGCATACAGCGAGTCCCGCTGAAGATGCATCTGGTGCTGAAGTGTCTACTTCAGGTACGGCTTATGCTCGCCAGACAGTCACATTCACTGTGTCAGGTAATACAGCGACAACTAATGCAGTTATTGAGTATTCGACAGCTACGGCGTCGTTCGGAACAGTGACACACGTTGGAATATGGGATGCGTCAACGGCAGGCAACCTTCTTGCATATGCCGCGTTGACTAGCTCGAAAGCAATCGACACTGGCGACGTATTCCGCGTACCAACTGGCGATCTCGACATCACACTGGACTAATCGATGGCTTACGTTGATAGCAGTGGGTACGCATACGGCACGTCGTCGTATGGCTCGCATAGTTGGGGGTCGGCTGACTTCCAAACGCAAGTCACTGCAACAGCATCAACGTCATGCTCTGCAACGAAAGTTCGTGAAGGCGATTCTGCGATTGCGGCATCTGCATCGACGACTTCGGCGTGTGAGCGAGTACGCGAACAATCGGCAATCGTTAGTGCGGCATCTACAAACACTGCATCTGCGGTGTTTACGATTTCCGCATCAGCTTCGGCGTCCGCTATCGCGACAAACACGGCAACGATTGAGCGTGTTCGAGAGATCACAGCATTGCAATCAGTGACATCTACGTTTACGGCGGTGGCGCGTGAACTGTGGGAACCGATACCCACATCTCCAGAAACATGGAGTACAATACCAGAAACATCTGAGACTTGGACAAAGGTGGCTTAAATGGCTGATACCACAACCACAACTTATGGATTAACGAAGCCGGAAGTCGGCGCGTCAACTGACACATGGGGAACCAAGATCAATAACAACTTGGACTCGGTTGACGACCTTCTGGACGGGACGACCCCTGTCACCGGGATCGACATCAACTCAGGATCAATTGACGGCACAGCGATTGGGGCCGCTTCTGCGTCCACTGGCGCGTTCACAAATGTCAGCGTATCTGCCGCCGCAACAGGCACAGTCACCACAGATAACGATCTGTCGTTTGATATGAACGTCACTAATAACTTCAAATGCACACCGACAGGTAACGGCACACTGACGTTCACGAACATTACAGCAGGACAGTCGGGTAACATCTGGTTCGACAACTCTGGCGGTCACACAATCTCCGCCGCTTCTACCACATACATTGCCAGTGCAGACCTGACCACGATCAGTACAGCAGGAGTGTACTTCATGTCGTACTACTCAGATGGCACGAACGTGATGGTGTCAGCTACTCCGGCAGTCACAAGCGCAGGAGCATAACGTGGCGATACTGCAAGGCAACGCTAAGCAAGGCTCTACACGGGGCTTCTACCCACGAGTGATCAATGGGTCATTACGATTCAACGATGATGACTCTGCGTATCTGTCTCGCACCCCTGCATCTGCGGGTAATCGCAAGACTTTCACCTTTAGTGCTTGGGTGAAACGAGCAAATATTCCTAGCGGTGAATCTTATTTGTTTTCTACGGGAACCGATGCTAATAACTTTGGCGGCTTGGAGTTTATTGGTGGGGAGATTGTGTTCCAAAACTACAATAGCGGTACGCAAGTTATTGCTAGAACAGGATCAAATGTCTTTCGAGATAGTTCTGCTTGGTATCACATTGTTTGGAATGTCGATACAACACAAACCACTGCCGCAGATAGAACAAAACTTTATGTAAACGGAACGCAAGTTACTTCTTTTGATGGTTCAGACTCAGATTTAAGTTTGAACTACGATACACAGTTCAACAACACGAATCAGCATACCATCGGCTGTCGTGAAAAAGGCAGTCGAGATTCTTTCCATGACGGCTACCTAGCCGAAGTTCACTTCACAGACGGCACAGCCTACACAGCTGACGCTTTCGGGGAATTAAAATCAGGTATTTGGGTTCCTAAAGCACCATCGGTCACCTACGGCACAAACGGGTTCTACCTAGACTTTGCAGACGGTGCGGCTATCGGTGATGATGAGTCAGGCAACGGCAATGACTTTACAGTCAACAACCTAGTTGCAAGTGATGTGGTGTTGGATAGTCCGACTGATAACTTTGCTACGTTGAATCCGCTTGTTCCGCATCCGGGCAGTGTTACATTTTCTGATGGCAATCTTAGAACGGTTACAGATGCCGCCGCCAGAGCAGGAGGAATCTCCACTATTGGTGTGACATCTGGAAAATATTACGCTGAATTTACAAGTAACAGCGGAGGTGAAAGGACTGTTGGGGTTGGGTATGATTTTAATCACCTAGTGTCCTTTACTGCAGGACAGGATACCTCTACTTCTGGGTATGGTTATAAAGACGATGGCAATAAGTATGTAAATGGAACTGCTTCCTCTTATGGGGCAAGTTACACCAATGGAGACGTTATTGGCGTAGCTCTTGATTTAGATACTCCAAAAGTTACCTTTTATAAAAACGGAGCATCTCAGGGCGACATAGCCATTACAGATACAGGAACATTTTGGTTTGCCGTTGGTGAGCAATCTAATGGTACAACTTGTGATTGGTCATGTAATTTCGGCCAACAAGACTTCGACTACACACCGCCATCAGGCTTCGATGCACTAAGCACAGCCAACCTACCTGACCCTGCGATAGACCCGGCGCAGGATGAGAGTCCTGAAGATTACTTTGGGGTGGCGTTGTATGAAGGCAATGAAAGCACAAACGTAATTACTGTTGGTTTCCAACCTGATTTGGTTTGGACTAAGCGCAGAAATAACACTGGCAACCATAGGTTAGTTGATTCTGTACGAGGAGTTGGGAAAGGACTTGCATCGCACACCACTGATGCCGAATTAAGCGAACCAAATGGCGTTACTTCTTTTGATACAGATGGATTTACTCTTGGTAGTGATGATGATTACAACAAAAGTGCGGCGGCTACACCAATTTATGTGGGATGGGCTTGGAAAGCGGGTGGATCTGGTGTATCCAACACAAGTGGCTCTATCAATTCAACAGTGAGTGCGAGTACGGAAGCTGGGTTTTCCGTGGTCAAATATGTCGGAACTCAAACGGCAGGAGACACGGTTGGACACGGGCTTACTCAAAAACCCGAAATGATAATCGTGAAGAACTTAGGTTATGCCAGAAACTGGGTTGTCTATCACAAGTATGCGGCAAGCGATGCAGAGACAGATCATTTACATTTAAATTTGGCTGATGCTCTTGTTGATAGCTCTGCTGATTGGGACGATACCGCACCAACATCAGCTGTATTTAGTTTAGGCAATGGCCCAGATACAAATGACAACTCAGGCGGAGGTGTTGCTCACATTGCTTACTGTTTTCACTCAGTTGATGGATTCAGCCGCATGGGCAAATATGTCGGCAACGGTAGCTCAGATGGCACGTTTGTGTACACAGGGTTTAGGCCTTCATTCGTGATGGTAAAGCGATCTGATTCTGCTGATGAATGGTCTATGTGGGACGATGCCCGCACACCATATAATGTAATGAACGGTGAATTAATTGCCAATTCAAATGTAGCCGAAAGCACATTGCGTAATTTTGATTTCGTGTCTAATGGCTTTAAGTTACGAGAAGGCACTTATCATGGAACTACTAACACTAGTGGCGGCACATACATCTACATGGCATTTGCGGATCAGCCCTTCAAATTTAGTAATGCGAGGTAACAAATTATGTGGACTTACTTAGGCAAAGTCATTAGGCAGGGCAGGGCATGGAAAGACGCTGAAGGCGTACAGCATCCTGCACAGTGGAATCGTTGGACAGACGAGGAGAAAGCCGCTAAGGGTCTGGTGTGGAATCAGGACTTACAGCCTGTACCGTTCGACAATCGCTTCTACTGGTCAGCAGGTATTGCTAAATCATTGGACGATATAAATGAAGTTGACTCCGAAGGCAATCCCCTCTTGGATCAAGACGGAAATCAAGTCGTCACCAGAGGACTTAAATACAACGCAATCCAACGAACAAAAGCAACAGCGGCAGGAATCTTACAACAAACTGATTGGATGGTTACACGCAAGGCAGAGGCGGGAACGGAGATACCAGATACCATTGGAAATTACAGAACGGCTGTCCGCACTGCGTCAGGCACTATTGAAACTGCAATAACTAATGCGGCTGACCACACAGCGTTCATGGCGTTGTATGACACTCCAGTTGACGAGAATGATATTCCTACGGGCAATGCACCTATAAACGATTGGCCTGAAGCAGTCTAATGGACATGATGCTCTGGAACATTGTTCTAACAGCGTCGTTTGCCGCGATGTCGTGGTTCGCCAAGACGATGTGGGCAGAACAACAAAGGTTATCCATCCTTCTTAATCGCACTCGCGAAGAAGTCGCAAAAGAGTATGTCACCAAGGCGGAAGTACATAACGACATGAATCGTGTGATCGACCGGCTTGAGGCGTTAGATGCTAAACTAGACCGTATTATGGAAGGACGGGCTAAGTGACATGGCGTACCAATCTCAGCCTCCCCAACCGACTGGACAACTCTGGTCGGACTGGGCTAATCGGCTAAACATATACCTCAACAGAATCAGGACTCAGTTACAGCATAAGATAGGCAACGAGTCAGCCGAGACTGATGGGGTTTTTCTTTACGATCCGCCCTTCCTC
>VMHT01158941.1_pt1 | contig 11598 bp, 19 predicted proteins | sample 4693611 | NCBI WGS metagenome assembly VMHT01 (sample SAMN12280063, study PRJNA550983) | marine metagenome | isolation source: seawater sampled from same location over 5 years 0.02-0.2 micron viral filtrate | place: USA: collected off the coast of southern California halfway between the port... ... | reverse complement strand
TTTTTAGTTGTCATAATCTTTATTTTAATAACATTATTTATATATAAATATACCGAAATTATTCAAAATGTGCTTTTGCTCCACATAATTCTTTATCTTCTCCATAAGGACAAAATGTACAATTCCATTTAGAGGGTGATTTTGGATAATCTATTTCTTTAATTTTTCCACTTGAACTAAAACATTCTGCTACAAAATCTTTTACAGCATTACTAGCTCTATTTATTTTTATTTTACCACTTGGTGGTACAAATTGTTGTACTCTGTATGCTTGATGTGGAGACATTATTTTTTCATCATCCCAATCTAACACTTTTCTCTTTACAATTAAAAATTCAATTTCAATTTTATCTAAAGGTATTCCATATTGTTCAGAGAAAAATTTTTTATACAATATTAGTTGAAAATGTTTATCTTCATTCTTTTTATCATATGAATTCCAACCTTTAGTACTTGTTTTAATATCGATTATCTTGAATGTATCTGTTGTTTCACAATATGTTACAACATCTAAATACCCCATGTATAATACGTTATTTAACATTTTATTTGGTGCAATTATAATAGGTATTTCACAACCAACTAAGTATGTACCTTTTTTACTAAAATATCTACTACGTTTTTTCTTAAACCAATCTAAAATAGCTACTCCATCCTCAAAAAATTCTCTCATTTCTTCAGCTGAAGAGAAGTGTTCACTATTATTAGATTTATATTGGGATTGGTATTCAGATATAAATTTATCTTGAAAATATTCTTCCATATTTATTTCCCTATCGGCTGCTGCTGCTGATTTTTCATACATAATATCTAAATAATGTTGCATTACTTCGTGTATAGCAGTTCCAAATACAGTATGAATAGATGAATTAAATCTTTTTATTTTATCCTTGTATTGTAGTTTCCATCTATAGGCACAACTCCTAAAGATAGACATTTGAGAATATGATATATTCTTTTGATAAGCAAAATTAATTGGTTTAGGTGGATTATTTCTAATCTCCTTTACAATTTTAGGGATTTTTTTAGCCAAACTATTTTTTCCATTTATCTCGGCCTACTAAAAGACCGATTATTCCATAATTGGCAATATCTATAAATGTATCTTGCATACCTTCACCTTCAACAAATGATCTACCATTTATTAATAGATTTTTTAAACGTGATATTTTATCTGTTAACCTAATACACAACCCAGTTAGTGAGAATTGTTTATCATCGCTATTATTAACGATATCTCCACCTAAAGCAATGTTATTTAACCCATAATCCATATGTTTACGAGCAAACATTTCATACATTTCTTTTTGTATCGATTTAAATTCACTTGACAATATGGGATATTCTTTTTCGAATGCTCTCACTGCTGCTTTTTCTGGATGTTTGGCATCCATAATTTCTCTATCACTCATCATTTCGTAGTATTTAGTTATTGTATCACCCATTTACTTGTACTGGTCTGTTAACATTAAAATATATGTCTAGTGCTGCAAGTCTATCATCGGCATCAACTAGATTTATAAGTGCTTCTTCAGCATTTTTGTAAAAATCTTCTGTTGAATGGTCTCCAATACCAACTGCTTTATTACCTAGTAATTCAAGTGATAATAATGCTTTAGCTTTATCTGCTTCAGCAGATGTTTTTAACATAGTGTATAATTCTTTTGTCATTTTAATAATGGTTTTATTTCTTTTTTATTTAACCCTCTATTCGTTAATATACGATTTATTTCTGGGACGGTCAATATATTTATATATTCCTTTGCTTCTTTACTAGAACATTCAAAATAATTTTTAATATGGTCTATTAAATCTTTATTAGGTTGTTTTACCTTGGATTTAATATATTTATTCCATTTATTATTTTTAGGGATAAATTCTTTATAAATAGAATATATCATCTTTTTTTCTTGGGGTGGAAAATCTTGTACATAATTAACAACTTCAATATAATTTGGATTCATGCTAATAAATCTATGAACCATATAGCTGTTCCAAACCTCCCAATCTTTATCAGTAAATGACTCAACAGGAGGTTTAGTAGTATTAATTGCCTTTAACCAATCAAAGATGTTTTTCATTAAAGAAGTTGATCTTTATATTCTTCTCTTAACTCAGGTGGTAACCCTTCACCTACAATTTTCCCTGATTCGCTGCATACGAATACTGGGATTGGCATCATAGCATCTTCATCTGTACCTGTTACAAATCTAGATACTTTGCGTATAATAAACTGTTGAGTAAATGTATCTCCACCATCAAAGTTTTTTAATGCAGTGGTATTAGACAAATCAATTTTTGGTTGTTGAACTGGTTGTTCCATAATTATTTATTATTTATTAAGTTTTGAATTAACGACATTGTATTTATTTCCTTGTCGATTCGGAAATTTGCTTTATATTGATGTTCATTTATTAAAATAGCTGCTGTACCTTCTTTATCTTGTAAGTATTCAGATGACCTTTCATATAGTGCTTTAAATAATTCATCAAAATCATCTACATTAGCATCAGCTATAATTTGACGTATATCATTAAACTTAGATTTATTTGATAATGCTGTAATTACTTTATCTATATAATTAGATGATACTAATATTGATTGGTCTAAATTAAGATATAAATCATTTGCCCCACCATCTACAGTTGATAATTGTATAGTGTTAATACACTTACGTAAATCAGGATAGTATTGGTTTACTAGTGGTACTAAATCATTTAATTCATGAGTAATTGATTCTTCATTACAAATCCAATGTAAATGTTTAGCAACATCCTTTTTAGTTGGAGGTACAATTTTAAGTACTTGACATCTAGATTGTAGAGGATCAATAATACGCTCTACAAAATTACAGGTCATTATAAACCTAGTAGTTCGCGAAAACGTTTCAATGATATTACGGAGCGAAGCTTGCGCCTGAATAGTAAGAAAATCAGACTCGTCCAGAATAACAACCTTAAGTGGTTTAAACGAAGCCACACTAGCAAAACTTTGTACTTTATCTCTAATTGTTTCAATACCACGTTCATCCGAAGCATTAATATAAATGCTATCACAATCAAGATTTTGTACAATGAGTTTAGCAAGAGTTGTTTTGCCAGTTCCAGCTGGTCCATAAAATATTAGATTTTGGATATCATTTTGCTCTAAATATTTAGATATAGATTTTTTAATATTTTCATTACCTACATAGTTTTCTAGTTTTGATGGTCTATATTTTTCTACTAATAAACTATTCTCCGTATTCGCCATATATTGAATATTTCTTTTCTGGTTCTGGTATTACTTCTGTTTCTTTAGAATCAATTGCATATAAACTACTTTTTAATGGTTCTAATCTATAATGACCCTTAAATCCTGTTTTAACCATATATGCTTCCAAAGCATCAGTTAAAGTTTTATGTACAGGACCATCTGGTTCATTTGCAACTAATCTCCATTTATCGCCCGGAGGAACTCTCCGAGCGATTAAAATGTTTTTTTCTTCTATTTTTGTAGCCATAATATACGAAACTATTTCGACTCCACCACAGATGCTTTTTTATAATCTGTGATTACTCGTTTAATAGCTTGTGCTGCTTTTCTAGCTCGTGCTTGACTTGCTTTAGTAGTCCCATCGTTTTCTGCTGCTAAGATATTGAAATTTGATTCAATAATCTCAAAAATTTCATTTTTTGTCATTTTTATTTATTTATTAATTATTAATTTACATCCCCATCATCATTGATGGGTCAATTTGTTGTTGGGTTGATTCTTCACTTGGTTCATCCACTACAGTACATTCTGTTAACAATACTGTACCTGCTACTGATGCTGCGTTTTCTAAAGCTGTTCTAGCTACTTTAGTTGGATCAATAATACCAGCTTCTTTCATATTAACAACTTTATCAGTTTTAATATCAAACCCTGCCCAAGCATCATTACCTGAGTTGGTTAGATTATCTGCTAGTATTTGACCTTTAACTTTATCAAATCCTGCATTAACCAAAATTTGATTAAAAGGTTTAGAACAAGCTTGTATTACAATTTTTGCACCCGTTGTTTTACCCTCTAAACCTGATGAAGCATATAATAGCGCTGTTCCGCCCCCAGGTACTATTCCTTCTTCGATAGCAGCTTTTGTTGCATGTAGCGCATCATCAACTCTATCTTTTTTCTCTTTCATTTCAGTTTCAGTATTTCCACCTGCATGGATAATAGCTACTCCTCCGACGAACTTTGCGAGTCTTTCTTGGAGTTTTTCCGTTTCGAACGGAGTTGTTGCTTTATCGATTTGTTGCTGTAGCTCTTCAATACGTGTTTCAATTGATTCAACTGTTCCTTTTCCATCTACTAATGTTGTTTGTTCTTTTCCTATTGTTGCAGTTCTAGCTTCACCAAACCATTCCCAACTGAATTTATCCAGTTTCATTCCTTTTTCTCTACTGAATACTGTTCCACCAGTTGTAATAGCTATATCTTCTAGAACTAATTTACGTCTATCACCAAAATCAGGTGCTTTTACAGCACATACTTTCATTGTACCTCTCATTTTATTAACAATAAGAGTTGCTAATGCTTCTTGATCAATATCTTCAGCAATAATCAATAAAGATTTAGCTTGAGAAGATACACTTTCAAGAATTGGTAATAATTCTTTTACTTGGGTTATTTTTTGGTCTGCAATCAGAATTAGGGGATTGTCCAATGTGGCAGTCATTGTATTATTATTCGTAACAAAATAAGGTGATTTATAACCTCTATCAAACTGTAACCCTTCAACAGTTTCTAGATATGTTTCACCCGTACGAGATTCTTCAATATGGACAACCCCTTCCATTCCAACTTTTTCAATAGCAGTAGCAATTAACTTCCCAGTTTCAGGATCATTGTTAGCTGAAATTGTAGCAATTTGTTCTAATTGTTCTTCACCTGAAATATCTTCTGAGAGTTTGTGTTTTAGATTATCAACAACTAGTTTAACTGTTGTATCAATATCTCTTTTAATTTGTACCGCACTTTCATTATTATTTAAAGCATTCAGCCCTGCTTTAATCATTTCACGGGCTAATAAAGTAGATGTAGTTGTACCATCACCCGCTTTTTCTGCCGTTTTAATAGCTGCTTGTTTTACTAATTGCACTCCTAATTCTTGATTTGGGTCCTTTAATGAAATAGATTTAGCAACAGTAACTCCATCCTTAGTAGATTGAGGTGTTCCTTGCTCATTTGCTATAACAGCATTTCTTCCATTTGGTCCTAAAGTTGATACTACTGCATCAGCTAATATATCAATTCCTTTTACTAAATTGGTTCTTGCTTCTGAACCTAGTGTAACTTGTTTACTCATTTGATAGATCTTTAATTTCTTCTTTAGTTAATGATTCTTTAGTTTCTTCTAATATTTCTACTACATCAAGTTTTTCTATAATTTTTGCTAAAATTTGATTTTCAGGTCCAATATAGTATTCTTCACCTTCATGTTGTAGTTTAGTAAACCCAATAGTTGGTAGCACTACTTTATCTCCTGGTTTTACAGTGGTATTTATAAATCCTCCCATTTGAGTAGGTTTTCCTGGTCCAACTGCTATAACAGTACCATGTTCATTTCTATCTTTCCCAATATCAGGGACAATAATTGACCCATATGTAGTTTCTTCTACTTCTTGGGGTTTAACAATAACGGCATCAAATAGCGCTTCTAATTCCATCGGTATAATTTTTTATTTGGTTTTTAATTAATTTATAATTTTCTAAATACTTATCTAAACCATCAAAATCTGTTTTAGTAGATTTTAATTCAACAATTTTTGCAATTGCCTGTTCAAATAAAGGATAATAATATAAAGATTTTTCGTAAGTTTTACTATTACCCTTAGATCTAAAATGACTAGAATCAGATGTAACCCTTTCTTTAATTGTGTAGCTATATTCATCTTTAGTGATAAAATATGGCTCTAGTAATGGGTCAGTAATAGTTTGAATCGATTTTCTTTTTACAGACATATAACTTATTTTATTTATTTAGACGTGAATATACGAATAATATTGCGTTAGGACACGCTTTTTTGGTAAAACTTTTATTTAATTTTAATTGTTTTTGGCTTTTTAGATTCGGCAATTGGAATAAAAATATGAAGTAAGCCATCCTTCATTTCTGCGGTTAAACTTTCAAGTTCAAATTTAGCTGCTACTTTATAACCTAAGTTAAAAGATCGTTTAGCTAATCCTTTATAGATGTAACCAGAATAATCTAATTCTTCTTCTTTTGGTTTATCATAGATAATTTTTAAAAGATCACCATCTATTTCTAGTTGAATGTCTTTTTTAGTTAGACCAGTACAGGCAATCTCAAAATGAAGCCCTTCTTCGTCATAAAAAATATCTAATGGGTGTGGTTGTTTGTTATCAAACGTTGTGGGTTGGAAAACTCCGTCTGCTTTAAAAAAGTTTCGGAATAATAAATCGAACGGTGTACGTTCATTGAATAATGTACTCATATCATTTAGTTTTGTGAGGCCGTAGCTCTCGGTTAATTTAATTTAAACATAACAGCGTGTCCTAAACTCCAATATTATGTTCTATTATACATATATTAATTTTCTTTTTCTATCCATTTATTATCTGAATCTAGTTTTACTTTACCTACAAATAATTGATTCCAATATTCAGGTTCAATAAGGGACAAAAACAAATTCCCATCTTCTCGTTGGTATAAAAAGTAAATATGTCCTTTTACAGGAATAAAACTAAAATCAGCTTTATTTACTAGTTCATTCCACTTATATAGAGAAATTAATTTAGCGTACTCTTCTTTTAATTCAGCAAATTTAGTTGCTAGATAGTTATTTACATCGACAGTTTGCTTTGCTACCCAGGAATTAGTATCTTCTAATTCTATTTTAGGTGCTGCTACACTATCTCCATAAGGCATTATCGCCTTATTTTCAGCATACATATCAGGTTTCTTATTCATTTCTTGCAATAAAGTATTCACTATTTACTTCTTCTGAATAGAAGTTTAATTTTAACATTCCTTGTTCTGATAATTTTAATGTGCCATTATCCATATCTTTATTAGCATTTAAAATATCTTTAAATACATCAGAATCAAAAGGTATTTCAATATCATTTTTAGTTATATTACCTTGTATTTGGTACGTGATTTTATTTGAAAATCCTGTATTATCACCAAATATAAATTCACAAATATTTGTACCATCCATATCTGTATTACTTGTGATTAGCATATTATTTACATCAGCTAATGCACTTTTAGCTTTAATTAAATGGTCAATGTCTTCTCTAGTTAAATCAAGCTCCATTTCAAAAGAATCAGGATCTTCATAATAAGTATTTTTACCTAAAATAAGAATATCAGCTAATGAATAAGTTAAATCAAAGTTAGCATCAGCAAAATGAATTTTAGTATAAACTGCTTTAATTTTTTCTAATGAAACCATTAAATCACCATTAGTAATGGATATCAGTTTACTTAATTTATGTGTATCAAATACACCTAATTCAGCATCCTCTAGTGGAAAGTTGTTATGTTCTATTTTACATACTCTACCTGATTCACCTGCGTAAATAGTAAGTTGGTTATCTTTAATTCTCCATTTTACTTGGTTATTTAAACCATTTAAGTAATATTTGGAAATAACTGATGTGAGTGTACTCTTATTTATCATAACTGTAATATACGAATTTTATCTTAAATTTCAAACGAACTTAATGCATTTGTATAAGGATTTAAATCTAATGACCATTGTAAGTCACTAAAAAATCCCTCTAATTTATTTAATAATATTGAATCAAATACTTTTTGTCTATCAGCATATCTATCTAAAAATTCTTGTACCTTTTCAGGGATATCATAATCAAAAAATGCTAATGCTTCTATTTTATATGGATTATCTTTACAATAAATCCATTTAACTTTATCAGCCATTGTAATTAAATTATGTTTTCTATCTAATTTCCACAATTTTAATAAATCATTATAACGAATAGCTGCCCTCACAGGTGCAGGAGCACCTTTAAGTATTTCAGTAAACATTTCACCTGCTCTAGCACTTGTCCCAGAATATTTTTGTAACTTTTTAACAGCTGTTGGATTACCTAATTTTGCTAATGGAATTTTTCCACCTAATATTTGTTTTTTAAATATTTTAATTTGATCAATTATACTTGATTTTTCTTCACCTTTAAGTACTTGTTGGAGTATATCATTAAAAAATTCCCCTAAAATAGGTGGGAAATTTGCTTTCATAAATTCTAAACCTTTAATATCTAGAGTTTCTTTTTCAATACCCTCTTGTTTAGTAATCCACTGTGCATAACGTCTTGTGGCTCTAAAATAAGCAGATCTAATTACACACTCAGTTTTCATTTCAAGTCTATGTTTTGATACATTAAAACATTCTTTAGCTAAAATATTATAATGGTCAGTAATAATATCTTGATATTTAAGTGCAACTTTTTCTAAAATATCATCTTTTTCTTTATTGCTAAATTCTTCAAAATTGGGGTATAAATGAAATAAAATAGGTTCAGCATTAAAATAATTAGAATCAGTGTCTACATAAGCACAATAATTTTCATCATCTGCATCACATATCCACCAAGGTGTTTCTTCTAAATGTTTCATTAATATTCTTTGTATGATTTTTCTTCTACTAACCCAGATGAAGTTATTAGATTAATTAATTTTTTAACTTCACATCTTTTATCATTGGTAATATACACAGAACGGGCTAATTCTACAAACTCTTTGTCAAATCTCTTCTCACGTTCGCAATCTCTAATCCAATCTTCTATATCCCAGAGTTGACCATTAATTTTAGCTAATTCAAGATAATGGTTTTGTAATTGACCATCGTATTTTTCAAATAAATCTATTACTAAGGGGTTTAATGTATCAAATTCTTTTTGAATGTTTACTAATTTTTCTTCATCTTTAATTTTAAGTAATTTTAATTCTAAAATTGAAATTTTGTCTAATAATTCTCCATTTGATATTTCTACTTTCATAATAAAAATTGTTGTTTATTTAATAAATCTAATAATTCTTCATCTGTATTAACCATTTCCATGAACCAATCTGGGAAGGTAACAAGATTATTTCGGGTTAACAAATTTTCTACTGTAAGTTTGGAATTTTTAAATGAGGATTTAGTTCCTGTTGTATTTAATGGACTAAGTTTATTGTCCTTATTAATTAAATAGTTTAAAATATTATTAGCATACTTTTCATTTTGTATCCATAAGTCAAAAATACCCCCATTAGTTTTAAAATTATATTTTAAGGAAGTTTTATAATAATTAACCCATTGTTGGACTTCATCAATTCTATCCCCTTCTTGGTAAAAAGGAAATAAAGTAAATAATGAAGCAAAGTTATTCCAAAATTCTCTAACAAAAGAAAAATTAATAGCACTTGTTACCCCCCATTTTTCTTTTAAATAAGGAGTTAAAAGTAAACTATTTATATTATCTTTAACGTGGGGTTTTGAATCGTTATTATGTTTATAAAGAAATACTTCATAAGTAAGAAAAGTATAATTTGGTTTTACTTCAGAAATAACTTTTTTTGTTTGATTTAAACCGTATTCTGCTTCATTAACCCATAATACTTCTCCATCATTAATTATATTATATTTATCATTACAATATCCAATACTACCGTCGGTGTCTAATAAGTTATTGATTAGCCAATTAGTAAATGCATGATGTCCCGATCTTCTTATTGCCTGTATTTCAATTATTTTCATATTTTAAAATGATCTTTCACCTGGGATTGGGGGTAAATTAACTGGGGCTTGTCTATTTGAATCTAAATCGTTTCTTTCTTTAATTTCTATTTTATACTTAATTCCTGCAACCTTAAATGTGCCACCTTGCTTAAGCATTTTTCTAAATAGATTTTCTTGAATTTCATTCCAATCTTCACTTCTAGTAATTAAAACATCTTTAGAAACAGTTTTACCTTCTACTGTTATATGATGTTTACTTCTAATTGATTGTTTTTTTAACGCCATTATATTTCTAATTTTAATTCTCCACGCATAACTTTATTCATATGACGGTTAGCACATAGAGCTGATTCTTGTATAATTCTGTGACCTGATAATGTGATTGCCTCACTTAGTATAGATTGATTCATACCATATCTAAATGAAGGTAAAGCTGTAGCACCATATAAACTATTAAGCAAAATCTTCATTGTATATTGCATTAAATGATTATATTCACCTGCTTCTTTATCTCCAGACTTATATGCTTTTTTCATACGTCCTTTATATAAAACACGTTCTTCAAACCATTTTTTAAGTATAGTAGACAATACTGCTTCTTTATCTGTTCTAAACATTGAACCATTAGCTGCTACAGCTAAATTATTTTGTTTGATCATCTCAACTAATCTACCAGCATTAATAACATTATGTTTTCGTTTTTAGTTTTCTACTAATAACTCCTCTTCAGGATCACGTTCTTTTAAATCGTTAAGACCCAATCTATTATTACGGTCATCTGCATCTATAATACGACCCACAAATGTTTCTTTACCTATGTTAATCGACATAATTATAGATGGATACAGTGATGTTAAATCCTCATCAAACATATACTTGTATAATCCCGCTTTAGGGCAAAAAAGGTATCCTCCAGCATAACCATCTTTCTTTTGAGGGTTAGGTTCTTTGGGTGGCGGGATTATATTTTGTGACAATAAATAAGCTGAAATTGCTCCGTCTTGGGTTACACTATTAGAATAAACTTCACTATAATTATGTTTACCTTTATGTGATAAATTTTTAGTTAAAGCAATATATTGTAATTTTTCATCTAATTTTTGAAGTATTTCAACATCAACAAAATTATATTGGATAAACTTTTGTATATCGGTTTCAAATAATTGATCTAAATTTCCTTCATACTCAACTTTATTCATACCAACATATTTCTCTCCAATAGCATCTAGTTTCCAACTTGGTTCATCTTTCCAACTATATTTTTTATGTAAACGAATATAATCAAGTGATTCAACTCCTATAATATCAACATATTGATTTCGTTTGTAGAAAAATTTAGAAAATTTCTTAGATTCTACTTTACCTAAAGGTGATAAATGGTCAGCAAATTCTTTACCTATTGTATTACACATTCTATAGTATAAATAAGGTATATCAAAATAATCTGAATTATAGCCAATTAGTATATCGGGATCTATATCTCTAATTATTTCAATAAATTTGGCTAATAATTGACTTTCAGTACTACAAGGTATAATTTCTTTATTCCTAGCCTTAGTATGTTTAAGTTGGTTCTTTTTATCAAGAATTAAAATATGCCAAGTATCAGGTGTTTTATCCCACCAAGCTATTGAAGTTATAGGCATTGGGGCACTTTCAATATAGTCTTCAGTTAAAGCACCTCCAATTTCACACTCAATATCAAAAAATACTTCTCTATGTCCTGTAGAAGGTACATCATTGATTCCATATCTTTCAACTAGGAATTTTTGATGAACTTTCATGTCATGAAAATGGAGCCCAGGAGTATTTTTATCACTATAGTTTGGGTTTTTGGAAAAATACCAATTATTAGTATTCTTTA
>VMHT01063481.1_pt1 | contig 11598 bp, 7 predicted proteins | sample 4693611 | NCBI WGS metagenome assembly VMHT01 (sample SAMN12280063, study PRJNA550983) | marine metagenome | isolation source: seawater sampled from same location over 5 years 0.02-0.2 micron viral filtrate | place: USA: collected off the coast of southern California halfway between the port... ... | reverse complement strand
TTAGGTGTAATGTAATCACACTCATCTAATATAACCACCTTCATATCTTTAAATCCGATAGTGGAAGCGAATCCACGAACCTTATTACGGACTGTATCTACACTATTTTCATCAGAAGCGTTTATATACATATGGTCACATTCTATATTATTAACCAATAGTTTAGCCAATGTAGTTTTACCTGTTCCAGCTCTACCATACAATAGTAGATGAGGTAAATCCCCACTCTTTAAATAAACTGCTATCTTTTTCTTTAAGTGATCATTACCTATGTAAGAATCTAATTCATTCGGGCGATACTTCTCAACCCAAAGTGTATTGTTTACTGTTTCCATTTATCGTCCTCAACCTCTACTTTTCTTATTTCAATATCGTGTTTATAGTTTTTAGGATACTTCATTTGTGGATGTTTCATCACGCTATGAAATTTCCTATTCTCTTTTTTGTTACCTAAGAAGTATATGTATCTATGTTTGCTAGCTTCCTTCTTCAACCAAAATGTATGACCTATAGCCTTCTTCATCTTTTCAGGTGCAGCTGAACCGAACTTTGAATACACACTACGACTATGCATCCACTCTCCATCTTCTGTAAGTCTGAGAGAGTATGTTGGTGCTAGCTGAAAATCACCACAACCTTGGTATATCCAATTTGTAGCTTGATAGATAGCACCGTCATGTGATTGTTCAGGATCAGCATATGATATCAGAACCTTAATGCTTTTAGCATTCTCTTTCATCCATTTGAATGTAAGACCTAATGCCAAAGACTCAATGTTCTTACCATAACCATCAAATATAAAGAGTCTCGTAAGTTCTAATATGTTTCTATTCTCTAAGATTTCTTCTGAGAAGATAGAACCTAAAACTCTTCTACCAACAGGAAACCCATAACAAGCGACTCCAATTAATTTCTCTTCAGGTTCCGCAAAGAATTTATGTTCATTATCGGTTTGATAAAAAATTCCAAGCGGATACCTACAAGAAGAAAGCCTACCACTATAGTGGTTTTTCTCTATTATATCACGAGCCAATGGTTTATATATTGGACGAACAGAAACTCTAGACTTATCTACATACTCTTCCATTATACGTCTTGTTCAGCAACCAAATAGTAAGTAGCATCGTATTCATCAATCTTAAAATTGATACGAGCCAATCCGCCAGAACTAACCTCTAATGTTGCACTTTCACATTCTTTATTAGCAACCAAAACATCTCTGAATAGGTTAGCATTGAAAGAAACATAATCAATTTTATCATAAGATTCTGTTTCTACAGGAAGTGTAACACGATTGGTATTAATTTCTGCATAACCAATTACAACTTTAACGCCATCATCATCAGTTAATACTGTAAAATTATCAGTATCAGCTAGAGCACCTTTACCGGCAACAAACTTTGACATAAAAGATCTATCAACCTTAATCTTTACTTCAAATTCAGGTATTTGTTTTAGTTTTGGTGGAGTATTTATAACTGATAAATCAGAAAGCATATAGTTTACATCTGATGCACTATCTGATATCTTTAGAGAAACAACTTTATCTCCAGCCTTTGTTAAGTCCATTGAGATATTTTCAGACATAACTGAAAGTAGCTTTACTAATTGTTCTGTATTGTAAACACCTAACTCAGCTGAGTCAAATTTCCAATCTGTCATTGTTAGTTCACCAAGCAAATTCTTATCGCCTGTGATAAAACGTGTAGTTAATTTATCTCCATCACTTTTAAGCACAACTGACGAGCAGTTCCCACCTAAATAGTATTTGTCAATAAACCTATTTAATGAATGTTTATTCATATAACCATTCTCCTTATGTTAAGTAGTATATACATATATATCTACGATTATTCTCAAAATCAAAAAAATCTTTCCATTGATGTTTTTTTATTTACCGGCTCATCCCATTTTAGAGTTTCATAAAACATCATAATTTTTTTCTCTAACATCTGAGCATACATCTTTTTATAATCAATATGCTTTTTAATAAAATCTATTATTTGTGGTGGATCTTCATAACCTTTATACCCACAAGAATCCAATCCCAATTCATTTTGTCTAAGATAAACCCATCTTATCTTTTCTGATGAAGTTATCTTTTCATACCTTTTAGTCAATCCAAAATAACTAATCAAATCATTATAGGTTATAGCAGCTTTAACGTGCGCAGGCGAACCCTTAGCAAAATTTGTAAACTTACCCTTCTTACCATCTGAATACTTCTTTAGATTTTTTACACCTGTCGGCATAGCTATCCTATCAAAGTTTAATAGTTTCATAGACTCTTTAAAGTTTATAATCCTCTCATCTATCTTATCCTTTGGAACAGTAGCCAGAATATCTTCCAATACACTTTTCAACAACTCGCCCATAGCCTTTGGAAAGTTACTGCGAACTAAGTCCAAACCTTTTACATGCAGTTTGTTTACCTTTACTCCATTGTCATTGATAATCTTCATACCATATCTTTTCTTCACAATGAACAAACCTGATTTAGCTATCAACTCCTGCTTTATTTCAAATCTGTGAATGTCTAAGTTTAGAAATCTCTTAGCAAAGTAATCGTATGATTTGTTTAGAAATGCTTGCATTTCATCAGCAACATCTAATATCCTCTTACTCATCATAGTCTCACTATCGAAGTCCATAGTAGGAAATCTCTTCTTAACTAACGGAAGCGCTGAATAGAATACTGAATCTGTATCGATATAGATACAATAGTCCTTATCATCTCCAAGCTCTTTGTTGTAAAAATGATTACCTAGCTTTTTGGTAAATTTAATTAGTTCTTGACCTGTAAGTGTTGTAGCCTCAGCATTATCTAAGTCATAGAAACGAAATACAGGTAAACCCAATACACCATAGAGAGAGTTTAGCACCACCTTCTGAATCAACTGGCGACTTTTGAAATATGTATATTTTTCATTATCACCAGCATCACCAAACTTCTTCATCAACTTTCTATACTCCACACGAGTATCAAACCACTTCTCTAATAGGGCTGGAATCAATCCTTTCTTATCACTACGATATAGAACACCATTAGAAGATACTGAAACTTTGTTATTCTCAAAGAAATCTTTTAGTTCTGTTTCTGTAAGTTTACCCATCTCTTTTTCGCCTGATATAAGAGTGTAGGTTTTTTTCGTTCCTCTCATAAACTCTTCTGCATCCCATCCATTCAACTTACCCATCTTAGTTTCAGGTGATATATTTAAAGACATAATAACAGATGGATACATAGATGTAATATCTAAATCAAATACCCAATCATGCTTTCCTCTTTGTGGCGGCTGAACATAAGCACCAATAAACTTTTCATCACTATCCATTTTTGGTCTTGTTGGTTTGTTTGGTGCAACTATACCTAAGTTTTTTAGATAAACTAAAATAGCACCTTCTAAGTATCGAGAAGAAAAGAATACATCCTCATAAGGAACATGACCTACATGACATACACCTCTAGCCATATCGATAAAGTCTAATTTGTCATGCATTCTCTTTACCAACCTGACATCATGAATGTTATATTCTATGTATTTGTTTAAATCATTTTCATATAAATCTGTCAATGTTCCGCTATATTCTATCTTATTCTCACCTAATTCAAATTCAGCAACAGCATCTAATCTGTAAGATGATAGCTGAGTGTAAGTAAATAGCTTATATAAACCTAAGTAATCTAAACAACTAACACCAGCGAATAGATATCTACCTCTATGTTTATTCCAATGAACCTCTTGAATCGGAGACAGCATATCAGCAACATTACTACCAACAACTTTACAAGCTCTATTATATAGGTAAGGCATATCAAATGAATCCATATTCCAACCGGTTAATATAGTTGGTTTAATCTGTAAATACGTTTGGAAGAATGATTGAAGTAAGCTGAATTCATCATCAAACCTTTTTATAACTATATTATCCTTTGATTCTAATGTCAATCGGCTTTTTTCATCTAAAGCAAAAGCATAGTATATGTCATCCTTTGAATCATGTATAGCTATAGATGTAATTTTATTTTTAGCTTCCGATGGTTCTGGAAATCCTTCTGTAACTTCAACCTCAATATCAATCATCATAATACGATGATTTTTTGATAGTTCTTCCGACTCTGTATATTGGTCAACCAAAACTCTCGTTTCAGGCGGAACGTCTGATTCAAATAAATTCGGAGTCTCATTATCAAACTTAAAAACTTTTCTTAACTTGTCTCCATATAAAGATATATGAGTTCCAGCTCTATCTCTTACATATGCATATCTTTTATAAGGAAGTGTATAATACCCAAGCTCATCATCCCAAATATGAACCTTTGCTTTCTTTCTGTCGTAATAAATGTTTTGGTATATAACTAACTCCGATTGTTATAGGATATAAAATCCTCATTTTCTATGTTTAAATATACAACTAAAACCCTATACAAGTCAAGGGTTTTTTGATAAAAGGGGGCTATATTTCAAGCCCCCAAATCACCATTTTAGAAATTGACAGATAGTCCTAAGTTAAAGTTTCTTGGTGTTCCAAGAAATACTTCAGCGTTATGAGCAGCGTGAACTTTGTCACCATACCCATTATACTTACTATTGTCAACCGCATCTTGAACATATACTTCATCAAGAGCGTTAAATACATGACCACTAACTGTCATGTTTAAACCAGCAAATTCTGGTAGTTTGTAAGATAGATGGAAATCTAACTTGCCGTAGGATGGAGTTTTCCATACTTGAGCTCTGTCAGCATCACCACTAACCTCACGAGAATCAGGACTCCAATCAGCATAGTGATTGTCATACCATCTGTAAAGACCTTGGACATTTAGACCTTTGATTGGTTTGATAGTTAATCCACCGACATATGCTGTCTGTGGCATATCACCAACTTTTAAGTCTTTAAGAGCATATTCATACTCTGTAGAAGTTTGTCCAATGACTTGATTATCATCATTATATTCTAACTCTGTATAATCACCATTAGCATCTCCACCGAAATACCAATTACCAGCACTAATAGCAACATCTAATGATACCATTTCGTGAAGAGCAACTTTAGTTTCGATTTCAAAACCACTATGGCTTTGATTTACACCAGTTAGATAAATGATGTCTGTGTCGCCAGAGTCACCTTGACCTGTTTGAACAGATTTAGTAAGGTTTCTATCTTTCCATTGAGTGTTGTAGTAACTACCTTTGATAGCAACTAACTCACTTTTATACTCTCCACCTATTTCGTTAGAAATAAATTTCTCGTTATCTGGATTTTGTGAAACATTACCATCATTATCAATTACATTGTCTAAGATTGGTGGTTTCTCAACATAACCAATGTTAGCAAATGCTGATAGTCTATCATCAAGGTTATATCTACCACCACCTTTCACTTGGAAAGTAGTAATAGCATCAGCCTTAACAACTTCTTTATCAACTGAGAAATGGTCTTGGTAAGTATATCCAATAGTGGATATTCCACCCATACCATATAAGTTGAACTTAGCGATGTCATACTTACCTTGTAGAAAAGCACCGAACCAATCAACTGTGGTTTCGTTGTGGTAAGCGATAATATCACCTAACCCAACTTTCTTACCATCAGGAGCATTGTCATCAGCAAAATCTACATAGTAGTCTCCACCAAGTAAATCACGAACTTCTCTAGCATGTTCTATTCCAGCGCTTCGCCAATCAATACCAACTTGAACCTCTAAGTCATCACTAACTTCATAGTTTAACTTAGAAATTAATCCAAGAGTGTTTTGACGATTGATTGAGTTACGAAGAATACCTGTTGAACGGTTTTCATCAGCTGAAAACTCTTCATCTATGTTATCAGAGTTCTGAGCAATCTCAGCATTCCAATCCCATATCCAAGGTGAACTTGCATACCAAGAGTTTCCTTCAATAGCAGGAGCTCTTGAAACACTACCATAAGTTCCAGTTCCACCACCTGAACCACCACTCCAATAAGCAACGGAACTTAGTCTAACTTGTTCATTTACATCATAGAAATGATTTAAGTTAACTAACGGTTTGTGAAAAAAGTTCTCTCTTTCATTTAAGAAATCAGAACTATGTCTATCCTGTGTTTTATCACCATACATATAAAAGTATTGTTTACCTTTATAAGAAGGATCAACAGGAGCCCAATTCTGATTGTAGAACCTACCAGCTTCAGTTTCAAACTTCTCACCAGCTACATAAGCAGAATCATTATACCCGTCAATACTTCCAGCTAACTCTTGTGAGTAGGTAGCAATATTTTGTTTGTATAAGTTCTGTCCGTGTCTTTGGGGAGCGCCGATACCATATAGTTCGACTCTTTGTTTGTCACTTATGGCGTAACTAGCACCAGCATAGTAAGCCCAAGCATCTGTCCAAGTTCCATCGATAAGACCTTCACCAGTTTTACGAACTATCGTTCCACTAAGTGCTAGTTTGTCAGCGATTAAACCTGAATTATAGTTTAAAGTAGTTTTTAGAAAACCACCAGCTCCAGCTTCTTGTTTAAACTTACCACCTTTCTCCATAGCAGCAGGATCGGTAATAATGTTCATAGTTCCACCAATAGATGGTGTAGCAAGATTTACAGCTGATAGACCTCTTTGCATCTGAATGGAAGAAGTAGCATCACCTACCCCATCCCAATTAGACCAATAAACCCATCCATTCTCCATATCGTTTTGGGGAACACCGTTTATCATAACTGCCACATTTCTTTGGTTGAAACCTCTTACGTTGATACGAGCATCACCCGCACCACCACCTTGACCAGTTGCATATACACTAGGAGTAGTATTAAGAATCATTGGAATGTCTTGTGAACCAAGACGAACTTCCATTTCAGCTTTATTTATCGTAGTGTAAGCTACAGGTGTAGTTTCATCAGCCCTAGAAGCAAGAACTTCTAATGCTGACATTGATACCGCATCAACTTTAAGTGTAAAGTCAACAACAGCATCATCTTCTCCAACGACTACACTTATAGTCTTTGAAGAATAACCAATAAAAGAAGCAGTAATATCGTATGTTCCAGCAGGCACATCTTTGATAAGATAACTACCTTCGCCGTTTGAAACTGAACCAAGTTCTGTTCCTACTACTACGACATTAGCTCCTTGAAGTGGTTTTTCACCACCTACGACTCCTGAAATAGATTGAGCAAACAATCCTGTCATCATCATAAGTAGTGTTACTAGATTACGTTTGTTTTTCATAAAACGATCTCCATGTTTGTTATTGTTAAGACGCATTTTTTCACAGGTGCGTCAGCTGCCTGTCCGCTTTTGTTAAGTTTAATTTGCATATTCCTGGTCATCATTGTCGCCTGTTTGAGGAATTATCTCACACGAATCATTGTTACAGAATTTATCTACTTCTGCTTCTTCGTTTTTGATTACACCAAAAGATAACTTACCTAACTTCTTAACTTCTTTATGGTAAGTTTCTTCTTCAATAGCTTCATATGGCATTTGTTGATAAGCACCATAGTCATGCCTCGGTAATAAACTAATACCTTTCAAATGATATTGATAGTAGTTTAGAGCAGGAGCAATTTGACTCTTTTCTGTTTCAGGATCAAATGTAACTGTGCAACTGACTTGGTTATCAGCCCAATGTCTTTGTAAGAAAGCAGCTAAACTGAATTGTTCCCAAATCGAAAGTTCAGCTGCTGTTCTTATCCCCTCACCAACATCAACCGGCACCTCAACAACCATCGTTGTATCTTCTGAACCAAAGGCTGGTTCTAATTTATAATTAGCCTTCTTCAATGGTTCTAATAATTCTGAATGTTTTGATAACCTCATTCTTCTTATATAAAATCTACTTTCGGGATAATGTAAACCCGGAGTAGCACCAGCTAATAGTGATACCGTTCCACTTGGTTTAACCGAAGTAGTTTTGATAGAGTTAGGAACAGCAAACCAATCTGAATACATATCATCCCATTGTTGGATTACATCATATCCACTGTTCAGCCAAGTCTTTAATTCATCTAATCCTCTGTTAGTAATGAACTGAGCAACACCACTTACTGAACATCCTATTCTTCTGTTTCTCAACATAACTCTATTGGTATCACTCCAATGAGTTCTACCTAATGTTACTGTTTTAGCATACAGATAAGCATATTTTAACGTTCTTTGATAATCTTCTAATGAATCGTGATTATCAGGAAATGTTTCAACTAAACAACATAGTTCGTATGATTCTAATGATTGTTCTAAACAAGGATTACCACCCATAACTCTATGGTCTTTGTTATCCCCACCATTTTTCATACGAGAGTATTGTCTCATATTATCCAACCATGCAAATCCAGGCTCGCCATTATCACCAATTCGTTCGGCAGCGGCAGTATAATCCATACCCAATTCTGCGAATATACTATTATTAGATGTCCATCCATATTGTTCTCTATGTGGATTTACTTTGTAATTTTTTAAATCTAAATACTCTTCTGAGTGGGGATCACCGAATACGATTTCTGCTGTTCTTCTAACATTACCAGCTACAACACACTTACCAATTAGATTCATTATGTCTACGATTGTTGTGATTGTAATTGGTTCTCCGCTATTCTTTTCTAATACTTCTCTTATACTCTCATGCACTTCTGCAAGAGGTTCGTGTCCACTGCTGACTCCACCAAAACCTGTTATAGGTTCTCCTGCCTTTCTGACTTTACTATAGTCAAATTTTACAGAAGCAGTTCCGTGAAAATAACTTTCTAACAGAACCTTTAGTGATTCAACCCAACCCTCTCTATCATCAGGCACTTCAAATATAGTAATATCTCTATCTTTATTTACACCTTTAACTACTATCTCACCAGCACCTTTTGTATCAAACCCAACGCCAACACCTAACATACTAGCATCCATAAGGAAACAGAATGGTTTAGCATAATCTTCTTTTATTGTTTTAGTTGATACAAATGCACAATTGTTTAGGGCAGCGTATAAGCCTCGTTCTTCGGTTATGGCTGTTCCCATAGCCCAAAGTCCACGACCAGGTGGCAAGAACTTCATATTGAAGATACGCTCATACATCTCTTGTGCTGATTTTTGAGCTTGCCACGGATTCCACCCTAATTGATGTCCATCAATGTGATTTTTTTGCATAGAGTATGTTCCCTCTACGACTCTTCTTACAGTTTCCCACCATCTTTCATTTTTTCCATCTTCTTTGATTCTTGAGTAGGTTCTCATATAAACCAATTCACCCAAACCATTAAAACCAAACGGAGCTTTTTTTCTTTTGTATTTATTTATAAATGTATCCGTTAATGTAAATTTTTCCATAGTTTTTCCCTTATCTTATTATTTTTTTTTATCTTCCACTATATTAAATATAATATATACAAGATCTTATTTACTCAAATCCGCCCATATCATTATATTTCTGAGATAAAGTTTTTCGCAGATATTCTTCTGAGTTATCCATCTTGCCTTGAGCTACTTTACCACTAACAGTAGAAGCCTCATGCACTTGTATCAAACCTGTATTTGTATTAATGTTAGCTGGAAATGTAATTCCATCTACACCAAACCTATTTTTAATTACGTGAAACCTACCTGTATTTGCAATCTTATCTTCTACTTTACGACTTACAGACATAACAAAGTCAGCAGTCATTACCTTAGAATAATCCTCTGATACTTTACTAGCATCAATCACTTCTTCTTCCAATGAACTACGATTAGCCTGTGATGCTGTCCATACTGGAATATTAAACTCACCAGCCATACCACGAAGATTTTCATATGTCTCACCAGTAGCATGCCTCTTCTCTTTATAGAATGTAGTTGGTTTTAGAATATCAGCATAATCAACTATAACAACATCAGGTTTGATTTCCTGTATTTCCATCTGTTTTAGATGAGCAGCCAAAGTATTTACTGAAGCAGCACGAGTAGGATAATATTTAATTATTAATTTGCCTGTTAATCCATCTATGACTTTTTGAACATCATCTTGATAGAATTTAATATTAGAAGTTGTGACTCCGCTAAATACTGTATCATATCTTAAACCGACATAACTCTCATTTAATTCTAAAGTGTAATGAACAACAGTTTTACCCTGCCTTACCAAATGAGCACCTAATGATTGTAGACACCAACTCTTACCGATACCAGCAGGAGCAACCAAAACACCTAATTCACCACCTGCCAATCCGCCATCCATCACATCTGTTACAGCATCCCACGGAGTTGGCATAGTTTCCCTCACGGATTCATTTAACCTAGCATCTAATGATATGATATAATCGTGACCTAAATCTCTTTCGCTACCAGCCTTCATAGCTTCATCAATTTTGACTTTTATCTCATCATAGTTCTTCTGTTCTAACAAATCTATTGATTCTATGATAGCGCCTTTAAGAACCTGATTCTTACAGAAACCTAAAGTCTCCTGCTTTACAAATTCTAAATCAGTAGCCTCTATATTTCTCCAAGCTTCTTTTAGATTGTCTATAACAGAAACCTTTAAGATATCATCATCCATCTGATTAATTTTTATCTTCAACACTTCTAATGTAGGAGCCTTTCTAAACTCATAAAAGTATTTGCTAATTCTTTTAGTCAACCATTTGTTAGCATCTGAGTCAAAGAATTTAGGTTCTAATATATCGCTAATTGTTTGTATGAATTTATTGTCCGTTAGTAAAGATGATATTATCTTTGATTGAAATGTCGGACCAAATTGATTAAAATTTTCACTCGCCATATAATTCTTTCATTTTCTTTTCTTTAATTTCCATTTGTTTTTTCTTACGATAGCGTTCCCTAGCCTTTGCTTGTAGAACTGCTCTGTTCTTATGGTAGTATTCCATAGACCACCTTCTCTGTGCAGCTTTTCTATCTGCCTCAGAACTATACTTTCTCTTTCTTCCCATACGTTCCCTCAGCCATTTGATTCAACTTAGCAAAACATTGAACTAACCAACTCTCCATATTTGGAAGTGTAGCAAATAATCTATCCTCTATGAATTTCTTCTGAAATTGCATTTTATTTAGTCTATTTATAGGTTCTCTGATTTTATCTAAGATTTTAGTTTTAGCAGAAGTGCTGATATCTACCTCTTCTAGTTGCATCAACCGGTAATTTCTTCTTAATATTTCTTCATTTTCTTTAAGCTTTTCATCTTCTTTAATAATGTCATCTATATTAAGTATCTTATCTTCGAGTAAAAGTGGAATCTTTTTTTGAATAGTTTTCAATCCCCATCCACGAACTCCATTTATGTTATCAGACTTGTCTCCATCTATAGATCTATAGACAGCAAAATTATGTGATGGTATTCCATAGTCCTCTAAAACTTTAGGAGGATCATACATCTTTTTCTTTGTAGGAGACCAAACCGATACTCTATGATTTACTAATTGAAGAAAGTCTTTATCTGTAGACATTAGAACTATCTTTGATGTTTTTAGAATTTGCTTAGTTACATAAGCCATCGTATCATCAGCTTCAATATTCTCAATAGTTATTGTAGTGACAGGCAAATAATCTAAGTAATCAATGACTCTTGTTAATTGCATAATCATTGATTCGTGCTCATCTTCTTTGTTATTAAAATCATAAGAACGAT
>VMHT01077486.1_pt1 | contig 11600 bp, 10 predicted proteins | sample 4693611 | NCBI WGS metagenome assembly VMHT01 (sample SAMN12280063, study PRJNA550983) | marine metagenome | isolation source: seawater sampled from same location over 5 years 0.02-0.2 micron viral filtrate | place: USA: collected off the coast of southern California halfway between the port... ... | reverse complement strand
TTCGAAGAAGTCCCTATCTTGTAATTGTTCGTATCTAAATCCAATCCTTCCCCATAGTGTATTCTTCCAAGCTGCCTTTGCCTTTGATTTTGTAGTAAAATAGTCTTCCCATTCTAGTAAATCGGTCATATCTTGGTTGTAAACATCTGGGTTAGTCCAGTCCTTATCACCATATTCCCTTGCTGCTAGGGTCGCCCAATTAAACACAGCAATTCCACCTTCTCTTTGTTTCGGTTGTTCTAAACAATCAATTAGTTCTTCTGCTAAGCTTTCTATGTTTGGTTTTGATTCACCATAGTCTGGGTTTAGTCTATCAATAGCTCTCTGTCCCTTAGCAAAATCACACACACGGCGTAATAGAACCGCTGTTTCACCTCCATTTTCTATTTCATTCCCATAATTATCGTAGTCTGGTATTCTCCAACTTTGGTGTAAATTATCTACTACATAACTAGAACTAGAACTATCATAGCTTAAATTAAATTCTGGTGTCCCTATGTAATAACCTTGTCTAGCAGGGTCATAATCGGCATCGGTATTATTCATATTTATACAAGAGCCAGAGTAGTCGATGGCGCTGTCGCCACCAGCATCATTTGCGACTGGATTAAAAAAGGTCGGTTTGGGTGCGGGGTTGATGTCTACATTTTTTTGGGGTCTAATATATTGTAGGGGCATCTGGTTTCTACACGCTTTATAATTAAATCCACCATTTAAATTTGTAATCGTAGTTCCAAGTCCCTTTCCGTGATTAGGGCCGGCGGGGTGGGTTTGCGCGTTGGCCCCTGCTGCCGCCGCCGTCGCAGCCCATTCGGCAGTAGTATTAGGGTAATTTTGAAAACTAGACCATACTGGAGTAGTATTATCTGCTGGTGGGTAAGCTACGGCGGGCGGGTTCATTTGGGTTTTATCTTGTAATTGCTGACTACATAATAGGTTCATTCGTGTCTTCCTAATCGTTTCTATTGTATTAGTATTTGTTCTCGGTGGGGTAAGAAGGGTCTTACACATTTTATTAAAATGGTATGTATCTGTAAAAATCCCTGCTTTTGGGTCTGGTAGTCGCCACCTTCCCTGCCTATAGGCTTTGCCTGCGTCTATAGCATATTCCGATGCCTTATTTTCCACCGCACACTGGTATTTTTCTATAAAAACCCCTCTTGGTATAGGTCTTGCTGTAGTCCCATAACAACCTCTCGTTAGTCCGTGAAAACCTAGAAAAAAATTTGGTTTAACTGGGTTTGGTGCGGCGTGGAATTTTCTTCTAGCGTATTTAATAACCTCTTGGGTAAATGGTATAAATAAATAACCATTATATTCATCGAATTTGGTCGTTAGTGTATCCCCATTATTATCAATAGTTCGTGCGTTAGTCCAAGGTGTTTGGGGGTCGGTGCTTGCCCCACTCGCACCATTAGCACTACTATCAATTGCTCTAGTAAAAATGAGAAGTCCGTCGTTTGGGGGGTCTTCCCACCCAGCGCCGTCCGCCACGCCGCCAGTATAAGTCCCAGTAGTGTCGTGCCATAGAGTAGAGGGGCCGTCGGCTGCGTTGTTGTCGTTCCAAGAAGCGGTATAAGAACTACAATAACTATATTGAGGTATATTGAAAGGTCTTGCTAAATTATGTTTTTCTTGCCAGCCGTCCACAACTGGTTTGTAGCCCGAACCTGCTGGGGGGACGGTGGGAGCGCCAGATGGGGTTGTTCCAGAGTTTGCGTTTTTGCCCCCTTGACTACCAGTTTCGTCTAAAAATTCTGGTAGAACTCTAATATAGGTTCTATTATTGCCTAACCCTGCTATATCTAGTGTATCCCTTGCTCCTTCTTGTCCTTGTGTAATTTCCAATTTTTCTTGGTATGCGGATTTATTAAAATTTCCGCTTTCTACATCGACTAGTTTTCCATTCACTTGGTCTGTAATCAGTTGTGCTAATTCACTAATCCCATATGTGCCTTTAGGTATAAATATAGTCGATGTTCCCACGCGTGGAACAAAATAGGTTGATGTAGTAGGGTCGTATGGTAGTGTAGGGTCATCACTCTGGTCTATACTATCAGCCCAATCCGCATCATCACCGACTAATTTTTTATCCCAAGTTTTAGTAGTGATAGCCATCATCGGTGTTTCACTCAATCCCACACGCCTATAATCTTGTAAAAGTTGTTCTCCTACCTGCCCTATCCCTCGTAAATCCCCAAAACAATTAGGCCAATTTGATGCTAAATGGGGAAGGTTGTTCCCAATCCCTGGGATAGAAGAAGTCCCACCCTTGTCGACGTCGTATCTTGCTACATTATTTCCGCCGTTTCTAAATCCTTTTCCTAGTCCAGCATAGACACCATCATTAGTAGTATTTGTTTCAGTATCACATAAAAATTTATTCATAGGATTTAGATGTTCCCCTCTTGTAGAATTATATATATTTAGATAATTGCCTCCATCTGGGGGTTTTGGTGGGGTGGAGCCGGTGGGCCGCCAACATTCATTATCGCTTTTATAGTAGTGGTAGGACATTTGTTCCTTAATATCCTCGTCTATTATAATAGAACCCCCACTCAATCCTCTCTTATTGATAAGGGCATTTTGTATCGAAATTTGTGTGCCTGGCGGTAGAACCATAGCCTCATCGCCGATTTTGTATTCCCATTCGTTTGTATTAGTATCGCTTTTCTTAGAATTTTGCCTATTACAATCCAAATAGACTATCTGTGTTGTGTCGGTCATATATAATATAATAGATAAAAAAAATGAATAAAAATTCTATTCTAATATATGGCGAAGCCAACGAAATCAAAACCTCTCTATAAACCTATGAAATCTACAAAACAAGGCAAAAAAATGATGGTCTATGTAAGGGGGAAAACTGGGAATCCCAAGCTTATTCATTTTGGGGACACTAACTATAAACACAATTATAGTGCGGCTGCTAGAAAATCCTATTGTGCTCGGTCTGGTGGTATAAGAAATAAAGAAGGCAAACTACCAGATAAAAATTCAGCAAACTATTGGGCGAGAAAGGTATTATGGAAATGCTAGTCTGCGTTTTCATCGTTTTCATCGTTTTCATCGTTTTCATCGTTTTCATTTGTATTTTTATTTTTCATATGTTCTTCTTTGCTCCATATTAAATCACTATGGTTGCGTCTTGCCTCCAGATGTTCTACAGATAGGTATAGAAAATCGTGTGGTTCTTTTCTAGATTTATAATAAATATCCATAAATTCTTTAGTTCCTCCACCGAAATAGGATAAATCTTCCGCCATCTTTTTCACCTCGCTTTCTGGGAATTCACCCAAAATATAATAGCCCGAAGCGTTAGAGCGTAATATCCCATTAAAATATTTCCAGTATTGCGAGGCGATTGCGATTGCGATACGGCCTTCTTCCTTTTCGTTTCCTATATGTCGGTAGTGGGACACCAATTCACTAATCTTATCTACCTTACCAGTCCTTTTAAAATTCACATTTCCTATAATATCATCAAAAATTATGAGGTAGCGTCCAGTTTCTTCGTCTTCCTCTATCATTTTTAGTATTTCGTCCATAAGGGCATCACTATATTCATTAAAAACAAAATCAAAATCTTCTATCATATATTTATTCACAGCATCGTTGTGGGCTGTAGTAGATATTAAAATTTTGACCTTATAGTCTTTTGCGAAGAACCTTTTAGACATATATAGACTATTTAGTAGTGTAGATTTACCTGCTTTCACCCTACCTATAATGAGGTGTAGGTGTGTAGAATTAGATAGGGGATATTTATTATCGCCTTCATTCAGTCGTTTCTTATCTATCTTTACTGGATAGATTTCCAAATCTTCGTGTTTCCCAATTGTTTTAGTTTTTTCCATATTTTTATTATATTATCTATATATATATTATTATGAGCTATTTAGACCAACTCCAAGGATTTAGCGACACACTCAACCAGCAACACTCATCTATGAGCGCCCAACTAGACCAAGGGAAGCAAGAACTACAAGCCCAGTTTAATGAAAAATTTCAAGGCACTATCAGTCAGTTAGAACAGACTGGTGGTATTTTAATGGGAACTAATGCTGGAATAAAGGGTTTAGGAAAAGCAATTAAAATGGGAGGGGCATATTTAGACTCTAGAGCTGCTAAGGCCGCTGGGACGACTACAGCCTCCACAGCAGGAGGGACAGCAGGCGGGACAGCAGGCGGGGCAGCAGAAGGGGCAGCAGGCGGGGCAGCAGAACGAGTAAGCGTAGCAGCCACCGCAGAAAGAGGGGCAACTGGAGCAGCAGAAGGAGGAACAGCGGCAGCAGAAGCAGCAGCGCCAGCGGCAGTAGAAGGTGCGGCGCGTGTGAGTGGGGGTGCGACGGCGGCGGCGGAAGCAGCGGCACGACCTACCTTCGGGCCGCAAACCCTAGCAGAGCAGACTATATCGGAAGCCGGCCCACGCACTACTACTGGGGTTCAATCAGCAATTAGCACAGACGCCAACGCTGCTGCTGACGCTAGGTTTACGGCAGCAGCGAACACCGCACCAGCACCTCAAGGCGCACCTCTAACCGACCTATCACAAGCGCCCAACGCCACAAGTGGTCTAACAAGCACGGCAGGCGCAGCACCAGAAAGTGGCGCACTACTCAACACTACGGCGGGTCGAGCAGCAGCGTCTACGGCGGGAGGGGCAACAGCACCAGTCGCCACGGATTTGGGTGAGGGAGCAACAAGGGCCGCAGCAGGGTTAGCGGCAAATGAGAATGCTGGATTAGCAGCGAGATATGGTATTACTGGGGCGTTCGACACGGCACTCACCGAACAAGGTGTAGGAGCGGCGGCCAGAGTGGCTGCGACGAACCTTGCTGCTGCCCCAGATGCGGCGCTTTCTGCGGTGAAGGCTGCTGGAACACAACTGGCGGAGAAGGCGACGACTGGAATTACTCTAGGTGAAATTGGGTCTGGCTTGGGAACAGCTATGGCGGTAGCCGGCCCGATTGCGGATTTAGTGGGTGTAGGATTTTTAATTGATGGATTGGTTAAAGACACAACCTCACACCCAGACACAGCCCAAGTAGCGGGTGTAGCATCTAAAATAGGCATATCATCATCAGCATCTACAACCGATACTGGGGGTGGTGTTGGCGCTGTTTAATTTATTAAAAATAAAATTTGAATATATTTTGAGAAGAAAGGTCATTTACACACAATCAAGATGACGACAAAGGCAAAGGCAATTCAACTACAAAACTACGAAACGTTGAAAGAATTTATCTTGCCCCTTATTGAAAAACAGAAAAACCACCTTGCTATGCTAGAAAATTTTGGAATAAAATTAGAAATGATGGGACTACACCGAGCAGCGATGCTCCGTGGTCTAACTAATATAGAGGTGGCGCTTCCAGATAGGTTAAAAGAGCTTGCGATAGGTCATACCGAAGAAATGCTACAGACCAAAATATCCGCAAACGATAACGCTATAAAACATTCCAAATGGAGGCGAAAATTCCTTATCTATTGTTATAACATAGACAAGGAAAATATGAAAAAATACCACAAAAAACTAACAGCCCACGAAACCGATGTGATTGAAGAATGTAGGGAGGGAAATACTAGGATTTGTCTAGATAATTGGGAAGACGCCAAATTTGAGAATGTTGGGGGGCCGACTAGTAGGACTATGGAGGCGAGTGATGAATTTTTGAAGGCCTATAACTGGAGAGAAAAACTGGTGAATGAAATTTGCCGAAATTTTTAAAAAAGGTGTATGATGTGTATGATTTTGATATAAAAATATAAAATTTAATTTTTTTTAATTAATTTAATAATAAATTTGATTTAAATATATCTTACATAACTATTGTAAGATATAACGATGAAGCTAAAAATTGTAAATAAAAAATATTGCTATAATGATATGCTAGAAAAAAACGCCATAGATAATTTAGTGATGAAGGGTAGGACTAAATTTATGAAACATAACATTAGACTAAGAAATGGGGAGAAAAGACCGAACTACCCACACGGAAAAATTGGTGGCGACCCACAAAGCCCCTACTATAATGACCCAGAGAAATGGACGAACTGGAGCGCCCATAAAATTAGAGAACAAGAGAAATATTTTATGGATAATAAGAAAGAAGGGAATGCCTTTTCTATAGATATGGGTTGCGATAACCCCTACTATGTGATAGACACCGATGATGAGGAAAGCGATAGAGCGATACAACAACACTACGGACACCTACCCTATACAAAAAGTTTTAGTGGGCGTGGGCGACATTATTGGGCTAAGAAACACCCTAACGATGAGGGAAAATATGTGAAACAGACTAAATTATTTAATGGAAAACTGGATATATTATATAGTGGGGTTTGTTTTGAAAGGCGTGTAGATGATGACGGAAATGCTATTGTGGTGGAAGGTTGGGACGGCGACCCAGACACTATACCGATTGTTAAGATTGCTGATTTGGAAGAAAAGGTAGGGTTCAAAATGCCCTCATCTATCCAGACAGCCGAACAAAGGAAACGGAAAAATATTGCGAAGAATAAAGAACTAACTGAATTCCACGCCTCTAACAACCAAATATGGGGTAATCCACGAATGTTGATTGATAAAGACCTAGCGTGTGAGATATTGGCGGGTCTATATAATGACGAATTTGCTAAGAATTATGACTATAAACTATGGCAAGACCTTACTAGGGCGTGGTATTTCCAAGTCCCTAATGATAAGGAGGAGCCCGACTATTTTAATAAACTACAGAGATTTACCCAAAAAATCCATAAAAAATGTAATACGAACAAAACCGAAGATGAATGGATAAATGAGAATGTGGATATGTGGAAATGGTATGGTGATAATTGTGATAAGCCCGAAACAGACTATCATAAGACTACATTATGGAAACTACTACATATCTACAATCCAACCCTATGGAAAGAACTATCCGTCAACGATACTGGTAGTGTTGTTAGTAATGCGGTGTTAAATAGTATAGGAGATTATGGAAAATTAAAAGAAATTTTTGAATTATGGAACTATGAGCTGACGGGCCAGATGAATGCGAATTTTGTAGAAGAAGATAAGGCATTAAATAATAACCAAGATAGGAATATGGCTCAATTGAAAGACCATTATAGAGATGTCTATTATTTGGAAGAAGAAGAGGACAAAAATGGTGAGATAAAACTAAAACGGAAACCTTTTATTAAAAGATGGCTCTACGATACATCAAGACGGCAATATAGGATAAGGGATTTTCTACCTACTGGGATTGAAGAAACCCTAGATGGTGAGGTAATGAATAGGCTGAGGAGAGGCGCTTGTGTAAAAAATAATTTTGAAGGACTGAAAGCTGATGATATGAATAAAAATATGGAAATCCAAGAAATTGTTAAAAAAATGAAAGAAGAAGCCGAGGCCAAATATGGAAACCCATACCACGACATTAGTAAAATTCTACAACATATATTTTATCTATCTGGTGGAACTTGTATGAAATGCTATGAATATTTATTGAAATGGATAGCTCATAGGGTAAGGTTTTGTGGTATTCAACCCAAGGTGGCGTGTGTATTTAAATCCGTTCAAGGTGTAGGGAAGGATATGTTCTTTGCTTGGTTGGGTAATGAAATTATTGGAGCGGAATATTATTTAAACACCGATGACTACCAAAAGGTTTTCGGCCAATTCAATTCAGCTCTTATGGGTAAGCTTCTACTAGCGTTGAATGAAAGCAGTTATGGGGACACCAAGAAATTTGAAAATGCTATGAAAACCCTTATTACCGACCCAAAAAGAGCCGGCGAGAAAAAATATAAGGATAGTGAGGAGATGCGAATGTGTTTGGGTCTAATTCTATTCACGAATAAGGAATATGTAATGAGCTTCCAACTCGGTAATAGGCGTTTTCAGTTCTTCCTATGTGAGGATAAACATTTAAACCATAATAGTTATTTTGATGAGCTACAAGAAGAGATGGCGAATGAATATTGTAAGGCGTTGTTTGTAGATTATCTATACAACGAGGTAGAGGTGAATGCGACCTTTGATTTTAAGAATAATAGGGTTATGAATGACTACCAGAGAAACCTATTGCGTAGAGGAGAACCCCTAACTAATAAATTTATTAGGTGGATTGTAAGATGTTGGGACGAATGCGACAGCAAAAGCGATACGAGTAATTGTTTTAAAGGTCTATATGTTGCTGGGTGGTATGACCTATACAAAAAATTTATTAAAGATAATGGAGGACAAGAAGGAAATGGTGTAAAATCCCTATCCAATTTCCAGCAAGATTTTATAGTCAATCAGCAACTAAAAAAGACCGATGACGGCGAAGATTTTAAAAATTATACAAAAATTATTCTATCTGTAAGAGGTAATAAAAGCTGTAAATATAAAATGGACGGAAATAGGACAGCTGAATACCTTTCATTTATAGATGATAAGATGGGATACTACGATGATGAGGATAAACCTACCTATGATGCGATTAGAAGCGAAAATCCACTATTCTTCTTGGATAGTGATGATGAGGGACACGGCCTCGGTGATTAAAAAAAAAATTAATTTTACACCTCAAAATCATACACATCATACACCTTTTACGGATATATTATTTTAGATTTTTTTATATAAATTATTTCATTTTTTTTTATTCTATCCCTATAATTCCTCATATATATCATACGGCGATATTGTAATTCGCTTTGTGGTTGAGCTTCGAACCCTTTTCTAGTCCATTCTATCTTGTAAGGCATATAATACTAACCGAAAAAAAATCCACAAATAAAATGTAGAGTCATAGTATATGAAATATATCTATCTAAATAGGATAATAGAGGACAGCGATTTTGAAGAGATAGAGCCCAATTCTATTATATATAGTGTATTTTTACCTTTGAATTTTTCTATTTGGAATTATAAAAAAATAAAAGAAAAACAATTGGCGGTAATGAGGATTGACTATCCACAATTAGACAGCGATGTAATCGCAACCGCCGGCCCACTAATCCGTGTGGTAAGGGACTACAAAATTGCTGTGCCTAGTTATAATAGACTGAATTTTTTTGGAGAAACGACCTACAAATATCTAATGCTGAATGGGATTGACCCAAAAGACATCTATATTTTTGTATCGAGGCAAAAAGATTTAGAAGATTATAGTGAGGTCTATGAGAATGTGGTATTAGTTCCAGAAAACTATGAAGGTATAGGAGCGGTGAGGGACTATATATTAAATGACTGGAGTGAGGACGGCGACGAACTGGTGATGATGGACGATGATATTAAATTTATTAAAAATATATGGGGTGCGATGGTGTTAGATTTAAAAGATTTTGTTGATGATTTTTTTGATAGGTTAGTCCATAATGATTTATATTTTGGTGGTATGTGTTTATGTTCCAACACCTTTTTTATGAAAGAAACTTTTACTACTAATTTAAGATATATCAGCGGGGCCGTCCAGTTTTATAGGGTAGATAAAACAAGAGAGAGAATATCGACCCCATATAGGCATTTTGAGGATTATTTTACGAATTTAAGCCATTTCAAGAGGGACGGAGGGATATTGAGGTGTAATTGGATGGCGCCGATTACTAAGAACTATAATCCCATAGGAGGGATATGTGAAAATATGGGCGGACTCGAGGAGAGGTTGAAAGAAGCCGAACTAAATGCCGATGAAATATGTAGTATGTTCCCTAATTGGGTGTCTAAATATAAGAAAAAAAAAAGCAGTAGGGGGCCTGAATGCTATAATCTACGACTAAACAGCCGTGCGAAAATAAAAAAATAATTATGGTTTGTATTGTATATGGCGAATTATGGTTTTACTGGGGACTGGGAAATAGATTTAGAAATCCTAACAGATATTCTAGCAACAATAGAATATAAAACACCTACATCAAGAATGGAAAAATTCAATATTCCCAAAAAGATAGGAGGTTCTATTTTATATGGCTGGACTTGGCGTGGGTATATGAGCCCCACAAAGAATAGGGAATATGATGAAGAAAAAAAAAGATATAAAACGACTATTATGACCCAACGACCAGAACTATGGGGTATTTTTTGCGAATTCCGTGATTGGTGGTTCCCAGATTTTAAATTTACTGGGGTTCAATTAAATAAAAACTATAGAATTTTACCACATAGAGATGGTGCGAATATAGGGACTTCCTACCTTGTTAGTATGGGTGATTATAAAGGTGGTGGTAAGGTTATTGTAGATAGGGGGTATAAAATGGATATGTATGATGCTAGAAAAGCGCCTATTTGTTTTAATGGGTCTAAATTTTACCACTGGACGGAAAACTGGGCTGAAGGTGATAGGTATTCAATAGTTTTTTTTAATGATGAGAAAGAAAAAGACCCATAACCCACAAATTGTTAGTGATATTTTTTGTTGTTAAAAAAATTTGAATATATTTTGAGGTGAAAAGACATTTACAACAAACAAGATGCCTGGGTTTGATATGGCTGGAGAAATGAGGAAATGGGACTGGAGATTGAAGGCTCTACCCTCTAATGAGGAAAGGAAGGAGATGATAGATTGTATAAACGATTATTATAAGAACCTATCCGAATCTGGGAAAATATTAAAACTAATTGCGGCCACAAAGAATAAAGCAACAAAATTATTAGAGCAGGTAGACGAGATTAATTTTCTTGGTAAGGATTTTCACGAAGAACTGGATAGATATCCACCAGAATTCCACGAAGATATGACTAAGATGTTGGTAGGTGAAGCCTTTCCTACTGAGGGAAATTTGCTACAAAACTATGATAGTTTAAAAGAATTAAAAATGACTATGGAATATTTTGAAAAATGTATAACCTCCACTATTTACAAACTAGAACATATGTTAAAAGATGACTATAAATCATTCGCTAAATATATTTCGCTAAAGGACAACCTCAAATCGGTTGGTGGTGTGCCTCGTAGTGCTATTGATGGTGTGATATTAGTAGTAGTGGTTCAACCCCAACCTAATCTACAACTGGCCGAAGACCAACGAAAAAAAGGTGATTTGACCTTTGTTTTAGGTGAAACAGAACTAAAAGAAAAATTAAAATATATCATAAAAGAAAACATAATAAGAACTGATTTTATAGGGCGAGCTGAAAATGGGTTAGAGGAACTGAGAGAAGGTGGTTTTGAATTCCGCTGGGAAACTGAAACCCACGATGGTAGGGTGAAGACGTGCTTTCTTAAAAAAATTTGAATATATTTTAAGGTGAAAGGTCATTTACAAACAAAATGACGGACTATAAACAACAATTCGATGCGGTGATGGAACAACTCGGTGGGAAAAAACATAGGGAAACCTATGATGAAAAATTTAAAAAAAAGGTAGAGGAGGTGAAGAAGAGAATGGTAGGAGCCGATGACTATGAAACTATGTATGATTGTTATGAGGGTATGGGATTGAAAGAAAGAGCGATGCGTAGGATTAGGGAAATTGCGGAATGGGAACTAGAAATGGAGGAGCTGTAAAACTAGAGTTGGAGCAGTAGAAAAAAAATTGAATATTTTTTGTCCGTATGGTCTAAATATCCAACAAACTGAAACGAACTGAACTGAATTGAAACTGAATTGAAACTGAATTGAAAC
>VMHT01091507.1_pt1 | contig 11601 bp, 8 predicted proteins | sample 4693611 | NCBI WGS metagenome assembly VMHT01 (sample SAMN12280063, study PRJNA550983) | marine metagenome | isolation source: seawater sampled from same location over 5 years 0.02-0.2 micron viral filtrate | place: USA: collected off the coast of southern California halfway between the port... ... | reverse complement strand
GGCGGGCAGGGCGGGAATGATCAGCAGGCGCGCCGGTCGGCCGGGCAGGTTGACCCGCAGGCGCCCGGACGGCCGCTGCCCCTGGGTGAGCATCGCCTCGGTGTCGGCCAGGGCTTCCAGCAGATGCAGGCAGCGCTCGTAGTAGGCGCCGCCGTCCACGGTGACCGCCACCCGCCGGGTGGTGCGGTTCAGCAGACGCACGCCCAGATGGGCTTCCAGCTGTTGTATCGCCGTGGTCACGGTGGCGCGGGGCATTTCCAGGGTCTCCGCCGCGCGGGTGAAACTGCCGGCTTCCACCACCCGGGTGAACACCTGCATGGCTTTGAAGCGGTCCATGGTGCGGTCTCGATTATTCAGATATCTGAATAGAGTTAACCATGGGAGGTGGTTTATCCGCCATTCCTGAATGGCCCAGACTGGGTACCCGTCATCGACAGGAGTATCGGCAATGCAAGAACGACGTTTGGGCCGGGACGGCCCGCAAGTCTCCGCCCTGGGGCTGGGCTGCATGGGCATGAGTGATTTCTACGGTGGCCGCGACGACCGGGAGTCCATCGCCACCCTGCACGCGGCGCTGGATCAGGGGGTCACCCTGATCGATACCGCCGACATGTATGGTCCGTACACCAATGAGGAATTGGTGGGTAAAGCGATCGCCGGACGCCGTGACCGGGTTTTCCTGGCCACCAAGTTCGGCGTGGTCCGCGACAGCGATAACCCGCATTCCCGTGGCGTCGACGGCAGCCCTGATTATGTGCGGCGATCCGTGGAGGGCAGCCTCAAGCGCCTGGGCGTGGATCATATCGACCTTTATTACCAGCACCGCATTGATCCGGAGGTGCCCATCGAGGACACCATGGGCGCCATGGCGAGGCTGGTGGAGGAAGGAAAGGTGCGCTACCTGGGGCTCAGCGAAGCGGCCCCGGACACCCTGCGGCGCGCCCACCAGGTCCATCCGATCACCGCGCTGCAGATGGAATATTCGCTCTGGACCCGGGACGCGGAGGCCTCAATGCTTCCTCTCTGTCGGGAGCTGGGCGTCGGCTTCGTTGCCTACAGCCCTTTGGGGCGAGGTTTTCTCAGCGGTGCGCTCCGTTCTCCCGAGGATTTCGACAGCGACGATTTTCGCCGGCACAACCCCCGTTTCCAGGGCGCTAATTTTCAGCGCAACCTGGACCTGGTGGACCAGGTGACGGCGCTTGCCGAGGCCAAACAGGTGCTTCCCTCACAGCTGGCGCTGGCGTGGGTGCTGGCCCAGGGGGAGGACATCGTGCCGATCTTCGGCACCAAGCGGCGGCGCTATCTGCAGGAAAACCTGGGCGCCCTGGGCCTCACCCTCAGCGAGGAGGATCAACAGGCCCTGGCGCGCATCTTCCCGATGGACGCCGCCGCCGGTGAACGCTACGGCGAAGCGGGCATGGCCACGCTGGGGCGTTGAACGCGGCGGCTAGCGCCGGGGCGTGGACACCACCGGCATGGCCTCGCAGGGCTCGGCCCACTTCGCGTCGGCGGTGAACAGGGTGTCGGTGACCTGGTGCGGGTAGACCGCCGACACCGCGCTGGTCAGGCGCTCGCGCAGGGTGTCCAGCTGCGGCAGCCCGGTGAGCGGAAAATCCGCCGGCAGCACCACATGGATCATCACATACAGCTGGCGGCCCGGGCGCACCATGCGCACCTGACACTGGCGCACGGGCAGGTCGGCCAGCGCCGCGTCGATGGCGGCCAGCACCGGGCGGCGCAGCTCGCGGGGCGGTGCCCGGTTGAGCAGCTCCATGATCGCGCCCTTGGCCATGCGGATGGGCACGCTCAGGCAGAACAGCACCACCGCGATCACCAGCACCGAATCCACGTAGGGCACGATGTCGTCGCGATCGAAGAAGCGCGCCACCGGGATCATGCAGAAGGTGAGCAGCACGCCGGAGGAGATCAGCGCATTCACCAGCCAGTTCTCGAAATCGGCGCGCATCAGCGGGCTGTCCACGTGCCGGCGGCTGCGGTGCAGCGCCCAGGCGGTCAGCGAGCAGGCCAGGGTGGCGAACACGGCGTAGCCGATGGCCGGGCCGGCGACGATTTCGCGGCCGCCGGCGAGCAGCGCCAGCACCGCGTCGACCAGCGCGAACAGCGCCACGCCGAGAATCAGCAGGCCCTTGCCGGCGTTCACCAGGGATTCGAAGTAGCCGTAGCCGAATGGGAATTTGCGGTCGTCGGGCTGGGCCGCCAGCACGCTGATGCGCACCGTCACCAGGGCGACCAGAAAGTAGATGAGATTGAACAGGCCATCCAGAAGGATGGCCTTGGACTGGGTCAGGGACGCGGCGGTGACCGCGGCGGCGCCCACGACCAGGGACATCACCACGGAAAGAATCAGTGCGCCGCGCTCGCTTTTCATGGCCCGCTCCGGTTGCCGTTAAAAAGCGCAGTCTAGCGCAAATCCCGGCGCGCGGAACGGCACCATGGTTACCGAGGGTTTCAATCCTGGTCGGAGAAATCCTTGTAGGCGTCCATGGCCTTGCGGGTCAGCACCGGGCCCGCCGCCCGGGTAACCAGACGGCGGGCGTTGGGGCTGGCGGCCAGCAGGATGCCGGCGGCCAGCGCACCGACCACCACCGTGCCGGTGTGCTCCCGGGTCCATTGCGCGGCGCGGTCGCCCACCAGGGGCCGGAGATTGTCCTCGATGCGCTCGTCCTGGCGCGAGAGCTCGCGGCTGTCCTTGCCGCTGGATCCGGATTTGTGGGTGGTACGTTGCACCACCACCACGAGCAGCACCGCCATGACCAGCAGGCCGAGGCCGGTGAACAGGGACGCCAGGGGCGCGCCCAGGGGCGGCGCCATGGCGAACCAGGCGGCGGCCGCCAGGCAAAGCAGGGCCGCGAAGCCGGTGAGCATGGCCAGCCAGACCAGCGCGTTAAGGCTGAACAGGCTGGACAGGGGGCCGCGTATATTCATCGATCAGCGGCTGATCAGTTTGCCGATCAGCAGGCCCACGCCGAACGCGCTGAGCACGCTGGTGAAGGGGCGCTCCTTGATGTGCGAACCCACTTGCTCGGCCTGGCCTTCGGCCTGACGGCGCACCTGGTCAAACTGATCGCGGGCGTGTTCCACGCCGGCCTGGGCGCGTTGCTGGGAGTTGCGTTTAAACGCTTCGGTAAGCGCGCCCAGATCGCGGCGCAGCTGGTCCATGTCCTTCTTGAGTGCTTCGGTTTCCGGCGATTGACTCATTACAACCTCCTGTTGCGATGAAGAATCCGTAAGTGGAATTCGAGCATAGAGGATGAACAGAGCCTCTGCCTACGGACACATGCAAAAGTTTGATAAAGCGCCGGATAAAAGCTCAGAGGTTACGGATCACCTCGTCGGTGAATTCGGAAGTGGAGGCCTTGCCGCCCAGGTCCGGCGTGGTGACCTTGCCTTCGCCCACCACGAAGCGGATCGCTTTGCGCATCCTTTCGGCGTCTTCGTTGCGTTCCAGGTATTCCAGCATCATCGCCGCGCCCAGCATCAGGGCGGTGGGGTTGGCGATGTTCTGCCCGGCGATGTCCGGCGCGCTGCCGTGCACCGCTTCGAAGATGCCCTTGTGCTCGCCCACGTTGGCGCCGGGCGCCAGGCCCAGGCCGCCGGTGAGGCCGGCGCACAGGTCGGAGAGAATGTCGCCGAACAGGTTGGTGGTGACGATCACGTCGAAGCGGTGCGGGTTCATCACCAGCTGCATGGCGCAGTTGTCGACGATCATCTCCTCGTGCTCGATGTCCTCGTACTCCTTGGCGATGGAGCGCGCCACGTCCAGGAACAGGCCGGAGGTGGACTTCATGATGTTGGCCTTGTGCACCACCGTCACCTTGCGGCGGTTGAGCCGGCGGGCCGCTTCATAGGCGAAGCGCATCAACCGCTTGGATTCCTTGCGGGTGATCACGCTGCGCAGCTCGGCGCGCTCGCCGTCGTCGCTGACGGTCTGGCCTTCGCCGGAGTAAATCCCTTCGATGTTTTCGCGGATGGTGACGATGTCCACGTTGTCGTAGCGCGAGCGCACGCCGGGAATGGACAGCGCCGGGCGCAGATTGGCGAACAGGTCGAAGTGCTTGCGCAGGGTCACGTTCACCGAGCTGAAGCCCTTGCCCACCGGTGTGGTGATCGGGCCTTTCAGCGCCACCGGGTTCTTTTCAATCAGGTCCAGGGTTTCCTGGGGCACCAGGTCCTCGCCCTTGTCCAGGGCGGTTTGCCCGGCGATCGCGTAGTCATAGGTGAGGCCGCAATCGAGCGCGTCGAGGACACGGATAGTGGCGCTCATGATGTCCGGGCCGATGCCGTCGCCGGGGATGACTGTAACGCGTGTTGCCGCCATGGGAACTCCTGATTGCCGGTTTTCGGGACGCTATTCAAGCAAGCGTGCGGGGGCGCCGCAAGCGACCTTAGTCTATACGAACAGGGCCGCTTCTGTGCAGGCGTGGCCCCAGGGATACAAGGACCGTGCCACGCTCAGTGGGTCGTCGGCGGGTGCCCGGCGAGCTGGCGCGCGGTGTCGAGAAACTGGCCCAGCACCACGCCCGGCGGGCCTTTGCCGCGCGCCAGCAGCAGCGGCAGGGTGGCCGGTGCCGGCCGCCCGTGAACCGTCAGGGGGCGCAGCAGTGCCCCATATTGGTCGTCGGTGTCCGGGTCGCAGGGCACGATCGCCACGCCCAGGCCGGCCGCCACCAGACCGGCGGTGGTGGACAACTGGTGGGCCTGGTGGCTGACGCGGGGCCGGAAGTCCGCTTCCGCGCACAGCTGCGTGATGCGCGCCACGAAGCCGTCCGCCAGGCCGGCCGGCGGCAGGATAAAGGGCTCCGCGGCGAGCAGTTCCAGGGCCACGGTGCGCAGCGTCAGCAGCGGGTGCCGGGGCGGCAGTATCACGCACAGCGGCTCCTCGGTGAGCGCCTCCCAGGGCAGCGCCGCCGGGCTCTGCGCGGAATGCACGAAGCCGATGTCGAGCCGGCCGGCCTCCAGTTCGTGTAACTGGGCGTCGTCCGAGGCCTCGCGAATGTTCAGGGCGATACGCGGGAACAGCGCGCGGAAGGCGCTGAGAATGCGGGGCACCAGCGGCGGCGAGGGCGCCGCGGGCACACCGATGCGCAACTGGCCGTTGGCCGGTAGGCGCGTGCGCGGCGCGCGGCTGGCTTCCTGGCTGGCGAGCAACGCCCGGGCGCTGATCACCAGGGCGTCGCCGGCGCCGGTCAGGCTCATCGCCGTGGCGTTAACGATCAGCAGGGGCGCGCCCATGTCGCGCTCCAGTTCCCGCACGCTCTCCTTCAACAACATGGGATGTCGACCCAGGCGTTGGGCGGCGCGGGCGAAATCACCTTCCTCGGCGACGGTAAGAAAGTCCCTGAGGTCCTCGCTGCGGATCCGGTCCATAGCATTCACCGGCGGGTTGTTTTTCTACCACAATACCCCTGTTGGCGGCGGACGCCATAGTGTTGTCACCGTTCAGTGTTATAGCCGGTGCAAATGAGGTAACCAGGGGTAACGTTCGCGCCCATGGAATGGCATGCTAATAGACCTTTCCATCCGCTGGGGAAACGAACGCATGTGGTTATACATACTGGCGATCAGTGGCGGCGCTGCCCTGGGCGCCAATGCCCGCTGGCTGCTGGGGCTGTGGCTGAACGCCTTGTTTCCGGCGCTGCCGCTGGGCACGCTGGCGGCCAACCTGCTGGGCGGCTGGCTGATCGGCCTGGCGTTGGGGGTGTTCGCCTGGCTGCCGGCGCTGGCGCCGGAGTGGCGGCTGTTCCTGGTGACCGGGTTTCTCGGCGCGCTGACCACCTTCTCCACCTTTTCCGCGGAGATGTTCGAGCATCTGCAAAGCGGCCGCTGGGCGGTGGCGCTGGCCGGCATCGCTGTGCACGTGGCCGGCTCCCTGGCGATGACCGGCCTGGGCTTCGCCATGGTGGCGCTGGTGCGCGACCGGCTGTAGCCCCTGTTAGGCCTAGAGGCGCACCGCCTGCGGCGTCTCGCCGCGCAGTTTGATCACGTCCGCCCGCGGCGGCGCGCCGAACAGGCGGCTGTATTCGCGGCTGAAATGGGACGGACTTTCATACCCCACCCGGAAGCTGGCGGTGGCCGCTTCCAGCCCTTCACTCAGCATCAGGCGTCGCGCCTCGTGCAGACGCAGCTTCTTCTGGAACTGCAGCGGCGACATGCGCGTCACCTGCTTGAAACTGTGGAACAGGGACGATTCGCTCATGTTCGCCTGTTCCGCCAGCTCGCGGATGCGCAGCGGCTCAGTGAAGCGATCCTTGAGCACGGCGATCACTTTGGAAATGCGGTGCGCCTGGCTGTCCGCCGACGCGAAGCGGCGCATTCTCGGGCCGGTCTCGCCGATCAGCGCCCGATAAATAATCTCGCGGCGCGCCAGCGGCGCCAGGATGCGCGCATCCGCGGGGCTGTCCAGCAGCGACACCAGGCGGGTGACCGCCTCCACCATGCCTTTTTCCGCCTGGGTGCGGCACAGACCGCAGGAGATATCGGGGCACTCTTCTTCCGGTTCGCTGAGATCGTCGCCCAGCTCGATGATCAGATCGGTGACTTCCTGAGGGTCCACCGACAGCTTGACGCCCAGATAGGGTTTGTCCGGGCTCGCCTGGGTGACCTGGCCGAGCACCGGCAGATGCACCGACGACACCAGACAACTCAGCGGGCCGTAGACGATCTCCTTGTCGCCCAGCCAGACGGTCTTGCCGCCCTGGGCGATCAGGCACAGGGAAGGCTCGTACACCGACGACACACAGGTGGTGGGGGTGTCCGAGCGGATAAGTTCCAGGCCCTCGATGGGGGTGGGCTGCAGGCCGTCCAGCGGCGCCCAGGGCAGAATCTTGCGAGACACAATCTCGCCGAGACGTCGCAGTTCCTCGGCGGCTTCGTTTTCCATGCTCGCGATCGAAGTGCTTGCCTTCACGTCGTAACCCTCCCGAATTGGCTTGCGGCTCAGTATACGCCCGGCGGCGGCCCCGGAAAGCGACTCCGACACGGGCTGCAGTTTTGGGCAAGCACCCTGCAGGATCGCGCAACCCGTGGAAGGAATACGCAGATAACAGTTTCGTGAACCTTTCCCTGCTTAACAGAATCGGGCAAGCACGCGGCAGGAATACGCTACCGCCGTCCGATGCCCTCTCCCTAAAGTAGCGCTTCATCGTCGCCATAGACGAAAGCATTCATTTTTTTATTTGACCTAAGGAGCCTCTGGGCAACTCCCTTGCGTGCTCTGGCTTTCAGGCGAGTCCGCCGTCAAGGCGCGATTTTGAAGTCGTGCTGACGGCCCGACGAAAAAGCGCAACGCTGAGGGCGGGCTCGCCTGAAAGCCCCGAAGGGCGCGTCCTGAAGCGAGCATCTGCTGCGTTGTGCTTCTTGCCAAGGGCTGCGGCCATTGGCGGCGAACCACGCCTTGCATCTGCTCGCTTCAGGACGCGCAGAGCACGCAAGGGAGTTGCCCAGAGGCTCCCGACTTGAGGAATTACCGTCCTGTCGAGTTCGGGTCGACCCGTTCGATTAGTGCCGAGGCCAGGCCGCGAGGCGGGCCGCTACTACATGTGGAGAGAAACGACATGGATATTTTTAACGGTGAGTCCGCCAGCGACGCGGGCTTGTTCTGGGGGCTGACGCCCCTGCTGTTGGCCATGGTGTTCCTGGCGGGTTGCGACGCGCGCAGCGAGGCGCAGCACGCCGGCGAACCGCCGGAGGTGGACGTGGCGCGCGTACTCGCCGAGCCGGTCACGCTTCGAGAAACCTTCACCGGGCGCGTGGAAGCGCCGGAGACCGTGGCGCTGCGCCCCCGGGTCAGCGGTTACATCGACCGGGTGGCGTTCGAGGAAGGCGAGCTGGTGAAAGCCGGTGACCTGTTGTTCCAGATCGACCCGCGTCCCTATGAGGCCCGTGCCCGGGCGGCGCGCGCCGAGCTGGAGCAGGCGCGCAGCCGACTGCAGCTGGCCGAAGGTGAAGCCGGCCGCGCCCAGCGTCTGCTGGAAAGCCGCGCCATTTCCCAGGAGGAATACGACCAGCGCCGCGCCGCCCTGCTTAACGCCCGCGCCAGTGTGCAGCAGGCCCACGCGGCGCTGCAGAGCGCCGAACTGAACCTGCAATACACCCGCGTCACCGCGCCGGTGGACGGCCGCGCCGGCCGCGCCCTGGTCACCAAGGGCAACCTGGCCAGCGCCGACCAGACGCTGCTGACCACGCTGGTGTCGGTGGATCCGCTGTACGTGTATTTCGACAGCAACGAGGACAGCGCCGTGCGGAGCGGCCAGTCGCTTGAGCCGGGAAAGACCGAGCCGGTACGCATCGGCCTGGTGGGCGAGGACGGCTTCCCGCACCAGGGGGCGCTGGACTTTATCGACAACCGGCTCAACCCGAACACCGGCACCCTGCAATACCGCGCCGTGCTGGAGAACCCGGATGGCGCTTTTAAACCCGGCCAGTTCGCGCGCGTGGAAATGCCGGTGGCGGAACTGGACAGCGCCCTGCTGGTGAACCGCAAAGCGGTGCTCACTGACCAGGACCGTCGCTACGTCTATGTGATCGACGGCGACAACAAGGTGGGCCGCCGTCAGGTGGTCACCGGCCGCCAGGTGGGCCAGCTGCTGGTGATCGAATCGGGCCTGGAAAGCGGCGACCGGGTGATCGTCAACGGCCTGCAAAAAATATTCGGATCGGGCATGCAAGTGGCGCCCCGCGACGTCGCCATGCGCGATGCGCCGGCCGTCGACGGCAAGGCCGTTGCCGCGTCGCAGCCCTAAAGCCTTACCACCCTAAAACCTTAATTCTCGGGGAACGACTGCATCCGGCGGGCCGGCGGCCCGCTGCATGGGAGCTATTGCGATGAATTTTTCACGCTTTTTCGTGGACCGACCGATCTTCGCGGCGGTGGTGTCCATCATAATCTTCGCGGTCGGGTTGATCTCGATTCCCAACCTGCCCGTGAGTGAGTACCCGGAAGTGGTGCCGCCCTCGGTGGTGGTGCGCACGGTGTATCCCGGCGCCAACCCCAAGGAGATCGCTGAAACCGTGGCCACGCCGTTGGAGGAATCCATCAACGGCGTGGAAGACATGATGTACTTCAAATCCGTCGCCGGCTCCGACGGCGTGCTGCAGATGACCATTACCTTCCGCCCCGGCACCGACGCGGAAGACGCCACGGTGCGCGTGCAGAACCGGGTCAGCCAGGCGCTGGCGCGGCTGCCGGAAGCGGTGCGCCGCCAGGGCGTGACCACCCAGAAACAGTCGCCCACCTTTTTGATGGTGGTCCACCTGACCTCGCCGGACGGCCGCTACGACACCCTCTATCTGCGTAACTACGCCCGGCTGCATGTGAAGGACCGGCTGGCGCGGGTTCAGGGCGTGGGCGACGCCCAGGTGTTCGGTGGCGGCGACTACGCCATGCGCGTCTGGCTGGACCCGGCCAAGGTGGCCTCGCGCGGGCTCACCGCCAGCGATGTGGTGGGCGCCATGCGCGAACAGAACGTGCAGGTGTCCGCCGGTCAGTTGGGCGCGGAGCCGATGCCCGACAGTGATTTCCTGACTTTGATCAACGCCCGCGGCCGCCTGCGCACCGTGCAGGAGTTCGGCGACATCGTGCTCAAGAGCGGCGACGACGGCGAGATCGTGCGGCTCTCCGATGTGGCGCGCCTGGAGCTGGGCGCCGGCGACTACACCCTGCGCGCGCAGCTGGACGGCAAGGACGCGGTGGCCATCGGTATCTTCCAGGCCCCCGGCGCCAACGCCCTGGAAATCCGCGAGCAGGTGATCGGCATCATGGACGAGCTGGAACCGCGCTTCCCGGAAGGGGTGGAGTACGAAGCGGTCTATGACACCACCATCTTCGTCAGCGATTCCATCAAGTCGGTGATCAAGACGTTGCTGGAAGCGGTGCTGCTGGTGGTGCTGGTGGTGACGCTGTTCCTGCAGACCTGGCGCGCCTCGATCATTCCGTTGCTGGCGGTGCCGGTGTCCGTGGTCGGCACCTTCGGCGCGCTCTATCTGCTCGGCTACTCGATCAATACCCTGACGCTGTTCGGCCTGGTGCTGGCCATCGGCATCGTGGTGGACGACGCCATCGTGGTAGTGGAAAACGTGGAGCGGAACATCGAAGAGGGGCTGACGCCGCTCGCCGCCGCCCACCAGGCCATGAAGGAAGTGTCCGGCCCGATTGTCGCCATCGGCCTGGTGCTGTGCGCGGTGTTCGTGCCGATGGCGTTTCTCGACGGCGTTACCGGTCAGTTCTACCGGCAGTTCGCGGTGACCATCGCCATCTCCACGGTGATCTCCACGATCAACTCGCTGACCCTGTCGCCGGCGCTGGCGGCCATGCTGCTCAAGCCCCACGACGCGCCCAAGGACCGGCTCACCCGTGTGATCGACACGCTGTTTGGCTGGCTGTTCCGGCCGTTCAACCGTTTCTTCAATAAAAGCTCCAACAAGTACCAGGGCGCGGTGTCCCGGGCGCTGGGCAAACGTGGCGCGGTGTTCCTGGTGTATATCCTGCTGCTCACCGGCACCGGCGCCATGTTCCAGGTGGTGCCGCCGGGCTTTATCCCGATCCAGGACAAGCTCTACCTGATGGCCGGGGTGAAGCTGCCGGAGGGCGCGTCCCTGCAGCGCACCGACGAACTGCTCAACGACGTGGTCGACATCGCCATGAACACCGAAGGCGTGGAGCACGCCATCGCGTTCCCCGGTTTGAACGCGCTGCAGTTCACCAACACCTCCAACACCGGCGTGGTGTTCTTCCCGCTCAAGCCGTTCGACCAGCGCGAGCGCAGCGCCTCCGAGATCAACGCGGAGATCAACCAGAAGATCAGCGCCTTGAAGGAAGGGCTGGCGTTTTCCTTTATGCCGCCGCCGATCCTTGGCCTGGGCAACGGCTCCGGGTATCAGTTGTTTATCGAGGACCGGGGCAATCTGGGCTACGGCGCCCTGCAGGACGCGGTCAACAATTTCCAGGGCGCGGTGGCGCAGACGCCGGGCATGGGCTTCCCGATCAGCAGCTACCAGGCCAACGTGCCGCAGCTCGACGCGGAAGTGGACCGGCTGAAAGCCAAGGCCCAGGGCGTGTCGGTGACGGAGCTGTTCGACACCCTGCAGACCTACCTGGGCTCCACCTACGTCAACGACTTCAACCGCTTCGGGCGCACCTGGCAGGTGATGGCCCAGGCGGACGCGCCGTTCCGGGAAAACGTGGAAGACATCGCCCGGCTGCGCACCCGCAACGACCGTGGCGAAATGGTGCCGATCGGTTCCATGGTCACGCTCACCGAGACCTTCGGGCCCGATCCGGTGTTGCGCTACAACGGCTATCCGGCGGCGGACCTGGCCGGCGAAACCGACCCCACCGTGCTGTCCTCCGCCCAGGCCATGGCCGGCCTCACCGCCCTCGGCGAAGAGGTTCTGCCGCCGGGCATGGACTTCGAATGGACCGACCTGAGTTACCAGCAGGCCACCCAGGGCAACGCCGCGCTGGTGGTGTTCCCGCTCTCCATTCTGCTGGTGTTCCTGGTGCTGGCGGCGCTGTACGAAAGCTGGACCCTGCCGCTGGCGGTGATCCTGATCGTGCCCATGTGCATGCTCTCGGCGCTGATC
>VMHT01032369.1_pt1 | contig 11601 bp, 10 predicted proteins | sample 4693611 | NCBI WGS metagenome assembly VMHT01 (sample SAMN12280063, study PRJNA550983) | marine metagenome | isolation source: seawater sampled from same location over 5 years 0.02-0.2 micron viral filtrate | place: USA: collected off the coast of southern California halfway between the port... ... | reverse complement strand
GAGCGCGCCGGACTTCATCACCGTGGACAGCGGCGACGGCGGCACCGGCGCCGCGCCCATGTCGCTGATGGACGACGTGGGGCTGAACCTGGCCGAGTCGTTACCGCTGGTGGTGGACCTGCGCGACGGCTTCGCGCTGCAGGACCGGATTCGCATCATCGCCTCGGGCAAACTGATCACGCCGTCCATGGTCGCCTGGGCCATCGCCATAGGCGCCGATTTCTGCGTCTCCGCGCGCGGCTATATGTTCGCGCTGGGCTGCATCCAGGCGATGCAGTGCAACCGAAATACCTGTCCCACCGGGGTCACCACCCACAACCCGCGCCTGCAGCGCGGCCTGGTGCCCAGCGAGAAGGGCGCGCGGGTGGCGCATTTCCACGCCAATCTGGTCAAGGAAGTGGAGACCATCGCCCACGCCTGCGGGGTGGGGGAGCCGCGCCAGCTGCGCCGCCACCATGCCCGCATGGTCAACGCCAACGGTGACTCCATGCCCCTGGAAGAGCTGTGGCCGCCGATCGAGCCGGGGCTCTATCTGCGCCAGGGGCGGCCCAGCCTGCACGCGCCGTTCGCCCGTTTCCGGGTCGGCGCCTGAGGGCGTGGGCGCGGCGGCATAAGGGCACGCTATCAGGGTGATTAACCGTCTGGCCTTGTTCTTCACCGGGTGGCCGCCACAATAGCGGCCATCCCGCAGCGGTCTACGATTAAGGAGAGTGTTTTGTCTGACGAATTCGATCTGGTGGTCATCGGTGCCGGTTCCGGCGGTGTCCGCGCCGCGCGCATGGCGTCCGGCCACGGCGCCCGGGTGGCGATTATCGAGGAACGGTTCTTCGGCGGCACCTGCGTCAACGTGGGCTGCGTGCCGAAGAAGCTGTTCGCCTACGGCGCCGGCTTCCCGGAAGAGTTCGAGCTGGCCGCCAGCTACGGGTACCAGTTGGACGGCTGGCGCTTCGACTGGAACACGCTGCGCGACAACAAGACCCGTGAGATCGAACGGCTCAACGGCATCTACAACCGCATCCTGGATAACGCCGGCGTCACCGTGTTCGAAGGTCACGGCCGCATCGAAGGCCCCGGCCGGGTGTCCGTGGACGGCGACCGCGTTCTGGAGTGTAAGCACATTCTGATCGCCACCGGCGGCAAGCCCCATGTGCCGGAACTGCCCGGCGACCATCTGGTGCGCATCTCCGACGATCTGTTCTATCTGGATAAATTGCCGGAGCGTGTCGCCGTGGTCGGCGGCGGTTACATCGCCTGCGAATTCGCCTCCATCCTCAACGGCCTGGGCGTGGAAGTGCATCAGCTTTACCGCCGCGATCTGATCCTGCGCGGCTTCGACGGTGAAATCCGCGAGTTCGTCGCCGAGCGCATGGCCGCCGCCGGTATTCATATCCATGTGAACACCGACGTCAGCGCCATTGAAGGCGACGCCGACGGCGAGAAAACCCTTCGCCTGCTGAACGGCGACAGCCTGGTGGTGGATGAGGTGTTCTACGCCACCGGCCGGGTGCCCAGGCTGGACGGCCTGTTCGCCGACGGCGTGAGCGTCCAGACCCGCGACAACGGCGCGGTGGTCGTGGACGACGCCTTCCAGACCAGCGAGCCGGGCATCCACGCCCTGGGCGACGTCACCGACCGGCTGCAGCTCACCCCGGTGGCCCTGGCCGAAGGCATGTGGCTGGCGGCCCATCTGTTCGGCGAGCACAAACCGAAGGCGCCGCTGGACTACCGCGATGTGCCCACCGCCGTGTTCTGCCACCCGAACATCGGCACCGTGGGGCTCAGCCAGGAAGAAGCGCTGGCCGAGTACGGCACCATCCGGGTCTACAAAAGCCAGTTCCGGCCGATGCGCTACACGCTCAGTGACATTCAGGAAAAATCCATGATGAAGCTGATCGTCGACGACGCCAGCGACCGGGTGGTGGGCCTGCACATGGCCGGCGAAGAGTCCGCCGAGATCACCCAGGGGTTCGCCGTGGCGGTGCGCATGGGCGCCACCAAGGCGGACTTCGACGCCACCGTGGGCATTCACCCCACCTCGGCGGAAGAGCTGGTGACGCTGCGCGACGGCGAGACCGTCAGCGGCTGACCACGGCCGTCGGGACGCCGGCCGCCGGACCGCCGGCCGCCGGAACGGTCACAGCCGTTCCAGCGTCACCGGCAGGCCGTCCTTGGGCACCGGCAGGCTGGTGGTGTCCACCGGCATCACATAGTCCGCCGGCACCCGCCAGCGGTACTTCAACAGCACCTGGTGGAGGATCGCCTTCACCTGCATGTCGGCGAAATGCAGGCCGATGCATTTGTGCGCGCCGCCGCCGAAGGGCACCCAGGCATAGGGGTGCACCTTGTCCTCGCGGCGGTGTTCGGCGAACCGCTCCGGATCGAAGCGCTCCGCGTCCGGCCAGTACTCTTCCATATAGTGGGTGAAGTAGGGCGCCATGGTGATAAAGCTGCCCTTGGGTATATGGAAGCCGTCGTATTCCACGTCACGCACGGTGCGGCGGGGCAGCGACGGCACCGGCGCGCACAGGCGCAGCGCCTCCTTCATCGCCAGGCCGATGCCCGGCAGCTTCTCCAGGTCTTCGTATTCCAGTTGGGTTTTGCCCAGCGCGCGGCTTTCCTCGCGCAGGCGCTCCTGCCATTCCGGCGCGCTGGCCAGGTGATAGAACAGATTGGACAGCGTGATGGTGGTGGTGTCGTGGGCCGCCATCATCAGGAAGATCATGTGGTTGACCACATCGTCGTCGGAGAAGCGGTCGCCGTCCTCGGTGGTGGCGTGACAAAGCGCGCTGAACAGGTCGTTGTCCTCCTGGGCCCGTTTGGTCGGGATCTCATCGCGGAACAGTTGCTCCAGCACCCGCCGGCCGCGCAGCCCCTTGGACCAGCGCAGCCCCGGCACCGGGAAGCGCAGCAGCGCGGTGCCGGCGCGCACCGTGTCCACGAACGCCCGGTTGACCTGTTCGGAGCGCGGGCCCAGTTCCTGGCCCATGAACACATCGGTGGCCAGGTCCAGGGTCAGCCGCTTGACCCGGGGCAGCACCTTGATGCCGCCCTCCGGCCAGGTGTCCAGGCCGGCGGTGATGCGCGGCCCCATGCGCTCCAGATAGCCGCGCAGCGCGTTTTTGGTGAACGCCTGCTGCATGATGCGCCGGTGCCAGCGGTGCTCCTCGAAATCCAGCAGCATGATGCCGCGATGGAAAAACGGGCCGATGAAAAAGTCCCAGCCGCCGTGGTTGGAGAACAGGTCGCCCTTGTTCATCAGCACGAACTGGTTGGCGTCCGGGCCCAGCATCTGCACCACCCGCAGGCCGAACAGCCGGGTCCAGGACACCGGACCGTACTGGTCGTAACGCTGTCGCATCAGGCCCACTGGATCACGCATACTGGTCAGAGTGTGCCCGACCAGCGGCCAGCCCGGATCTCCGGGGACCGCCTTGAGGGGGCTGCCGGTGGGAACGGGCGCAAAGGGGGTAACGGCGCTCATGGATCACTCCGTGGTAAACATGGTGTATATCTATACTGAGCGCAAAACGGGAAGCGGGACAAGGGGGGTAAATGTCTTTCTGCCGCGCATTTACCCCGCACTGGCCAGGGAACGATCAATTCGTTGGAGGCGGCATGGTGTCGGCGCCGCCGCCACTCTTCAACGGCTTGTTAACGGGGTTATCCACAGTTTTTGTGGACGAAGGATGACAGCCGCCCACGTCGCTGCGGCCTGGGAGCCGTTCCGGCCCCTGTGTATCATTGCGCCATTCAGGTAAGGAGAACCGTGCATGCGAACCGTGGTGTTTAATCAGAAAGGCGGTGTGGGTAAATCCAGTATCACCGTGAATCTGGCGGCGATCAGCGCCGCCCGGGGCAACAAGACGCTGGTGGTGGACCTGGATCCACAATGCAACGCCAGCCAGTACCTGCTGGGCATGGGCGCGTATCAGCAGGAGCAGGGGCCGACGCCCAACATCGGCACCTTCTTCGCGCAGACGCTGTCGTTCAAGCTCAAGGAAAAAGCGCCCCGCGATTATGTGCATCTCACCAAGTTCGAAAACCTGTACGTGCTGCCCTCCGACGGTGAACTGGGCGAGGTGGAGCACCTGCTCGAATCCAAGCACAAGATCTACAAGCTGCGCGGCCTGCTGAAAAGCCTGGGCCGGGAATTCGACGCCATCTATGTGGACACGCCGCCGGCGTTTAATTTCTACACCCTGTCCGCGCTGATCGCCGCCGACGGGGTGCTGATTCCCTTCGACTGCGATGCGTTTTCCCGCAAGGCGCTCTATTCCCTGCTGGAGAACGTTCAGGAGACCCGCGAGGATCACAACGAGGACCTGCGCGTGCAGGGCATCGTGGTGAATCAGTATCAGCCGCGCGCGCGCCTGCCCAAGGAACTGGTGGCGTCGCTGGTGGAGGAGGGCCTGCCGATCCTCGACAGCAAGCTGTCCGCCAGCGTCGCCATGCGCGAATCCCACGAGTGCGCCACGCCGCTGATCAACTGGAGCCCCAAGCACAAGCTGACGCAGGAATACCAGGCGCTCTATACGGAACTCAGCAGGCCCGGCCGCTGACCCCGCGCAATATTGCGCATTGGTAAAAGGCGGCGCTATGTACTATCTTTGCCGCGTTTGTCCTCGGGCTGGGCAACAAAAAGAAATGCAATAGGAGATGCTATGCGAACCCTTTCCAGGGGCGCCTTGGCGGTGGTGTTGTCGATAACCGGGCTGGCGGCCCCGATGGCCGCGAGCGCGGCCCTGAGCCGCGCCCAGTTGGAGGATCTGGAGCACCATCTTTGGCAAGTGCGCACGGATTACCACATGTATGCCGTGATGGACGGCAACGACACCTACCGGGTAGCGCTCAACGAAGCCGCTCAGCAGGCCGCCGAAGCGCTGGATGAACTGCGCGCCGCCAGCGAGTCCGACGCGGAGCGGGCCCTGGTCGCGGATCTCGCCGACCAGTGGCAACGCATGGCCGCTGACCAGGCCCTGCCGGCCCCCGGCGACGCCGAGGGCGAAGCGGCGTCCGGCGACCCGCGGCGGCTGGACGACCTGCCGGCGGAAATGGCCGCCGGCATCGACGACTTCGAAGGCGCCGCCGACGGCGACTACGACGACGTCCACGGGCTGATCAGCGAGCTGCAACAACTGACCTCGTCCTACGTGGCGATCATCGCCGACAACAACGACGACGGTGAGGCGCAACAGGATCGCGGCGCCTTCGAGCAGGCGGTGCCGGCGTTTTCCGACCGGCTCAAGCGGGTGCAGGCCGCCCACCGTGGCGACGGCAACCTCAACCGCACCCTGGAGCAGGCCGCCCTCAAGTGGGGGTTCATCCGCTCTTCCATGCTCAAGTTCGGTGACGACGCGGTGCCGTTCCTGGTCTACCGCTATACCTCGCAGATGACCAGCAGCCTGCAGCAGGCGGTGGAGCTGGCCACCTCCGAGGTCGCCAAGCCCACCATCGGTCCGCCCGAGTAGCGCTCAGTCGGCGCGCGCCTCCAGCCAGTCGGCGATCACCCGCCAGCACTGGCCGGGCGCCTTGCTGCCGGCGAACACCCCGGCGTGGCCGCCGGGGGCTTCCTCGAACCGCTTCTCGCGGCTGCCCACCACTTTGAGGATCTCCCGCGCGGCGCGCAGGCTGACGATGCGGTCGGTGCGTCCGCCGAACGCCAGCAGATCCTGGGTGATGGCGCCGAAATCCACCGGCCGCCCGCCGATGCTGAGACGGCCGTCGGCGAGGCTGTTGGCGAGCACCATCTTCTCGATCACTTCGCGCACCACCGCCCCCGGGTAATCGACCATGTCGTTGAACCACTGGCCCATGGTCATGTACTCGGTGAGGTAGTCCCGGTCGCCCATATTGCGCAGCAAATCCACATAGGACTGCACCAGCCCCGGCGGGTTGGTCATCTTGAAGCCCAGCGACAGCAGCCGGGCGGGAATGTGGAACAGCTTGCTGTCGAGCGGCTCCAGGCGCACCTGGAACCAGTCGTGGGCCTGCATGGCGGGAATCGCCGCGAGGCTGAAAATCTTGCCGAACGGCCCGCTTTTATGAAAATTCACCGGGCTGGCGATGGTCGACAGACTGCGCACCGGTGCCCCCGGGTGGCTGCCCAGATAGAGCATGCACAGCAGCCCGCCCATGCAGTAGCCGAGCAGATTCACCTGGTCCGACCCGGTGTGCTCGCGCACCCGCTCCACCACCTGCGGCAACCACTGGTTCACGTAGGTGTCCAGGTCCAGGTCGCGGTCGGCCTGGGACGGCTGGCCCCAGTCGATCAGATAGACGTCGTGGCCGCGCGCCATCAGATAACGGACCATGGACCGGTTGGGCATCAGGTCGTAGGTCCAGCAGTGGATGCCCAGCGCCGGCACCAGAATCAGCGGAATACGATGCTTCTCCCGCCGTACCGGTATCTCCTCGTCGCCGACCGGAATCCGCGCCATCGGCGGCAAACTGTAATGACGCAGCGCCATGATGCCGTTGCGGTAAATTTCGTCCCAGGGCGTTTTGTCGGTCTGAATGAAGCGCCGCGGATGACGGCGGCGCTCCACCATATGGCTCAATGCGCGCAGTGATGATTTCACGGAAGGACGTGGTGCCATGGAGGCTCCGCTGATAGCAATTGATCCGGAGTAAGGGTAGGCGGTAATCTTGCCGGGCCCGCAGTAACAGAGCATTGGCCCCCGTGACAAATTCAAAGCCCCCCTTACACCCGCATGGACGTCTGTAACCGGTCCCTGGAGACCGTGCGCCATTCCCGCAACCTGGGTATGGAAGTGCTCAGCGCCGAAGAAGACGGCGTCCGTGTGCGCCTGCCCTGGCGCGAGGACCTGGTCGGCAACCCGGACACCGGTGTGCTGCACGGCGGCGCCATCTTCGCGATGATGGACCAGGCCGGCGGCATGGCGAACAGCTGCCGCCTGTACCCCAACTTCGAAATCACGCCGACCATCGATTTCCGCGTCGACCACCTGCACGCCCCGACACCGGGCAAGGCGGTGATCTGCTACGCCAGCTGCTACCGGCTCACGCCCAACGTCACCTTCGTGCGGCTGACCACCTGGGAAGAGGGCGAGGAAGAGGGTGAGCCGGTGGCCACCGGCCTGGCCACCTACACACGCATGAAACTGGATAAAAACGGGCGGGTAGTGTCCTGATGACCGATTCACTGAAAGCCTTGATCGAAGCCTGCCGCAACGGCGAAGCCAACTACCAGGACCTGGTGGACAGGGTGCCCTATGCCCGCTTCCTGGGTATCGAGTTGCTGGTGCAGGGCGAGGAACTGACCTTCATTCTGCCGCGCAACGAAAACAATATCGGCAACCCCACCTTGCCGGCGTTGCACGGCGGCGCCGTGGCCGGCTTCATGGAGCAGGCCGCGATCATCTTCATCCTGCTGGAAATGGGCGAGCCCAAGGTGCCCAAGACCATCGATTTCACCATCGACTACCTGCGCGCCGGCCTGTTCCGTGACACCTTCGCCGAATGCCGCATCACCCGCCTGGGCCGTCGCATCGCCAATGTGCACATCAGCGCCTGGCAGAAACGCCGGGAAGAACCGATCACCATTGCCCGCGCCCACTTCCTGCTTTCCGAAGAAAACAACTAGCGGCGGCGATAGGGCAACGAAGGTGATATATTAGCGGGCCCGATAGGAGGCCCTCTTTGTCATTATCGCCGGTTGCCAGATCCTCGACCTTTACCCAAAGCCTGCTGCTTGCCGCGGTGGGCGTCACCGCCCTGGGCCAGACCCTGGTGTTCACGCTGCTGCCGTCGCTGGGCCGGGCCACCGGCCTGGCCGAGATCCAGGTGGGGCTGATCATCAGCTGCTCGTCGCTGGCCTTTGCCCTGGCCAGCCCGGTGTGGGGCTACCTCAGTGAACTCTACGGCCGCCGGCCGATCCTGATCATCGGCCTGAGCGGCTACGCCACCGGCACGCTGCTGTTCGCGCTGGTGTTCCAGGCCGGGCTGGCCGGCTGGGTGAGCGGCGGCGTTCTGGTGGCGCTGCTGGTGGCCGCGCGCATGAGCCAGGCGGTGATCATGGCCGCCACGCCGCCGTCGGCGGCGGCCTACACCGCCGACATCACCGCGCCGGAGGCGCGCACCCGCGGCATGGGCCGCATCGGCGCCGCCAACAACCTGGGCACCGTGCTGGGCCCGGGCATCGGCGGCATGCTGGCGGCGGTGGCGCTGGTGCTGCCGCTCTATCTGGTGGCCGGTCTGGTGGCCTTGATGGCGGTGTCTATTCTGTTCTTCCTGCCGCCGTCGCCGTACCGCGGCGAGCCGCCGGTGCAGCGCCGGCGCACGGTGCTGGCCACCGGCCTGCGCGCCTATACCGACCGCCGTTTTCGCGATCTGTTGATCACCGGGGTAGTGCTGTTCATGAGCTTCGCGCTGGTTCAACAGACCCTGGGCTTTCTGTTTCAGGACGCGCTGAACATGTCGCCCAGCGAAGCGGCCGGCGCCCTGGGCACCGCCATGATGGCGGCGGCGATCACCTCGCTGACCGGCCAGATTCTGGTGGTGCAATGGCTGCGCGCGCCGGCGCTGGTGTTGCTGGCCCTGGCGGTTCCGGCCATCGGCCTGGGCGCCGGCGTGCTGTGGCTGTTCGACAGCCGTCTGGGGATGACCCTGGCGGTGATGCTGGTGGGTATGGGGATCGGTTTCGGCATGCCGGCGATCATGTCGCTGGCGAGTTTGAGGGTGGACAGTTCGGAGCAGGGCAGGGTGGCCGGGCTGGCCAGTGCGTGTCCGTCGCTGGGGTTCGTGCTCGGGCCGCTGGTGGGCACCGGGCTGTACACGCTCGACCACCGTTTCCCGTACATGCTGGTGGTGATGCTGATGGTGCCCCTGGCGGTGCTGGTCTGGCGGCTACGCCGGGCCGGCACCGCCTGAGGCGGTGGCGCGGAGCCCTGGATTATTCCTCGTAGGGAATCAGGGTCAGTTCCACGCGGCGGTTCTGCTGGCGGCCTGACGCCGAACCGTTATCCGCGATCGGCTGGGTTTCGCCGAAACCGACCACGTCCATGCGCACGGCCTGCACGCCGTAGCCGCTGAGTACATCGGCCACCGCCTGGGCGCGCTGCTGGGAGAGCAGCAGGTTGTAGCGGTCGCCGCCGGTGCTGTCGGTGTGGCCGGCGATCTGCAGCATGGTGGAATCGTATTCCTTGAGGACTTCGGACACGGAGTCCAGCACGGAACGGAACGAGGATTTCACCTGGGTGCTGTCGGTGTCGAAGGTCACGTTACCCGGCATGTTGAGAATAATGTTCTCGCCGTCACGGGTGACGGAAACGCCCGAGCCTTCCAGTTTCTGACGCAGCTTGGCTTCCTGGACGTCCATGTAGTAGCCCACGCCGCCGCCGGCGATGGCGCCGATACCGGCCCCGGCCAGGGCCCGCTCTTTGCGCTCCTTGGCGCTGTCCGAGGTGGCGATACCGATCAGCGCGCCGCTCACCGCGCCGATGGCGGCGCCGCCGGCGGCCTTGGAAGTCTGTTTTTCCCCAGTGTAGGGATTGATGGTGCTGCAAGCGGACAGGGACAAAGCCCCGGCCAGTAAGAGGCATCCGGCAGTGCGTTTCATCATTACTCCTTGTTATCCATTGTTCCTGAGTGGCTCAACAATAAGCGATCAGGGCACCGAAACCATAGCGGTGCGGTAAAAATCGGTAAAGTAGGGTAGCACCGGGATGCGATCGCGGTCTCTTAAAGCGGCGGCGGGCGCCACATCAGCCAGATCGGAGGACCGTCGGCGGTGACCCGGTCCTCGCGGATCACCTCGAAACCGAAGCGGCGGTAGAGCGGCAGGTTGTCCGGCTCGCAGGTCTCCAGGAAGGCACCGTGGCGGTCCCGGTCGCACAGGGCGAGCACCGGCGCCAGCAGGCGGCGGGCGTGGCCGCGCCCCTGCTGGTCCGGCGCCACCCCCAGCACCTGCAGGTACCAGTGGGGTCGCTTCGGATGCAGTTGCTGAATATGCTGGATGCCGCCCAGGCGGCCGGGCAGGCGGGTGAGCCCGGTAATCGCCGCGAAGTCGGGCAGGAAGCGAAGCTGCTGCCACAGCCCCAGACGCCACTGGCCCGGCGGCGACCACAGCGCCGCCCCCACACCGGGTATATGATCGACCCGTCCGGGCAGGGCCAGGTGGCGCAGCTGCGCGGCCATGCCGCGCCGCAGGCGGACCTGGAAATCCTCCGGCCGGCACAGCCAGCGCCAGAACGGATCGTCGACGAAGGCGCGGGCCAGCACCTCCACCACGGCGTCGAATTCGGCGCGGGTGCAATGCGGCTGCAAAAGAACCGGGGATAATGAGTAGGATGAAGGCATCCGGCGTTTGTAGCAGACTGACCACGAAAAAGGAACGGTCGTGCCACCCGGAGGCAAAGCGTTCACACAATCCAAGGAGACACCATGCTGGCGAAGCGTGCGTCACTGGCCGAACTGGCCGGGGAACAATGGGACCTGATCGTGATCGGCGGCGGCATCACCGGCGCCGGCGTGTTGCTGGAAGCGGCCCGCCAGGGGCGCAAGGCGCTGCTGCTGGAACAGCAGGATTTCGCCTGGGGCACCTCCAGCCGCTCGTCGAAGATGGTCCACGGCGGGCTGCGCTATATCGCCCAGGGCGAAGTGCGCCTGACCCGCGACGCCCTGCGCGAGCGGGAGCGGCTGCTGCGCGATCTGCCCGGCCTGGTGGAGCGGGCCCAGTACCTGTTCCCACTGCGTGACGGCCGGTTCCCGGGGCGCTGGCCGATGACCGCGGTGCTGTCGCTGTACGACTTTCTGGCCGGCATTCGCGACCACCGTTTCGTGCCCCGCGCCGAGGTGCTGATGCGCGTCCCGGGGCTGGATACGGCGGGCCTGAACGGCGCCATGAGCTACACCGACGCCCTCACCGACGATTGCCGGCTGGTGGTGCGCTGCCTGCTGGAAGCGGCGCGGCATGGCGGCCGTTCGCTCAATTACGCCCGCGCCACCGGTATCCGCACCGAGAACGGCCGCGCCCGGGTGGACGTCACCGATCTGGAAAGCGGCGACAGCCTGACCCTGAACGCCGGCGCGGTGATCAACGCCACCGGCGCCTGGGCCAACCGCCTGGGCGGCGCCGGGCAACGCATCCGCCCGCTGCGCGGCAGCCATCTGTTCGTCGATCCGGCGCGGCTGCCGGTGGCCGACTGCCTGACGCTGATCAACCCCCGCGACGACCGGCCGGTGTTCGTGTTCCCGTGGGAAGGGGTCACCTGCATCGGCACCACCGACCTGGATCACGGCGACAGCCTGGACCAGGAGGCCCGCGCCAGCGGCGCGGAAGTGGACTATCTGCTGGAACTGATCAACGGACAGTTCCCGAAGGTGAACCTGGGCCGCGAGGACATCCTCTCCACCATGGCCGGGGTGCGCCCGGTGATCGCCTCCGGCGACGGCAAGGATCCCTCCAAGGAGCGCCGCGACCACGCGGTGTGGGAAGAGAACGGCGTGGTCACCGTGAGCGGCGGCAAGCTCACCACCTTCCGGCTGATCGCCCTGGACGCGCTCTGCGCCGCCGGCCTGCTGGGCCCGCGGGAGGCGCGCCGTGCCCGGCGCAGCAACGCCCCCTTGTTCCGGCCGCTGCCG
>VMHT01039207.1_pt1 | contig 11603 bp, 4 predicted proteins | sample 4693611 | NCBI WGS metagenome assembly VMHT01 (sample SAMN12280063, study PRJNA550983) | marine metagenome | isolation source: seawater sampled from same location over 5 years 0.02-0.2 micron viral filtrate | place: USA: collected off the coast of southern California halfway between the port... ... | reverse complement strand
TGTTGATTCTAATTGCTTTATCCACATGGGCTCGATGGCTCAAGACAACCTGATTGAGGATTTGAGAAAAAGTATTCCTGAAGGCATATTTGTCACACCCGGAGTACACAAGGAAGTTAGAACGGTAAGGTTTCAAAGATGGAAAAACAAACCTAATCTGCTGGAAAAAATGAAACCAATACTGACAACAATTGCAGTTGATGATAATCAGATCAAAGGATTAGCAAGTCAAATTGGTGAAAGAGCGGCTCCACAGGATGTCGATTTGTCGCTGATGGTGCTCGCTAGTAAATTGTCTAGAGAAGGACGTGATGTTACACTAGTCACTGATGACTTCAAGATGACTACAACAAGTCAGAAGGTCAACTTAGGATTCAATACCTGTCCACCATCAACATTTTTGCAAAGGCTTGCCGAAACAGGTCCAAATGCCTGCAAATCAAGATTCAGAAGTCTCTCAAGAAGAACTAGAGCGGCGGAAATGCGTTATGCCATAAGCCGAGTTAATGAATACGACATACAGGCAAAACTTACTTGGATGGTTGATTCACTAATCGACAATAAACCTCAAGCAAAGGCTGCTGAACCTGTACAAGAGAAAAGTTCTGAACAGAAATTAATCCGTTCATTGAGGAAGTTTTTACTCGGTGGTAAACCAAAGCAGGCGCACATGAGTGCTCTCGGAGATTTGCCTAATATTTGTCAGCCAGTTAGCGAGTTGGATGACTATCTAAACCAGATTTCAAAAAGCAAATCTGTGATTGTTGAAGAAAAATACTCAAACGGTATAGAAAAAATCAGTTCGGTACTTGAAAGAGTCGGCTTAGGTTTGGCGCCTTTAGATGAAGAGATGGCTGAGATAGCTCATCGCGCCATGGCAGGCCACCTTTACCGAATGGAATCCTGCCTCTCCATGTTAGCCAAGATGAATGGTAACTTGATGAATGCTAGACTTCACTTGTCAAGGGCACTACATTATGCAACCCTGATTGATGATGTAGATGCAGAAATGTTGGCGACGAATCAACTCGGCTTACTCGCACTGGTGAGAAACAAATGGGACAGAGCCGCTGATTTATTTGAAACTGCAGACCGACAGGCACTGGCAACAAAGAATTCTCGATTAACATATGTAGTATGTGCAGGAATGGCGAGGTTCATGAATGGTGATGAAACGCAAGCGTCCAAGCACTTGTTGAGTGCACAGTCAATCGTTGGGGAAGACTTAGTCAACGCTGCCAATGACTTGTTCCTACTAGGCAAAAACCTGCTCGCTATGGACGAGGCTGGTCTAGCAATCGAGGTGCTAGATGAAGCGATTGAATGCGCTATTGATGGGCAAAATACCGGCTTAACAGAAAGTTTGGCTGAATATTTGGTGCTAGCAAATAATGCCCTAACGGAAAGTGAATCTCAGCAATACCACGGTTTGAGAAAGTATCTCGACGATATCAATACGATTGAAACTAAAAGTTCGACAGAATTCGAGAAAAAAATTAGCGAAATCGAGGAGCAAGCAGAAGCGATGTCGAAGACTATTGACACTTCAGAAGAGTGGGTTAATGCGGAGGATATTTTCGATGACAGTGCATCATTCAATGTACTAAGGCAGGTTTCAATCGAAGCCAATGAAACATTAATCATCGGCCAACATAGTGCTCTTGGAGTGATTGCTTTTTGGCTCCCTAGTGGCGATTACCTGGTGTCTGCCGGTCAAAAAATTACTATCATCGACACTGAAGTAAAGGTTGCTGAACCTCCTGAAGATTTACGCACAGAGCATAATATCTCCGCACTTGTTGCAGTAAAGGACGGCGATAAGATCTCATTCTCGGCTAATATTGAATTGTGAAATGCAAACAACTGTTTAAGCCTAGAGTAACATAATTGCTAGTCAATCAGTAGACCAATACTGATAATAAATATCCGAATCGAGGTTTAATCATGGCTGCAAGAACACTCGTCATATTATTGTTGACGACGCTGATTGCTCCAATGGCTATCGCTCAATCCACTGGCGAACTTGATTATGGATATGGTGCAATTTTATCCAAAAACCCCGATGATGCCCCGCTGACTTACGAATATTCCCCGGCAATTAGAGCCGCATTCGCTCGAACAAGTGACCTGTCAACATACACCATAGAAGAACAACGCTCTGTTGAGCAATGGGTCGTAGTTAGCCCGCTTGCTATCGGCGAGCCTACACATCATCTGGATAATGCATACATTATTGAGGCCAATTTTGACCAAGGAGCTAGAGAACTTGCCATCTTACAATATGAAGGTAAAATTGAGGTTGCATATCCGCTAATTAGCAAAACTATGTCGAAAAAATGGATTCCTGATGACGCTAAATTCGGTGACCAATGGCATCTACAGAATACCGGTCAAACAGGTGGTAATGCTGGTGAAGATGCCAATATAACTGCTGCATGGGATGATTACCGTGGCAATGGCGTAGTAATTGGCATCGTTGACGACGGTGTGGATTGGAACCATGACGACTTAGACAATTACTATGAAGACACTCTAGATTATGATTATTGCAATAATGACGGCGACCCTACCCCGAGCTACTATGACGGGCATGGAACATCAGCAGCAGGAGTCGCTGCTGCTGCGGGTAACAATACAATCGGTGTTAGCGGTGCTGCTCCAAACGCTGGATTAGCCGGGCTTTTACTGATAGCCTGTAGCACTACTGACGTAAGGGAAAGTAATTCGCTATCCCATGAACGCCAAGATATTGACATCTATTCTAATTCATGGGGTCCAAGTGATAACGGAAGAACCGTTGAAGCACCTGGCCCGTTGATGTTAGCAGCTTTTGAAGACGATGTTGCGCTTGGCCGAGGTGGCTTAGGAAATATCATTACCTGGGCAGCAGGTAACGGATTGGATGATGATGATAATTCAAATTATGATGGATATGCTAACAGTCGCCACACTATTGCAGTAACTGCTGTTACACACTACGGCAGGCAATCGTGGTATGCTGAACCCGGCGCCAACATATTGGTCGCTGCACCATCAGACGGCGATAGTGAAGGGATTACTACAACCGATATCGAAGGAGGTGGCGGATACAACAACGGCGATTACAACGACAACTTCGGCGGTACTTCATCAGCCACACCTTTGGTTTCTGGAGTTGTCGCCCTAATTCTCGAAGCAAATCCCAACCTAACCTACAGAGATATTGAACATATCATTGTTCAAAGTTCCAGAGTTAATGATGCGAATGATAATGGCTGGAATATCAACGGTGCGGGGCATGATGTAAGTCACAAATACGGCTTTGGCGTTATTGATGCCAGTGCTGCGGTTGCATTGGCTGAAAATTGGGTTAATGTTGATCCTGAAATCAATTTCCAATCTGGTTTAATTGACGTACCAGATAGGCAAATTCCAGATAATTCTGCTCCCGGGATTACTGAAACAACCACTGTCCCTGACTCGATTAAGGTCGAGCATGTAGAAGTTATTGTGGACATTGACCATGCATATCGTGGTGATTTAGAGATAATTCTCACCAGTCCCTCTGGAACGCAGAGCATACTATCGGAGAAACACGATGATAGTGGAAATAACTGGAATAACTGGATGTTTACCTCAGTTCACCATTGGGATGAGGATAGTTTTGGAGATTGGACGTTAAGCATTGAAGACCAAGGAAATGGTGACGCTGGAACCCTGTATGACTGGGAACTAAACGTCTACGGCACTGAGATAAACACTGACAGAGACGGTGACGGTTTAACTAACTATGATGAAATTAGCATTTATGGCACCAACCCTGATGATATCGATACGGATGGCGACCAAATTAACGACGGCGATGAAATCAATAATTACGGCACCAATCCACTATCGATTGACACTGATGGTGACAACCTTGAGGATGGGCGAGAAATTCTAGTGAACGGAACCGACCCACTCAACATAGATACTGATGCAGATGGTTTGCTAGATGGAACTGAGGTTGATATTTATTTCACCAATCCTCTTGTTGCAGACCCTGATGCCGACATGGACTTATTCTATTGGTTCCAAGATTGTAATGACACCAATGATCAAATCTATCCTGGCGCTTTAGAAGTACTGAATTATGTCGATGATGATTGTGATGGGTTGTGGGATGAAGGTTTCAATCAAACTGATTCTGATGCAGATGCATTGAGCGATTATGCTGAATTCCACATCTATGGGACAGATTACAACGTACAGGATACTGATGGAGATATGTTAGATGATGGTGAAGAAATCTTAGATTATCAATCAAATCCTCTGGTTTATGACAATGATACTGACCTAGATGGTTTCTATTGGTTCCAAGACTGTAACGATACCAACGATCAAATCAATCCAGACGCGGTCGAATTACTCGATGCTATCGATAATGACTGTGACGAACAAATCGATGAAGACTTTACCGATTTAGACCGTGATAACGACCAACTGCCAGACCTTGTCGAGTTCTACACAATGAATACTGACCCGCTTGATAATGATACAGATGATGATGGTCTTGAAGATGGATTTGAAATTTTAACGGTTGGCAGCGAACCAACAATGTTTGACACAGATGGGGATGGTTTGAGTGACGGTGTAGAAGTTCTACAAACCAATACCAACCCACGTGTACCGGATTTAGATGAAGATGGTGATGGATTTAGATGGTTTGAAGAATGTAACGATAATGACATCAGAATCAATCCAGATGCTGAAGAGATATGGAATGGCATAGATGATAATTGTAATGAAATAATTGATGATGGTGTTAATCGCTACGATTACATCACCTTTACGACACTAGCAAACTCAACAATAAACGCAACCGCTGACTCACTGACGCTGAGTATGATGTTTGAATTAAGTAAAGAAGACAAAGAGCGAATTGGTCTGGAATACTATTGGTACCGAAATGGCACATTGATCTCAACCAATAATTCGTTTGAAGAAGGGCCGTTTAATTGCTCAACAACCATGTTTGGCTTTGGTGGGATTCTATGTGCAGGCAATGGCACAATCGGACCGTATACCATCAAAGCGGTAGCGATTGATGAATTCGGTACAGCAGAATATACGTGGAATGTCTCCTATTTTGTTTGGCATCCGCCTGAGGTTATAGAAGATGAAGAGCAATCCACGGTCTCTAGAATTATCGATACAATCAGTGACAATGTCATGACACTTGTAATCATAGTTCTCGCCAGTTTAGTACTATCTCTAATGGTGATAAGATTACGCCAGAATAAACCTAGCAAACTGCCCATGACTCCTCCTCCACCACAATCATTTGCCCAAAACTTACCGCAGTATCGCTACGAGCAACAGCAGCCAAAGTACTCTGATGTACTATCAGCACCGGACTTATCCATGTTTGAAAACAAACGGAAATAATCAGGTATTCATTACGTAATTCCAACCAATAATTCTGCCATCAGTTGCATCTGCAATTAGGTTAAATCGTTTATTCCAACCATCTTCAGTCCAATCCCTCGAGATATCAACCGTGCTAGCTCCGTCGGTAGCATCGCCAATATTGGTAAGAATGGTGTTTATGCCGCTACCTGGAACCACCACAAGATATCCAACTCTTGTTTCTGAGTGATAATTTCCAGCGCTTGTGAATAAACCTTGATTAGAGGTTAAAGTCGGAAATCTTGTCGAATCTAGCAATGACTCTTCAATTGTGCTTATGTTTAGCACCTTAGGTATGAATTCTCGGTTGTATGATACTGTCTCATCATAACTGCCTTTCTTGTCAAACTGGCAATTCTCTTGGCTTGGTGTTCCAGTCATGTTGAAAGTAACCCAACCTGCGATATCATCTGTGGCAATCCAAGAGATGTTCCATTGTGTATTGGTAGCGTATTGTTGGTCGATTGCTCGCCAAACGTATCCACCATCATCCAGAGCAGCAACAGCCCCAGATGCAGATGATTGGAGATAATCTAGACAATCTATTGCTGCTTCCAAATTATGAGTTCTTAGTGTTGATTTATCTGGCATATGCTCGCCGTTCGGACCCCAATCATTCAATTCATCATCGTTGGGTGACAATTCATTGGCTTGGGGTCTAGCATCATAGGACAAACCAAATTCCAAACCTTTAGAACCTCTACTTAGGGATGATTTTTGGAAGGTATGGCTCATGGTTAATTCTCCATCAGGAAGAACATAGTCGCCGAGTAATTTTGTTGTCGTAGAGCAACCTTGTCGATTACTATCACTGCCTGAAATAACCACATTCACCGTTTGCTTTGTCGCCCAAGGGTTGCCTTCTTCCACTAACAGAGTCATGCTAGCTGAACCTAGACACAATTCTTGCACATCTTGATTGGTCGCAACAATTTTCCACATTTCAGTGCTACCAAGAGTTTCTGTTCCTAATACTCTCCAGTCCCAGCCAAGTCTAGAGCCTGTTGCGCCATCATCGATGTAATCATTGGCCAGTAATTCTTGAAGTTCAACTGGTTGAAGAAGCATTGAAAAGCCGGGTGATAAAGTGTCCAAATCACCAAGGATACCGCCAACGCCAAAGGTCATCAGATTTCCTTGATAGGTGTCCTCAACATTAAGGTTCCAATCTACTGCAGTTCCTATTGATGCTCGGTCCCTTAGTTCGGTCCATTGCGTTGATGTTAAATCAGCAGTACCGCTAACGCTGGCTGGGAAATCGGAACACGCAGAAGAACCTGGAATGCTTGACCTCAAATGACGTTGGATGGTGAACGCGCTGAAATCATATTCAGATACAGATTCTACTGTTAACCAATCCATACCCTGACCACCCTTGGCGCTAACAGCCCCAAGCCGATCTAGAGAGGTTTGGGAAACCAACTCAGAACTTCCCCCATTAGAAATTGAAACATCGCCACTTCCATCAAACAATAATCGTAACTTACAGATATCATCCTCGGTTTCTATTTGGTCTAAGACTAAGTCTAGGAAACCTTCACTGGCCATGAAATCACCATCTGAGATTGTATATGTCATCTCGTCACCGTATCGTAAAGTATCTGCGGTAAATGGTTCAAGTTGATTGTTGAAGAAGTACCATGTTCCTGCACCAAGAATCAATACCACTACAAATACTGCCGCAATCTTTGGTTGCTTTATCATGTCAAGGAGCGTCGCTGCCTCGCCACTGGACTTACTCGTAGTCGATTGAACATCTACTGTCTTGGGTGCTTTTACCTCTTCATCTAAGGTAACAAATTCAGCATCTAATACCTCTGCATCAAGCACCTCATCTAGACTTGCATCGACGATTTGGTCTTCTGTTGACGCAACAATCGGCTTGACAACTTCTGGTTCAACCTCCGGTGTCAAGGTGTCATCATCTTCGAGAGATAGAGAGAGCTGGATTGGCTCATCTTCGATTACTGCTTCGATTACCTTTTCAACTGCTTCCTCGGCTTCTATTCCCAACTCATCTCGGCTTAGTCCGGACTCTAACAATCGTGACACAAGGTCAGACTTGTTACCACTTGTGGACAGGTCATTTAGAATACATAGGGCTTTGAGTTTGGCCGCTGTAAGACTAGATTTCAAGTCGTCAGACAATCTCTTCACCAATTACCCGTTATTGTTTTACCCTTTCAATCATATCATGATTTGACTCATAATATAGCAAATTAGAGGTATGCATCACTCAGCCTGATAAGGAACATATTGTCCTTCGCTATTCTTGATGTATATTTGTTGTTCATATCCACCACTAGGCATCTTTCGATAGAAGTAACCGTTTCCTGCATCCTCGAAAATAGAACCGTCTAACGCAGATGTAGATTCTGCGACAGTTGATTGTTCAACTGTTGATTGTGCTGGCGGGGGTCCAGATTTCGTTGATTCTGTCGTGGCAGCTGCAACATTTGCCGGGCCCTTGGAGCCGCTTGGCGGACCACCAGATGGTGCTGAGATAGTTGTCGGAGGAACACTCGGACCTGCTACAGATTTTGGCGGACCTCCGGGGCCAGCCACTGGTTTTGGCGGCCCACTTGGACCAGCAGCAATTTTTCCTTTGCGTGCATCCTCTAACACAATTTGTTCTTGTGTAAGATTATCGTCTTCTAACATAGTTCTAACTTTTTTGCCAACCTTCTGTGCACCAACAAATGCATAGATTGAAATTATCAAGAATATGACTCCCGGTAAGCCCGCAATGACTTGGTTAGGCCAGAGCCTACCTGTTACGTCAATATCAGTATTTGATGTATCTACAACAGTACCTCCCTTTCCTATCACTTTAACATAGAAGCAATATTGTCCAAAATCTAAATCAAAATCAAAAACATATGTTGCACCTTCTACGGGTGAATCTATGAATTCATATTGATATTGATGTTTCTCTCCGGATAATGCGTCGACTTCGGCATTACTTGCGTCCTCTATATCGGTGCAGTCATCCATTTGTAACGCAAAAACCTGCAATGTTATATTTTCAGTTACTGGAGGTAATTTATTCACCTTTACCGAAACTTCAAACGGTACATCCATGAAATCTTCACCACTTGAGGATGGACCCCAAACTAATCCAATGTCTTCCTCCGCAGTGCCTGTAAAAGGATCAAACTTTGCATCAATTGACAACGGAAACAAAGCAAATCCGAACATCAAGAAGGCTAAACCAAGAAACATAAACACATTCCAACGAGACTTTTTTAATTTTGATTGTAACGAAGCCAGTTTCTCGACGTAGCCTTCTTCCCCTTCATGCTGATTTTTGAGCACACTATCCGACTCGATAATTTCATCCTCGTCAAGAGTCTCTTCCTCGGACATGAACTGCGCAGGATGAATTAGCACTTCAAAGACACTATTGTCGTATAACATAAAAATAAGGCGATGATATCAAAAAGTAAACCCGTTTCCATTATTCATGGACCTGAAACTAGCAGTTCTATCGAGAGGGCCGAGGCTCTACAGTACTCGAAGGCTAGTTCAGGAGGCTAAACTACGTGGAATTGATGTAGAGGTTACAGATCCAATGAAATTTTCATTATTCGTTGACGATGGGGCAATTGACATAAATTATGCTGGTGAACCATTCACCCATGATGCAGTGATTCCGCGTATTGGCCATTCGATAACCAAGCATGGAGTTGCTGTACTTCGACACATGGAGCAATTAGGCATCTGGACTGCTAACACCGGCCAAGGAATATTACAGAGTAGAGACAAATTACACGCGTCACAGATTCTTGCAAGGAATAAAATCCCTGTCCCAAAAACAACGTATGTCAGAGACAGCATAGACGTTGAGCCCGCAATAGACTTCGTTGGTGGCCTGCCTGTTGTGATAAAAGTCACTCAAGGAACTCAAGGTCAAGGTGTATTCCTAAGACATACTGTACACGAGTCGAGAAGTCTAATTCAAGGATTATTATTGACTGGGAAATCTGTTCTTGTCCAGGAGTATATTGCTGAGTCACATGGCAAGGATATTCGCGCACTAGTAGTTGGGGACCGTGTGGTTGCAGCGATGAGAAGAAAGGCAAGAGGACGCGAATTCCGCAGCAATTATCACCTAAATGGTACAGTGGAAAAAGTCGATATTAGTGAAGAATTCGAAGAGCAAGCGGTCAGAGCTGCGCGGGTCCTTGGCCTAAATGTGGCAGGAGTCGACCTTTTGGAAGGAAATAACGGGCCACTGGTTTTGGAAGTAAACTCTTCCCCTGGCCTTGAAGGTATAGAAAAAGCAAGTGGCGTTAATGTTGCTGGTGAAATTATTGATTATGTTATGAGTGAGACGGCGTTTTCTGAAGTCGATTTAGATCAGTTACTCAGAACAGTCCCTGGTTCAGGTGTATTATCTCTACAACTTAGAAATCATCCAATGATGGTGGGGAACAAAATCTCTGACTTGTTCAAGACTAGTCATGAAATTCCTGTATTTGCATTATCAAGAGAGAACAAACTATTGTGGAATCCCGAACCTGACGTTCAACTGAGATATGATGACGTCATTATTTGCTATGGGGAATTGAATCAATTACGTGCTTCACTGAAAAGTGCGATACTCGGCGTTGCAGAGCAATCACTAAGTGCCATGAAAAAAGACCAAGAACGGGCCTAACCGGCAATTACAAACTTCAATATACATGCAATTATTGTTTTCAATCGATGAAGTGCAATAAACCTAGTGTGGCAATTTTGCCAATGGTTTTATTATTTCTCTTTTCGTCATTTCAATTTACTCTATTTGATTCCCTAGATCATAACATGAATCCGATGGGTAGTAACGCAGATACAGAACTTACTGTCAAGATACATAAGCCGGGGGCGGATTTCAGTGATGATCAAGAACTGATATGGTCGCCAAATAACATCAGTGACCACCGTGAGATGCAAATTTCTGTGCATGCAGCAAATTTTAATCAATTAAACCAAATAAGTATGTTAAATCTAAAATGGATTTATCTAGACGACAATCTAAACGTCACATATTCTGAGTTAAATACTACTGATTACACAACAAACTCCACCACTAATGGCATTATTGTTACTCTATTATTCACCTATGATGAGGAAACATGGAGCGGAAACTATACTCTGGTTGTTAGATTAAATTTAACCGATGGAACCTCCTTGAGCGGCAGTTCAGATGAAGTAACTCTCAAAGAACAAGACTTTTTCATAATAATGAATAGAAATTTAGGAGATAATTTTATTTGTTCTTGTAGCCAAACAGAGTTTAATTTGACAATATTAAATTCTGGATCGAGCGAATCTTTTTTTGTTCTGTCAATCGAGGATTCGTACGGTGAGTATAAACCATTTTCAATCGAACTCTACGATGCGGACAATGGCCAAGATGGAATTACGGAGGAAGTAATTCTGTTATCCGGGGGTGAGAGTTACTCTGTGATTGTCAACCTTGTTCCCAACAATGATCTATCACCAAATCGCCACTACACAATAAGACCCATCGAAATAAACATCGCTTATGAAGGAGACAATGATGAAGAATTCGAATTATATGACGACATCCCCTCGTTCAGACTTTTCTCGCTTCCAGAATATTCTTACCCCAAGGCAACAGTCCGAATCAACGATTTTAATTATGAAAGAATGTTTCAAAATAATTCCTTCAATAGTGATTTCAATGAGACAATATACACCCTAGGTGCGGATTACCTATTATTGGAATACGACATCATCAATGAAGGTTATAGCAATAGCAAAGTCAATCTTAGTTCATCCATAGAATCATCAGAAATTAAAATTCTCTATGATGGCTTGAACCTAACACTGACGGATTTTAATGAGATGACTAACATCATTGAGCAAAAAGGCGAGATAACTTTCCAAGTATTCCTAAATGTTGACCCAATGGTGGAGAATCTGCTGTTTGAATTAGACATAAAATTTGGCGGCTCATATATCACAAATACAGCAATTACATTATCATACTCTCCCTTAAACGGAAATAATATCGTATCAATTCAAGATAACATTGTTGTCTTTGGATCAGTTGATGAGGTGAAAGTGATTCCATTAAAAATTGACACTTTATTTTTAGATAACCTAACTTATTTTGAAAACAAATGGTCCCTTCTTTGCACTGATTTTGATGGAATAATGATTGGAAT
>VMHT01172758.1_pt1 | contig 11605 bp, 11 predicted proteins | sample 4693611 | NCBI WGS metagenome assembly VMHT01 (sample SAMN12280063, study PRJNA550983) | marine metagenome | isolation source: seawater sampled from same location over 5 years 0.02-0.2 micron viral filtrate | place: USA: collected off the coast of southern California halfway between the port... ... | reverse complement strand
ATATTAATACATTCCTCAGAGTTTGCACTTTCATAATGCCAACATTCCAATCTGTTTAGATCTAATCTTGTATATTTTGAGAATTCTTCTTGAAGAAAGATTTTTTCTTTTTCTTCAAAAACAGGTCCAACCTCAAAGCTTGGCTTTGCTCTTTTAGTTTCAAATATACACCCTATTAATTCGTAATTTTTATCTAATAAAGAGTTTATTAAAAATCTTCTATGAAGGGTATCATTCCCAATCAAGATTATTTTTTTCATAAAACCTAAACTCCAATGTTTAAGTTTTTTCTTATTTGCGAGCCAATTTGTACCATTTGAAAAAATTCTTGAGGTGTTGCCGACAAAGCATGATCTCTTATTGTTGTATCTGATTTATCCAACGTAAAATGTTTTTCGATAACTTGAGCGCCTCTGGATACCGCCATCAATGGTATATCTATACCAACAGAGTGGTCGCTTAATCCATAATAGATCGAATTAGTAAAATCTTTAGGAAGTTCTGTTAAATCCCATGGATATGCAGGATAGTTTGATTTGCACCATAGATATTTTATGTTGTCATTGCTATTAAAAGGAGGCTCTTCAGAATCCCACATACCTAAAGAAATAAAGGTTTCTTTATCTTGATCAAGAATCTTTTTACATAACTCAAGATCATCTTTTACTGTTCTTGATGCAATTTTAAAATAATTAAATGGAAATTTTTTAGCAATTTCTAAGGCGTCTTGAGTAAAAATTGAAAACATTGGTTGAATTTCAAAATTTTCACAGCACTTAAAAATATACCTTATATCCTCTTCTGTAAAAGAATTTATTTCGTTTTTGTTAGACCTCCATCCAAGCTGAAATTTTGCTACATCTGCACCTGACCATGCTGCTTGTTTTATGAGTTCAAATATAAGCCCAAAGTTTCCATTATGATTTAGTCCAATCTCAGCAATAAACATTAGTTTGGTATCTTTTTTAGTCATAAATTGCTTCCTCAATAAATTTCATTCAGTTATAGCCTAAATTTTAATATGTTATCCACTTTTTTTCTCCACATATCATTTTGATATTTGTCCTTTCTGCTTTTTGTATGCTTTGACTTTTTCCAGCCATTTTTTATTTGTATCATAAGTTATTGATTTTATGATCTATTTTTTATTCCCACTCAATAGTTACGCTATCTAAAACCTTAATAAAACCAATGGTTTTAAGGGTATTAAAATAGACTTTGTAACTTTTTTTGTAACTTCATTTTAATATTTTAAAATTCCACCAAAAAATAACTGGGGTTATCAGAACGGTTGGAAGCACCCACCATACCCATTCGGGTTCAAAAGGAGGATTAACAACTAAAACAGCTGTAATAACTGCAATAGTTCCTCCCATCATATTAGTTAAGTGCCTTGAGATTCTTTCTTTTCCTGTAGCAGAATTGTTTTTATGACTCCTAAAATCGGCATAACCCAAGGTAATAGATAAAAATCCGAAAACCAAAAGCACGATATATTGTGTATTACTATTCAAGATATAGATTGCAGCTAATATCCACATTCCTAGTCCTGATAAAATCATTGAGCTGACAGCAATCCAATCTAAAGTAGTTGCGATACCCTTTCTATTTCTAGCGAATCGCATTCCTGCAAAAGCTAAATAGAAAGAAAAGATAGCTATTAAAAACAAAAAGATGTTGCTACTGATAATCGACATTGGAATAGCTGTTAAGAAGATAGTAGCCATGCCCCAGAAATATGCTCTACCAGAAAGCACATGTAGTCTTTTACCTTTCTCAGATGAAACTGCAAGAGCAGCACTAGTCAAAGAAATTATTCCTGCAAGAATATGAATTGGTAATAGAATTTGTAGCATCTCATTCCCACTCAATAGTTGCAGGTGGTTTGCTTGAAATATCATAAACAACTCGAGAAACCTTATCTATTTCATTCATTATTCTTGTTGAAACATGATTAAGAAATTCTTGTTTGAAAGGAAATACATTAGCCGTCATGAAATCTAGCGTTACAACCGCTCTTAGGGCTATTACGTATTCATATCTTCTTGCATCTCCAACAACACCAACTGATTTAACCGGCAGAAAAGCTGCGTAAGCTTGGCTGATTTTGTTGTAAAGCTTTTGCTTGATTAGTTCTTCCATAAAAATTGCGTCTGCTTCTCTTAATATCTCTAACTTACTTTTGTCTATCACACCCAACAAACGAACGCCTAACCCTGGACCTGGAAAAGGATGCCTTTCGATTAGATAAGCTGGCAATCCTAATTTTCTTCCAATCTTTCTAACCTCATCTTTAAAAAGAAATTTGAGCGGTTCAACAAGGGGGAACTTTAATTTTTCAGGTAACCCTCCAACGTTATGATGCGATTTTATGACATGCGCTTTACCGCCCTTTTTTCCTGCTGACTCAATATAATCTGGATAGATAGTTCCTTGAGCTAAAAAATCTATATTTTTTATTTTTTTTGCCTCTTTTGAAAAAACATCAATGAAGGTTCTGCCTATTATTTTTCTTTTTTCTTCAGGATCTGTCTTTCCTTTAAGTTTTTTCAGGAATATATCTTCGGCATTTACCGTCGTAATCTTCAAGCCAAGACCTTTTTTTAAATCGCGATTCACTTGGATGGATTCGTCTTTCCTTAAAAGTCCGTTATCGACAAAAATGCAATGCAATTTTTTACCGATAGCTTTTGAAATAAGAGCGGCTACGACACTGGAATCCACACCACCCGAAATTCCTAAGAGAACATGTTTATTTCCAACCTGATCTTTAATGTTCTGAACCAAATCATCAATAATATTTTTTGAAGTCCAATTTTTCTTACAACCACAAATATCCAAAGCAAAGTTACTTAATATTTTTTGCCCTTGATCGGTGTGAGACACCTCGGGGTGAAATTGCACACCGAAGCGTTGTTTGTCATTCGAAGCGAATGCGGCAATTTTAGAATTTGTCGATGAGGCAATCCTTTTAAATTGTTTCGGAAGCTTTACAACTTTATCGCCGTGACTCATCCATACATCAATTTTTGTTTTTTTCCCATTTACTCCTTTGAAAAGAATATTTTTGTTAAATGCTAATTCTGAGTGACCGAATTCTCTTTTCGCCGACAAGTCTACTTTTCCTTTATATTGGTTCGCTAATAATTGCATTCCATAGCAAATCCCTAAAATAGGTTGGTTTATTTCAAGAATCTTAGAATTAAATTTAGGTTTAAACTTGGAATTAACCGATTCTGGACCGCCAGAAAAAATAATGCCTCTTGGATTTAATTTTAAAAGTTCTTTTGGGGTTATTTCGCATGAGACAATTTCAGATAAAACTCCTATTTCTCTTATCCTTCTGGCAATCAGCTGAGTATATTGCGAACCAAAATCAAGGATAACTATCTTATCTTGATCAATTTTCTGCATTTAAATTAAGTAATTCGGTAATTTGGCGCTTCTTTAGTGACGCTGACATCATGTACATGACTCTCGCTCATTCCTGAAGTAGTGATTTGAACAAACTTAGGTTTAGTTTTCATCGTATCAATGTCTTTGCATCCGGTGTAACCCATGCTTTGTCTTAAGCCGCCCAACATTTGATGAATGGTAGTTTCTACCCAACCCTTATAAGGAACTCTTCCCTCTATACCTTCGGGTACCAGTTTGTCGGTTTGTTGATTATCCTGAAAATATCTATCCCCTGAGGAGGATTCACCTGACATTGCTCCAACAGACCCCATGCCTCTATATGCTTTATAACTTCTGCCTTGAAAGAGTTCTACCTGACCAGGAGCTTCTTCTGTTCCAGCCAAGATACTGCCGAGCATGACACTATCTGCTCCTGCTGCAATTGCTTTGGCAAAATCACCAGAGAATCTAATTCCGCCATCTGCAATAACTGGAATTCCTTTTTTCTTCATGCTTGATACCACATCTGCAATAGCTGTAATTTGGGGAACACCAACTCCTGTCACAATTCTCGTAGTGCAGATGGAACCTGGCCCAATACCAACTTTCACTCCATCAGCCCCAGCTTTCATTAATGCTGTAGCTCCTTCCGCAGTTGCAACATTTCCTCCAATGACGTCTATATTTGGATAATCTTTTTTTACTTTTTTAACTCTCTCTAAAATGCCTTGAGAGTGTCCGTGGGCGCTATCGACAACGAGAACATCGACTCCGGCTTCAACAAGTTTTTCAGTTCTTTCCTCTGTATCAGTGCCGTTACCGATTGCTGCACCAACTAGAAGTCTTCCTTCTGAGTCCTTTGTTGCAGATGGATAATCTTTTGATTTATTTATATCTTTCAGAGTAATTAGACCTTTCAGACCAAAAGTGTCATCAACGAGCAATATTTTTTCTATTCTATTTCGATAGAGTAAGGTTTTTATATTCTCAATGCTTTCGTTCTCTTTAGCCGTGATAAGTTTTTCTTTAGGGGTCATAATTGAACTTACGGTGGCTGTCATATTGGATTCATTACGAAAATCCCTTGAAGTTACAATTCCAACCAGATTTTCATCATCTACAACGGGCATGCCTGAAATATTTAATTCTTTAGTTAGCTGAACAAGGTCGCCAACCGTGCTGCTTGATGAGATAGTTGTTGGATCTCTTACAATGCCGCTCTCAAATTTTTTCACTGCCCGAACTTCGTTAGCTTGATCTACAATGCTTAAGTTCCTGTGAATGATTCCAATACCTCCAAGCTCTGCCAAAGCAATAGCCATTCTGGATTCAGTGACGGTATCCATAGCAGAAGAAATTATTGGAATGTTTATGCTTAGGTTTTTTGTCAGACGTGTGGTTAAATCAACGTTATTGGGCAAGACTTCTGAATAGTCAGGGAGCAATAAGACGTCGTCAAAGGTTAGAGCTGTTTCTTTAAGCCGCAACATTTATAGATTATACAGGATTGCAAGAATTTTAATAAATTTCTAAAAAATACAGAAAAATGAAGTTTTTTGGTTGGAGAATGGTTTTTACGGGTCTTACCGTTGAATTCACTGTTATAGGATTCCTTTTTTATAGCTTCCCAGTGATTTGGCCATACCTTATATCAGAGCTTGGGATGACTGAAAGTCAGTTAGGAATGGTTTCCGCTTTTTACTTTATGCCTGTAGCAATTTTAGCAATAGTTATTGGTCGAGCTCTTGATAAGTATTCAGTTAAAAATTTTATGATGATTGGAGCTGTCATTTATGCAATAGGACTTTTCTCTCTAAGTTTTATAAATTCTTATTGGTCGCTTCTGACAATTTATCTTACTATTCTTGCATTGGGGTCAATCATGATGGGAAATTTAGCAGTAGCTAAATTAATTTCGAATTGGTTTGATAAAAATGCTGGCAGAGCTCTTGGAATTGCTGCAGTTGGCATTTCTTTCTCAGGCGTTGTGCTTCCTTTAGTTGTTGATCCGCTTCTTGACTTGGTAGGCTGGAGAAATGTTTACGTAATCTTTGCCTCAGTAATTCTATTCATTATTTTACCTCTTATCTTTTTTACCGTGATTGATAATCCAAAGAGTGTTAACCAAGCTAAAGATGGAATTAAGAGAGAAAATGAAGAAGAATCATTACCTCAAGAGATGACTGCAAAAGATCTATTGTCCAAAAAAGTTTTTTGGATAATTTCTTTAGCTTTTGCTTTTCAATTTCTCTCCATGATGGGTGTGCTTTCTTTTTTGCCTATTCACGCAAGTAAGATGGGATTAGACGAAACCTGGAATCTTTTAGGTCTGCCAGTTAAACAATATGTTTTTGCATACGCTCTGTCTGCTTTTGGCGGAGTGTTGGGGAAAATTCTATTTGGATATCTCATGGACGTAATGAAGGCAGCTTATCCTTCGATGATGGCAATGTTTCTCCAAGCGATTGGAATCTTTGGAATTACTTATTTCAATGAACCAAACATATTTCTTTTAAGTGCGTTTATCTTTGGTTTAGGTTTTGGAGCTGCAATGCCCCTTATGACTGCATGTTACTTAAGGACTTTTGGAGCGCATAATCTTGGTAAAGCTAGAGGCATTTCGTCTCCTATAGTTTCTCCGCTTCAACCAATTGGAATCTTGATAACTAGCATCTTAATAGGTTTCCAAGATACCTACTTCGTGGCTTTCAATATTATGGGTTGTGTTGCTCTAGTTGCAGTCGTTTTAGCAAGTCAAATTCAAGAGCCTGAAAAAATCTGATCTGTCTTTGCGGCAGCTATAAAATCATTTTTGTGAAGACCTTTGATTTTATGTGACCACCACGTCACAGTGACTTTCCCCCATTCAATTAGAATTTCTGGATGATGATCTTCTTTTTCAGCTAGATCAGCGATTTTGTTTGCAAAATTAACGCAGTCTTCATAGTTAGAGAAGGCAAAAGAGCAAACCAGTTTATTCAATCGATTTTCTTCAATAATTTCCCAAGAAGGTACTAAAGGCTTAAGTTCTTCTAATTCCTCTTTGGTTACTTTAGGAGCATCTGCCCTACATGCTTCGCAATTTGAATCTAAAAGGTAATCAACTTTCATTGAATTCCGCCCTTTGCGAGCTTAGCTGGATCTAATAATTTCTTTAATCTTGTTACGGAAAGGTTTGTCTCTTCAGCAGCAACATCAATGATCGGTCTATTCTCTTTATAAGCTTTTTTAGCAATTGCAGCAGCTTTCTTGTAACCAATTATTGGGTTGAGGGCTGTCACAAGTATTGGATTTTTTGCTAAGGATAATTCCAAATTCTTCTTATTTACTTTGAAGGTTTTAATTGCTTTGTTTGCTAGAACATCACAAGCACCTGAGAGGAGATTAATACTTTTAAGTAAGTTATAGGCTATGACTGGAAGCATCACATTTAACTGATAGTTACCTGCTTGCGCTGCAACTGTAATGCTCACATCATTTCCTATAACATCTGCAGAGACCATGGTTACAGCCTCTGGAATCACTGGATTTACCTTGCCTGGCATAATACTACTTCCTGGTTGCAAAGCCTGAAGTTCTATCTCTGATAGTCCCGCCAAAGGTCCACTGTTCATCCATCGCAAATCATTTGAAATCTTCATCAAAGCAACAGCTAAGTTTTTAAGTTCGCCAGATAATTGCACTGCTGTATCTTGAGAACTTAACTCACGAAAGAAGTTATCACTTGCAACGCTTTTATATTTGTTCCCAGATAACTTGGAGATCTCCTGAGCAAAAACTTTGGCAAATCTTTTGTGGGCATTAATTCCCGTTCCAACAGCTGTTCCGCCTTGAGGAAGTTCCAAAAGTCTAGCCTCAATAAATTTAAGAGATTTTAATGAAGTCTTTAATTGACTGGACCACGCAGATAATTCATCTGCTAAATCTATTGGCATTGCATCCATTAGATGAGTTCTTCCTGTTTTTATTATCCCTCTGACAGAAACTGCTTTTTTATCAATTGCATTAATAAGGTTTTCTAAGTTGGGGTATAACTTTTTAGTTAAATCCATATGTGCACTGATTTTTATTGCAGTTGGTATCACATCATTGCTGCTTTGAGACATGTTAACGTCATCGTTTGGGCTAACCTCTTCACCAGTGAATACTGATGCTAAATTAGCTATAACCTCATTTGCATTCATGTTCGAACTGGTTCCGGATCCTGTTTGAAATACATCTATAGGAAATTCCTTATGATGTTTTTTTTGCCACACCTCTTTAGAAGCCTTAGAAATTGCTCTGGCTTTCTTATTGGACAGAAGCTTCAATTTATTATTAGCTCTCGCTGCAGCATCTTTAATTAGGCCTAAAGAGCTAACAAAGGATTTGGTAAAAGGAAAATCCATTTTGATACCGCTTATAGGAAAGTTCTCTATGGCTCTTTGCGTTTGTGCGCCGTATAAAGCTTTTCGAGGAACGTAAACTATTCCTATGCTATCTGATTCTTCTCTGTAACCTTTTTTTGCCATGGGACTTATGTATATTTTATTGATTAGTTTAAACTAGTAAAATTGTAATATGGAAATTAAGTAGGTAGGAGAAATATATGACAAATAACCTCAATATAGATGTCTCAAAAGGAAAGTTGGATCAAAAAGAAAAAGGTTCCTTACTTCCAATAGAATGCAAATCCATTGAAGAAACAAGGAGATATAACCTAGAAAGATTAGCCTCAGGATTTAGAATGTTTGCTCATTTTGGTTTTGATGAAGGTATCGCTGGTCACATTACATACAGAGATCCTGAGCACGAAGATCATTTTTGGGTTAACCCTTTTGGAATGCATTTCAATCAAATTTGTGTATCGGATTTAATACTAGTTAACAAAGACGGTGAAGTGGTTTTAGGCGATAAGCCAGTAAATACGGCCGCATTTGCAATTCATTCATCCCTTCATGATGCGAGACCTGATGTAAATGCTGCAGCCCACTCCCATTCTATGTATGGTAAAACTTTTTCAACTTTCGGAAGGCTTCTAGAGCCAATAACCCAAGATTCCTGTGCTTTTTTTGATAATCATGTTCTGTTTGATGATTACACAGGAGTTGTTTTAGAAGGAGATGAAGGTAAGAGAATTGCTGCTGCACTAGGTGATAAAAAAGCTGCTATTCTCAAAAATCATGGCCTCTTGACAACTGGTGGAACTGTAGATGAAGCGCTATGGGCTTTTCTTTCTATGGATAGATGTTGTCAGTCTCAAATTTTGGCAGAATCCGTTGGACAAATGGAAAGAATTCCAGATGATGTAGCTCAATTGACAAAATCACAGGTTGGATCAGATATGGCAATGTGGGCTAGTTATCAGCCTTTATATGATTTAATGCTTGAGAAAGATCCAAGCTTCTTAAATTAGATCATGTTTCTGGTTTACCTGCTTGGGGTAGTTCTTTTTTTTTCCTTTCTCGCAAATTTTGCATTCAGGAAAATCTTTAAATCTTTAAGATGGGTAGATAAGCCCGACGGAATAAAGAAACTTCATAAGAATGATATACCTCTTTCTGGAGGTATATCTTTCATAACATCATTAATTTTTGCAGTTCTAATCTTTGATTTCTTTGCAGGGGTAAATTTCAATTTATCCTGGAATGGCTTTTTTGTTGGAGACTCTATTAAAGAAGATAATTCATTAAATCAAAATCTTGATAAAAAAATTGATCTTATTGGTAATGACTCTTTTGAGATTGAAGTTGTTGATATTAATGAAAATTCCCAAGCAGTCGTAGTCATAAACAAGAAAACATTTGAAACGGAATTGATGGAAATTTATAAGGATGAGTCTGGTTCTTTCCAAATAAAAGGTAATGGTTTCGAGGCTAACTCTAATTACGTTCAAGACGCCTTGTTACCTCCAAAAGTTACTGTGAATATTAATGGCAATGAGTCAACTTACTATCAAAAAATTAATGTGAATGTTCCGCCTTTTTTTATATGGATGTTAATAACAGGAATCATTCTTGCTTTCATAACTTTAATTGATGATTTATGGGGATTAAGCGTCCCAACAAGATTTTTGTCCCAAGCTTTAGCTTGTCTAATGCTTATTACTCAGTCTGGTTTATATATAGATAACCTAGGAAATTTATTTGGTTTAGGTTTTATTGAACTCAACCCAGCATTAGGAGTTTTATTCACAATCTTCTGTGTGATAGGCATTCTGAATGCTTTTAATTGGATTGATGGCTTTAATGGAGGTTTAACTAGCCAATTTCTAGTAGGTATCACGGCACCTTTAATACTTTTATCAACGAATAATTCACTTTTCATTGAGCAAATATATTTATTTCTAGTTATTTGTTTTCTTCCTTATGCGCTTATGAATTTGAAAGTCATAGGGAAAAGATTTGTAATATTTATGGGAGATCATGGATCAATGTTTTGTGGATACATCGTAGCATGGTGCTTAATTTATTTTGCAATGGAAAGAGCTGACTATATGAATCCTATAACAGCTGTTTGGATCGTTGGGTTTGTTTTATTTAACGCGATATCTACAATAATTATTAGACTTGTGAATAAAAAATCTCCATTAACATCCGACAGAAGTCATATTCATCACGCGCTTGATAGACCTGGTCTAAAAGGGCTAAGAGTTTCTTTCGTTGTCTTAGTAATCTCATCTATGCTTGCGATAACCGGTGTAACTCTTGAATTAATTGGCGTATCAGAGTTAGTTTCCATGCTTCTTTTAGTTTTTGTAAGCTTGGCATTTCTAAGATATAGATTTAATTTAGAGAATTCTTAAAATTTTTTAAATATAGGTATCCTCCTAAAGTACCAAGAATAGCTCCGTATAAAGCTCCAGCAAAAACTTGATAAGGAAAATGTTTTACCAGATATATTCTAGATATAGCTACAGAGCAGGAAATTAAAAGAAAAATAAGAGAATATCTATTTACTTTAAAAATAGTTAATAAGAATAATGAACCTGCAAAAAAATTAGCTGAATGATTTGAAGGCATTCCTGTCAGAGTTGCAGAACATTGATTCAAAAGTTGACCCTTACCATCTAAAAGGTATGAATAATCTGAAAAACATGGTCTAAATTCTAAAAAGTAGCTTTTTAAAAGATTTGCACTAAAGTCGGTTATTCCAATGGTTAAAATCCAAGCTATGAAAACCCAAAGCAATTTCTCTTTAGATTTATAAAAAAAATAAGGGATAACAAAAAAAGCCAAAAATAATCCAAACAAATTATTGCTTAGGATTTGCATTAAACCCTCTAAAAAATTGCTTTGACCTCTCAGAGAGTTGAATAATTCTAGGAGATCAAAATCCACTGTATTTACTTTAAGATTTCTTCCTCGACTTGTCCTAGCCTGTCTTTTCCAAAAAACATTTCATTGCCAACAAAAAAAGTTGGAATACCAAAAACTCCTCTTTCTACTGCTTCAGAAGTTTTATCCATTAAAGAAGATTTAATATCAGGATCATTCATGCCATCCATTAGTAGTGATGAATCAAAGCCCCAATGATCGTATTCGGCTTTTATAACCTCAGGATCATCCATTTTCTTCTCTCTTTCCCACATGGATCTTGTAATTTTTTGTACGTAGTCCATGAGAAAACCTTCATTTTCTGCTACAACAGCTGCCCTCATAATCTGGAGAGTAATCACAGGAAAATTTGGATTCATTTTAAAGTCTGAAAGATTATGCTTATTGATGAATCTCTGCATTTCTACACCGTCATAATCGAGCTTATTTTTGATTCCTGCAAAAGCTACCATGGGAGGTTGATTGTTAGTCAATTTAAAAATGCCTCCTAGTAAAGCCAATTTAATATTGAATTTAAAACCTAACTTATCCTCAAGCTCCTTGCCGGCCATTAACGAAAGATAAGCATTTGGGCTTGCAAAATCAAAGTAAAAGTCTACTTCCTTCATAAAAACTCCTTTTCACTTATTATTCTTTCAATTCTTGCAGCTTGCAAGGGCAATGATAGAATCTTTTAGAGGAGAAAAATTATGGATATAAAACCAATACCTACACTTTCTGAAGAAGTTAATGACATAAGAACTAGAACAGCAAATATTGTCGCTGAACATATTATTCCCAATGAAAAAGATATTTACTCAGGCGGAGATAAATCCAAATCTCTCAGAGAGGATATTAGACAAGAGGTCAAAAAAGAAAAGCTATGGGCACCTCATCTACCAGAAGAGTATGGT
>VMHT01120680.1_pt1 | contig 11605 bp, 19 predicted proteins | sample 4693611 | NCBI WGS metagenome assembly VMHT01 (sample SAMN12280063, study PRJNA550983) | marine metagenome | isolation source: seawater sampled from same location over 5 years 0.02-0.2 micron viral filtrate | place: USA: collected off the coast of southern California halfway between the port... ... | reverse complement strand
TCATGGTCATATATAATGACCATATATCATCATGACTTGAATGGATTATAAGTTCAGTATTATTACACCAGCACATAAGAAGACTCCCTATCTCAAAGAACTCTACGACAGTATTGTTGCTCAAACTTATGAAAACTGGGAGTGGGTATTGTGGTTGAATAACGCTCTCTATGAAGAAGACCTTGAGGAAGAGATTCGTAATGATGACCGTGTTGTAATTTACCGCACGGATGATCCTTCAACCAGTGTTGGATTTCATAAGCATCATGCCTTTCATAAAGGTGAGGGTGATGTTCTAGTGGAGGTTGATTCTGATGACATTCTAATGTCAGAGTGTCTTGAGGAACTGAACAAGGCATATCAGGACGAGACTATTGGGTTTGTTTATACGGATGTGATTCCGTACCATATGACTGATGAGTTTGTTCCCTACAATCCTGATCATGGATGGACTTATCATATGATGAAGTGGCGGGACGAAGACCGCTATATCATGCATTCTTGGCAACCGACTAGTCACGCTCTGTCTTATATTTGGTATGCTCCAGACCATGTAAGGTCCTGGAGAACAAGCATCTATCGTGATATTGGTGGGCACAATGTTGACTTGGACATCTGTGATGATCATGAACTGATGATCCGGACATACCTGGTTACAGAAATGTTCTTGGTTAATAAACCACTCTATGTGTATCGCATCACCGGAGACAATACTTGGTTGGAACGTAATCAATCAATTCAAGAGGAGACTAAACGACTTGGACATCTGTGGTCACAGACTCTTGCTGAACGTGATGCTGATAAGAGAGGATTGTTAAAAGTTGATATTGGTGGTGGTCTCTTTCCTCGTGCTGGATACATGACTATTGACCAAGAGGATGCTGACATCACTTGTGATTTGAATGATGGTATTCCTCTCCCAGATAATAGTGTTGGTGTCATTAACGCCAGTCATGTGATTGAACACTTAAGAGATCCAATCAAAACGATGAAAGAGATCCATCGTGTTCTGGCTCATGGTGGATGGGCATTTATTGAAGTTCCTTCTACTGATGGTCGTGGAGCATGGCAAGATCCTACACACGTTAGTTTCTGGAACGAACACAGTTTCTGGTATTATACAAACAAGAGTAAGGCACAATTTATTCGGAACAGTGATATCAGGTTCCAGACATATCGCCTTGATACTTTTGAAATGGAACCTCATATTCCATGCGTTGCTGCCCATCTGGTTGCTATCAAAGATGATAGTTATCGTTTCCCTGGTGTTTTAAGTATTTGATGGATAGTTTTCCTTATGATCATATTGTTATTGATAACTTCTTTCCGATAGATAAAGCAAGAAAACTATCCCAAGAGTTTCCTGAGTATGATAGTGATCTCTGGTATCAGTATAAGAATCCATTAGAGAATAAAAAATCTAGTAACAACTGGTGGGATTTTCCTCCAGAAACTTACAAGACTTTTTGTTTTTTGAACTCTTGTGAGTTCTTGAATATCTTACGTGAGAAGACTGGTATACAGAAATTGTATCCTGATATTGGTCTTCATGGAGGTGGATGGCACGTTCATGGTCGCGGTGGTAAGTTGAACATCCACTTGGATTATTCTATTCACCCAAAGTCAGGTCTTCAAAGGAAACTAAATCTTATTGTATATCTAACTGAAGGATGGAAAAGTGACTGGGGAGGTGGTCTTGAGTTGTGGTCACATAATTCAGATAACAAATTGCCTTTGAGGCGAGAGAAGACTATTCATAATGTCTTCAATCGTGCTATACTATTTGATACCACGCAAAATTCTTGGCACGGTCTTCCTCAACCTTTATCTTGCCCTGAGGGAGTGTATAGAAAAAGTCTGGCAGTCTATTACATGACTGATCCACCAGACCAAGTAGACCCCAGACAAAGAGCACTTTATGCTCCGACTGAAGAACAAATTAATGATAAAGAAGTTCTAGATTTTATACAACAGAGAGTATTATGGAAAGGAAAACCAAAATTGTAATGATCACGATGTTCAAGAACGAATCCAAAGTGATTCGTAGGATGCTTGAATCGTGTTATGAATATATTGATTATTGGGTTGTTCAGGATAATGGATCTACTGATGGCACAGATCAAATTGTCAAGGACTTCTTTGAAGAGAAAGGTATTCCAGGACATTATTATCAATGTGAAGAAGGTTGGGTGGGTTTTGGTTGGAACCGAGATCATCTTCTACAGACTTGTTTGAACCACGATCATGGATGTGATTGGATTCTCAAGATGGATTGTGATGAGTATCTTGAAGTTGATGATGACTTTGATTGGTCACTGATTGCTGATACTAACATTCAGTCATTTCATATCACGGCAGAAAATCCTGGATGCACTTACTATCGTGCTTGGATGTGGAACGCACGTCTTCCATGGCACTTCAAACATGATGTAGCACATGAATGTATTGTTTGTGATATTGAAGGAATTGGTGAAGATTTCCAGCGTGTTAATCTTCCGAGGGGTCTTCGTCAAATGGGAACTTGGGATGGTGAAAGTTATGCTACACCCACAAAATATATTAGTGACTCACTAAAACTGGAGGAACAGCATATTCGTGAGGGGACATTACTTACTGATACATATCACTTCTGGTATGTTGCCAAGAGTTATTTTGATGCATCATATTCTCCAATATTTCCTTTGGGATATGAGCAACAAAAAGAATATGCTAGAAGAGCAATCTTTTATTTTAAATCTTGGATGAATCACACCATCAACTATGATACTGAAGGATACACTGGTGGTGTAAATGAGATGGCATATTATAGTCTTTACTGTATTGGAGAGATGTATAAATTGATGGGAGAATATGAAAAAGCATTAGAGAATTACATGTTGGCGGAACCCTTTTGTGATATTAGAAATGAACATATTGTAGGGCTTGCAGAATGTTATAGAAAAATTGGTGATTTTGAAAGTATGAGATATCAAACTGAACGTCTTGTGGATCCAGAACGCAAACTTCCATTTCCACAGTGCTATTTCCTGGTCAATAATAGTTTCTATATTGACTCTGGTAATTATGGGAAAGAGTTGTATCAAATTGCTTGTCAAACATCATGAAATACGTTCCAGTAAGCACAATTAACAGACAACCACAGAAGACAGTTTGGGTTGTTGACAACTTCTATGCTGATCCATATGCTGTAAGGGACTATGCTCTACAGCAGGAATTCAAACCTGAAATTGAATATTTTAAAGGTAGTCGTAGTATTGAACAGTTTTTTGTTCCTGGGACCAAGGAAGCATTTGAAAGAATTATGGGTATCAAGATTCGTGAGTGGGAGTCTCATGGAATGTGTGGTAGATTTCAATTCTGTACATCTCAAGACCCTATTGTTTATCATAATGATGGACAGACGTGGGCAGCTATGCTATACTTAAATCCTGATGCTCCATACAGCACAGGAACTTCTTTGTATGCTCATAAAAATGGTGCACGAAGAACAAGTGATCCAAACTTCAACGACCAAATTTACGCTGGCGGATTTTTTGACAGAACTAAATTTGAGTTAGTTGATTCTATTGGTAATGTTTTCAATAGACTCTTCATTTTTGATTCTCAAAACATTCATGCAGCGTCAGAATACTTTGGGCAGACAAAGGAGGACTCTAGACTTTTCCACATATTCTTTTTTGACTGATGAAATTTAAGGTTTACTCAAAAGCAGGATGTCCATACTGTGTTAAAGTAAAAGAGGTTTTGGATAGATTGAATTGTGATTATTCAGTCAACACTCTTGGTCAGGATTATTCACGAGAGGAATTTTATTCTACTTTTGGGGAAGGATCTACTTTCCCACAAATCATATGTGACGATAAAAATTTAGGAGGATGCGTTGACACCATCAAATTCCTCAGAGAACAAAAACTCCTCTGAACTTAGCATAAATAAAACTAAGACCTGTCCCAATCGCGGGGTAGATTTACTACTTAATGGAGGGAAGAAGAGACCAAAATCGTTTCAAATGAAGTTTGAAAAGATTGTTTCCTTCTTCAAGAGGGAAGTAACTATCAATTTTGAATTTTCCTTTAATATAAGGAAGAATAATAGTTCTCCGAGGTAAAACCTATGTTAGCAGTAAGTTTAGTTTTCGGTTCTTTTTTAACCGTGTTGTTTCTGGTAGTGGGACTGATTGGAGGTTGGACTGCTAGAGAATATATGATGAACTATCGGGAAGTACCAAGACCTCACCCCGAGATGTTTGATAATCAAGGAAACTTAATTCCGGATGAGGTGATTGCATTTAATTTTGAAAACTATCATGACTACAATGAAGAAAGAAGTGACGAAGACGAGTCCTAAAAAACCTAGGACCGTAAAGGTGGCATCAATAGATTTACCTAAACAACCACTTGTATTTGAAGTTCTTGATCTAGTAAATAAGCAGAGATCAAAAGCAAAAAAGGTGGAAGTTCTTCAGAAATATGAGGAACTTCACTTGAAAATTGTATTTAAGTGGAACTTTGATGAGACTATTAAAAGCTCACTTCCTCCCGGTGAAGTTCCATACTCCTCTTATGATGAACAAACTTCATCTAGTGGAACTCTTTCCAAGAAGATTGACCTTGAGACTCGTAGAATGTATGAAACTGGATCATTCTCTCTGGGTAATGCTGATCAACAAGGTAGAACTACAATTCGTAGAGAAGCAAAGAATTTTTATCACTTTGTGAAAGGTGGTAATGATTCCATAAATGGTATTCGTCGCGAATCTATGTTTATTAATCTTCTCCAAGGTCTTCATCCTCTTGAGGCAGAGATTGTCTGTCTTTGTAAGGACAAAGATCTTGAGTCTAAATTTAAAATTACAAAGGAAATTGTAGCGGAAGCATTTCCTGATATTCAGTGGGGTTGATATGAGAATTTTATTTGAAAATTGTGATGTTGATAAGGCAGAGGATCGCACTCTGCCTAATAATGCTTTTGTGGTTGAATACAAAGTAGAAGATGTTAGTCAATATGATATCGCATCATCAGGTAAGCAATCAGAAATCTTTGATTATTATTATGATAAATTCAAAAAAGGTTTTGTTACCATGAGACAAACAGAGGGTAGAGCCAATCCAAAACTCTGGGGTGCAAAGGCACCCGAAACCAAAAAGAAAAGGTGATTCCCAAAAAGAGGGAAAAAAATTTCGCCAAATTTTTTGACTCCTAAGGTTTTTTAAACTGTATCGTAAGATACATGAGTACTTGACTATATACTCTATAAGGTATATAATACCTGTACGTTCATCCCACTTCGGTGGGACGCAAGTAAGTCGCGGAACGGAGCGTTCATCCCATGATTGAATTTCTTTTATATTCATCCATCAGTTGTTCTGATGCCGATGCAATCATGCTACGGGCACGGAACCATGAAGATCTTAGCAACCAAGTTAAGATTGAATTGGTAGAAGCCATAAAGGAGTCTACACCTGAGTGTTATTGGGACGCAAACGACTAAAGGAACGGACCTAAAAATCCAATTACTTTAGGAGTACCTACAATGAACACCCTTCAAATCATCAAAAAGCAGATCAACAAAGCATCTGCTGTCCACGATGCACAGATCACTCACACTACATATCGTGGTGTAAAGTGTGAAGTTCGCAAACCAGTAAAAGAGTCTCACGGCACTTTCTGCTATCGTGGTCGCACTTATACCAAGTGATTCATTAACTTACATTAAAGAGAGGGTTACAAACCCTCTCTTTTTTTGTCTTTAAGTAACGAATTAACAAATGTTAGTGAATTAACACAAACTATCCTACATAGTATAGAATTAAGGATTTCGTTTATGCTTTGAAATTCTACTCTATATAATGACTTCTATAAAAAAATAATATTGCGGGAAGGTTGATGCACAATCTATTATCTCGTAATCAATTAGCAGAATGGATGAACATTGACTTAAGTTTAAACAGATGTAATGAAGAGTTAGATCTGGTCAATGATTATTTTGATTGTTTAATTGAATGCGATGAAGACCAAGGTACATGTAAGCGAATCTGCAGAATTCTACTTAACGATGAGGGTTGATCACCCTCTTTTTTTTTGTGCTATAATGGGGAGAGTATACATAAAATTGTGGACAGAGAAAGATTAAAACTTTTGGTTAGAAACCTTGAGTTATTAGTTGATGGACTGAAGGCAGAGGTTTACTCTGATCCTGAGATATACCGACCAGAAGATGCATTTAATCCAGGTGCACCTGTTGATTATGATGAAATCTTTAATGACGATGATGGGCATTTAGACTGATGACAAGTAGAGGTAAAAAGTTAGTTAAGATGCTTGATCGTCTTATCAAACAAGATCATCTTTATTCAGATGATGAAATTAGAGAACTTAAAAAACAGTTGCGAACTGTAAAAGAGCAACTGAATGAATTAGATGCTATGGAGAAACGAGGATTCAAATGAGCGTAAAACTGATTAGTGTGACTCCCGATGCGGAGAAAATGATGGCATACGTTGCTCGTGTGTCAAACCCCAATAATCAAGAAAACCCAAACTATGCCAAACTGTTGGGTTACTGCATTAAGCACAACCACTGGTCTGTGTTTGAGCAAGCATTTATGACTTTAGAGATTGAGACTACCAGAGGTCTGGCAGCTCAAGTACTTCGTCATCGTTCGTTCACATATCAAGAATTTTCACAACGCTATGCTGATTCTTCCTTACTTGCGGAGAAGATCCCTCTACCTGAACTACGCAGACAAGACACCAAGAATCGTCAAAATTCTATTGATGATGTTGACCCGTTTACGAATCAGAAGTTTGAAATGTTGATGCAACAACATTTTGTACAAGCAATGGATCTTTATAAGAGAATGCTTGATGAGGGAATTGCAAAGGAGTGTGCTCGTTTTGTGCTTCCTTTGGCAACTCCGACTCGGATGTACATGTCAGGATCTGTTCGCTCATGGATTCATTACATCAATCTGAGGTCTGCCAACGGAACTCAGAAGGAGCATATGGACATCGCAGAGGCATGTAAAAACATTTTCGTAGAGCAATTTCCAACTTGTGCGGAAGCACTTGAGTGGGTCTAAATACAACACGTTGAATTTTTAACTATGGCAACATATCCAGTAAAGCATACAAAAACTGGTGAAACGAAAGACGTTATTATGAGCGTTCATGACTGGGATCAGTGGAAAGATGATAATCCAGATTGGTATAGAGATTTTTCAGATCCAAATACATGTCCTGGTGTAGGTGAAGTTGGAGAATGGAAAGATAAACTTCGTAAATCTAAACCTGGATGGAATGACGTTCTCCAAAGAGCGCAGAAAATGCCTGGTTCAACTATCAAGAAAATTTAAGTATGGCAAGAAGGAAAAGAGCATCTGCAGAGCAACCAATTGGAGTTGGACTCACGACAAAGCAGATGAAGCGGAAGAAACCGCTTAGTCAAGAGTATCTTGTTGATATTGAACCTCTAACCGACAATCAGAAACGACTTTTTGATTCATACAAAGAGGGTAAGCACATTATTGCTTATGGTTGTGCGGGCACAGGAAAGACCTTTATCACCCTGTATAACGCACTGAGAGACGTTCTGGATGAAAGAACTCCCTATGAGAGAATCTATCTTGTACGCTCACTCGTAGCGACTAGAGAGATTGGTTTTCTTCCTGGTTCTCATGAGGATAAGGCAGACATCTACCAGATTCCTTACAAGAACATGGTCAAGTACATGTTCCAGATGCCAAGTGACGCTGACTTTGAGATGCTTTATGGTAATCTTAAAGCCCAAGAGACGATTAAGTTTTGGAGCACTTCGTTCTTACGAGGGACTACTCTTGATAATGCTATCGTTATTGTTGATGAATATCAGAACTTAAACTTCCACGAACTAGACAGTATCATTACTCGTGTTGGTGAGAATACTAGAATTTGTTTCTGTGGTGATTCTCGTCAGTCGGACTTGAATAAAACTAACGAACGCAATGGTATAGTAGATTTTATGAACATCTTGCGTAAAATGAATTCTTTTGATATAATTGAATTTGGAGTGGATGACATTGTTCGCTCTGGACTTGTTAAAGAATACATCTTAGCTAAAATAGAAGCAGGTTTTTAATGGAGATATTCAGAGATTATGATTTGGGTTCTAGATTAAACTTTCATTATCAGAATGCTAAACCATTCCCAAATATAATCATAGACAACTTCATCAATCCAGTCGTTGCTATGCAATGTTTCAAGGAGTTAAAGGAGACTAATTATTGGGTCACTGAACACACTGAAAACAATGCTTACATGACTGACAACCAAGTGAATAAATGGTTCACTCCTTGGAATGAACAAAGTGTTGAGAAACTCAGATATGAAGTACCCACTGTATCCAACGTACTAACTTATTTCAACTCTCCAATATTTCTTCAGTTTCTTAAAGATCTAACAGGTATTCCAAATTTGATTCCAGATCCCATTATGTGGGGTGGTGGATGTCATAAAATCAACAATGGTGGTAAACTCAATCTTCATGTTGATTATAATGTAAGTCCCGTTACTAAAAAATTCAGAGTTCTAAATATGCTACTTTATCTGAATCCCAATTGGGAAGATGAATGGAATGGTCATCTTGAACTTTGGAATAAAAAGGAAAAACGAAAAGAGCATACAATTGCTCCTATTATGAATAGAGCAGTTATCTTTACACTATCTGATGATTCTGTACATGGTCATCCCGTTCCTCTGAATGCTCCTGAGGGGTTTGAAAGATATTCAATCGCAATGTATTATTTCGTAAATGAACCAAACCAAGAATATTATGAACGAAATTACGTCCACTGGCATAACGAACTTCAACCACATTGATATTGAACTTCCAAAACTGAGTAGGCAAACAATTGATGGTGTCCGATATTACTCAGTGCCTGATGAAGAGGAACTACTCAAGTTAGTTTCAATTACATCAGTCACAAGTCATTTTAACAAAGACATCTTTGTGAAGTGGCGTAAAAGAGTTGGTAATGAGGAAGCAGATCGTATCACAAAGCGTGCAACAAAACGTGGAACTGATATGCATACTTTGGTTGAATATTATATGAAAAATGAAGAACTTCCTGAAGTTCCTCCTATTTCTGACTTTTTGTTTAAGATTTCCAAAGCAAATCTAAAACGTATAAATAATATTTACGCCCTTGAAGGTTCCCTGTACAGTAAACAACTCGGTATAGCAGGGACGGTTGATTGTATCGCTGAATATGACGGCGAGTTAGCAATAATTGACTTTAAGACATCAGCAAAACCAAAACCACGAAAGTGGATTGACCACTACTTTGTGCAGTGCATGGCATATGGTTGTATGCTGTACGAATTGACTGGCATATCAGTCAAAAAACTTATAATCATCATGGCTTGTGAAAATGGAGAATGCGTCGTCTATGAAGAACGAGACAAATCAAAATACATCAAACTTCTTACCGAGTACATTGGAAAGTTTGTTAGAGATAAACTGGAGGAATATGGAACCTAATAAAGAACTAGAAAAAGTCATTGAAAGCAAGTTCTTAACTCCCTCCAAGTTTGCCTTGGAGATTGAGAAGATTGTTGCTAAAGAACAGTTCAATTACATTGATGCTATTTGCCACTATTGCGAAATCAATAGTCTTGAGGTAGACTCTGTAACGAAGCTCATTTCTAAACCTTTGAAAGAGCGTTTGAAGTGGGACGCTATTCGTCTCAACTTCATGAAGAAAACATCGCGAGCAAAACTTCCTTTATGACCGTGACGCCTTTTGAAACTTATAAACATTATTTGTCACTAAAAAATCATTTCACAAATCCAAAATACGACTTCTTTCGCTATGGTGCCAAATCACGGGCATCCATGGCGTCTTTTAATAAGAGAAAAGATAAGTATTGGTTTGAGAAAACTTCCCGAAAGTATGATGACAGTGAAGTCGTTGACTTTCTTGTATCTAACTTTTCTGCTGCTGATAACCCACAGAACCTATGGATTGGAGAAATTATCAATTCTGGAGAAAGGACATACGCCGAGTGGATGAAACGACGGCAGAGTTCAACTTACTTGTTCAAAGAACAAAGCAACGAATTACTCTCGGAGAACAGATTAGAAAATCTATTCAACTGTTCCAAAGGACATCCAAAAATTCTGAAGGAGTATCTAAGCGGAAGATTATCGCTAGAAAACTTCGTGATCTACGACAAAATTTTCCATTTTAGTAATGACTTTGACAAGAAACTAGACGATCCCGTGTGGGAAACCGTCAGTTTGAAAATTAAAAAATATGGTCCCTTCATAAATATTGATGTGTTCAACTACAAGAAGTTATTAAGGGACATTGTAAATGAGTGATTTTTTTGCGTCTGATATTATCAAAAAAGAATTGGAAGAAATTAATGAACTGCAAGAGCAGATTTATTCAAATGCAATGTCTTTTGGTACTATGACTCGTAATGACAAAGTTGAACACATTGAAATGTTACAGAACTTGCTAGAAAAGCAGCAAGTGATGTATACTAGAGTTTCTCTTTCAGACGACCCCAAAGCGGTTGAGATGAAAGAGAACTTGCAGAAGTCTGTTCTGATGATGGGGTTCCCTCCATCCACAGATATTAAGACTTTGTTCGGTAGCATGACAAAAACCATTGAATCGCTCAAAGATCATATTGACACTTGAGCAAAATTTCGTTATACTATCCAAGTAAATCTCCCAAATCCAAACAAATCCGAGGTAATCCGAATGTCTTTCGCTGATCTTAAAAAGCAATCCAAACTGGGTTCTCTGACCGCCAAACTGGTCAAAGAAGTTGACAAAATGAACAAAGCAGGTAGTTCTGGAGACGAGCGTCTCTGGAAACTTGAATGTGATAAGAGCGGCAATGGTTATGCCGTTATCCGTTTCCTTCCTGCCCCCAATGGAGAAGATCTGCCCTTCGTCAAACTGTACTCCCACGCCTTTCAGGGTCCTGGTGGTTGGTACATTGAAAACTCTCTGACATCTTTAGGTCAGAAGGATCCTGTGTCTGAATACAACACGATGCTGTGGAACAACGGCACCGATGCAGGTAAAGAACTGGCACGTAAGCAGAAGCGTAAGCTGACTTACATGGCAAACATCTATGTTGTTAAGGATCCTGCAAACCCTGCTAATGAGGGTGGTGTATTCCTGTACAAATTCGGTAAGAAGATCTTTGACAAACTCACTGCTGCTATGCAACCTGAGTTTGAAGATGAGGAAGCAATTGATCCCTTTGACTTTTGGCAAGGTGCTAACTTCAAACTGAAGGCAAAGAACGTTGCTGGTTATCGCAACTACGACTCCTCTGAGTTCGCTGCACAGTCTGCTCTGCTGGACGATGATGATGCTATGGAAGCAATCTGGAAAAAAGAATACTCCCTGGCAGAACTCGTCGCTGCTGACCAGTTCAAGGACTATGACATTCTGAAGAAGCGTCTTGACTATGTTCTGGGCAACAAGGGTACTCCTCGTTTCCAAGATCAAGAGACTGTTGAGCAGGAAGAAGAGTTTAACGCCGCTAACCGTGGTGATACTAGATCTACCACAACTGATGCTGGATTCAACAATCCAGACATTACT
>VMHT01109645.1_pt1 | contig 11605 bp, 11 predicted proteins | sample 4693611 | NCBI WGS metagenome assembly VMHT01 (sample SAMN12280063, study PRJNA550983) | marine metagenome | isolation source: seawater sampled from same location over 5 years 0.02-0.2 micron viral filtrate | place: USA: collected off the coast of southern California halfway between the port... ... | reverse complement strand
TCCTGCCGGAGTAGATGATGGTGACCGAATTAGGCTGTCTGGGGAAGGAGAATTGGGTCGTGGAGGAAGTCGAGGAGATCTTTATATTTCAATCAATGTTAAAGAACATTCTATTTTTGAAAGGGATGGTAAACATCTTTATTGTGAAGTTCCTTTAGACTTTGTGGATGCTGCATTGGGAGGTTCAATAGAAGTTCCCACGCTGGTAGGTAAAGCAAAAATAAAAATCCCATCTGGGACTCAAAGCCATAAGATTTTTAGGTTAAATGGCAAAGGCATAAAACCTCTAAGAGGTGGGTCCGTAGGTGATATTCTAGTTAGGGTGTTAGTTGAAGTTCCAGTAAACTTAAACTCAAAACAAAAAGATTTATTGAACGATTTCAAAGCAAATATGTCTCATGAAGATAACTCACCTTTAATGAGTTCATGGTTAAATTCTGCAAAAGATTTCTTTAAAAACTTATGACAACTCCTATACCTGACGAGGAAAGAACAAAATTTATTTTAGTAGGAGCAACTGGAAAGCTGGGAAAATCAATTTCATCTCATAATGGTTTTGTCACTTATGGTATTTGTTCAAAAGATAATCCTCTTTTAGGAGAAGTAATAGGTGGCATAAAGGAACCTTTAATTTCCTCTTTATCAGAAGTAAGTCTTGAGATTGCTAACGTACCTTTAGTGGTTGATGCATCCTATCCAGAAAATTTTGATAACGTTTATGATTTTTGTTACAAAAACAAAATTCCTTTAGTGCTTGCTTCTACAGGTCACACCCAACAACAGCTCAAAAAATTAGACAAATTGGCAAAAAAAGTTGCTGTTTTAAAAGCACCAAATTTAAGTGAAGGAATTGCATTTTTTAAAAAACTGATAATAAAACCTATAATCCATCTGATTAATTCTCAGAAAGCAATTAGCATCTCGAGCAAGTACGATATTTCGGATGTAAAAATTAAAATTATTGAAACACACCATGACAAAAAGAAAGATGCGCCTTCAGGAACAGCTATTGATTTAAAAAATTACATTAAAAAAGATCTAGTTCATATGGATTTAGAAATAGAAATCGAGTCTATTCGAGATAAGTCATCTGTAGGTAAGCATGAAGTTATTTTTAGATTAAAAAATGAAGAATTTTCTGTTTCTCATAATGCCCTTAATAGAGACATATTTGGTCTAGGAATTTCACTTGCTGGAGATATTTTTAAAAAAGAGCCGGGTATTTATTCCATGACAGAATTACTAGAAGACCGATAATTTTTTCTAGCCTAAACTCTTTATTCTACTTTTGTAATGTGTTCTAATTCGCGTTCTGTTTTGTACAGAGATAAATACACACTCGATTGGATAGAGTATTAGGGTGCTGATATTGCTCAATATCAGTTTAATACTTAGCCACGAGGAGGAATAACCCAGCCTTAGGGCTATAAAAAAGGAGCAACTCATGGATATTTCCATAGAACAAATGTTAAAAGCCGGAGTTCATTTCGGACATCAAACTAGGTTTTGGAATCCCAAAATGGAAAAATACATTTTTGGAGATCGAAAAAAAGTCCACATCATAAATTTAGAAAAAACTTTAGAATGTTTGAATCCTGCTGTTGAGTTTTGTAAGAAACTCTCAGCATCCAATAATAGAATTCTTTTCGTAGGAACTAAGAGGGCTGCTAGAAGAGTAATTAGAGAAGAAGCTGAAAGATGCAATATGCCTTTCATCAATTACAGATGGCTTGGCGGTATGCTCACAAACTACAAAACTGTAAGATCTTCAATCAGAAGGCTTGAAATCCTTAATACTCAAGAAGAAGAAGGTAAATTTGCGGACTTAACCAAGAAGGAAGTTTTAGGCATTAGGAGAGAAATGGAAAAACTAGATCGCTCTATTGGCGGAATAAAGAATATAGGAGGTCTTCCTGAAGCTCTTTTCGTAATAGACGTTGAAAATGAAAAGATAGCAATAGCGGAAGCAAAAAAAATGGGAATTCCCATCATAGGAATCGTTGATACTAATTCAAACCCAGATGACGTAGATTTTGTAATACCCGGAAATGATGATGCTATCAGGTCCATTTCATTAATTTCTAGAATAATTTCAAATGCATGTCTTGAAGGTGCTGAAATGTCAGGAGCAATTAGAACTTCCAAAGATGGCCCTGTAATTGTAAAAAAAACATCCCAAGAGGAACAAGAAGTTCCAGCTGAAAGTAGTAATCAAGAAGTAGCTAAAGAATCAACCGAGGAAGAATAAATGGCAATAAAAGCACAAGATGTGAAAGAGCTTAGGGAAAAAACGGGCCTAGGCATGATGGAATGTAAAAAGGCTCTTGAACAAGCAAATGGTAATTTAGAGGACGCAGTAAAAAACTTACGAAAAAGCAGTGCTTTAAAAGCTGAAAAAAAAGCTTCTAGAACTGCTGTTGAAGGCATAATTCTTTCTAAAACATCAGATAAAGAAATTATTTTCGTAGAGGTTAATTGCGAAACTGACTTTGTCGCTAAAGATGAAAATTTTATAAATTTCTGTGAAGAAACCTTAAAATTTGCAGTTGAGTCTTCTTCTCAAGAAAATTTATTAAATAAAGTTTCCGAAGGTATGGAAAAGCAAAGAATGTCTTTGGTTCAAAAAATTGGTGAAAATATAGTAATTAGAAAAGTAAAAAAAATTACCGGAGAAGTTTTAGAATCTTATATTCACTCTAATAAAAAAATTGCTGCTGGTGTTTCTTTAGAGCAAGGAAGTACAGAGATTGCCAAGGAAGTAGCCATGCATATAGCTGCCTCCAATCCCATAGTTTTGTCACCAGAAGATTTGGATGAATCTTATATAAATTCGGAAAAAGAAATATTTAGTTCACAGGTTGAAAAAGAAGACAAACCTCAGGAAATCAAAGAAAAAATGATTCTAGGTAAATTAAACAAACAACTTGCTGACGTGAGCTTGCTAAAACAACCTTTTGTAAAAGATCCCTCTAAGAGTGTGGAAGCTTTTCTTTCTGAGACTAATACAAAAATATCTTCATTCATAAGAATTGAAGTTGGAGAAGGCATAGAAGTTGAAAAAAAGGACTTTGCAGAAGAAGTTCAATCTCAACTTAAAAGCTAAATAATGCTTTCTCATATAAGAAGAACAAGTCAGCATACTGTAAACAATTAAAATGATTGATGAGACTAAAATAGAATCTGAAGAGCAAATGAATAAAACCATTTTATCTTTAGAAAAAAAACTTCAAAGATTAAGAACTGGAAGAGCAAATCCTTCTTTGTTAGATTCAGTTGAAGTTGATTACTATGGTTCAAATACTCCAATCAGCCAAATGAGTAATATTTCAGTCGAAGATGCTAAAACTTTATCAATAGTTCCTTGGGAAAAAGATCAAGTTCAAAATATTGAAAAAGCTATCCAGTCTTCAGATATAGGGCTTCAACCAGCTACTTCTGGAGACGTGATTAGAGTAATTATTCCTGAATTAACTGAAGAAACTAGAAAAGATTTAATTAAAGTTGCTAAATCTGAGGCTGAAAACTCGAAAGTTTCTATAAGAAATCACAGAAGAGATGCAAATGCTATGCTAAAAGAATTTCATAACGAAAAAGAAATCTCACAAGATGATTTAAGACGCGGAGAGGAAATAATTCAGACTCTGACTGATAACTATATAAACAAGATTGACTTACTCTTAGAGAAAAAAGAAAAAGATCTTTTAGAAATTTAAAATGAAAAATCTCAACCATCTTGCGGTTATTATGGATGGAAATAGTAGATGGGCGTCGAGTAGAGACCTCCCTTCAAAATCAGGACACAAAGAGGGCGTTAAAAAAGCTAGGTTAGCAGTTGAATATGCTTTAGAAAAAAAAATCGACTATCTTACTCTGTTTGCTTTTAGTACAGAAAACTGGCTTAGAGACGAAGTAGAAGTTAGAGATTTAATTAGTTTGTTCTTTGAAGCACTAGAAGAGCAGACTCCAGAACTTAGGGAAGAAAAAGTTAAGCTGAATTTTATTGGAGATATTTCAAGGTTCAATAAAAAGTTGTTGAAGCAAATAGAAAAATCAAAAAAACTTACTGAAGAATATAAACCAAATCTTAATTTAATAATTGCTGCCAGTTATGGAGGAAAGTGGGACATAATAAATGCAGTCAAAAAATTTTACGCAGATAAAAAAAATAAAGAATTAAATGAAAATTCCCTGGAAGATTATTTAGAAACAAAAAGTTTTCCTTCTCCTGATTTTATAATAAGGACAGGAGGTGAACAAAGATTAAGCAATTTTTACTTATGGCAGTCTTCTTATTCTGAGCTTTATTTTTCCAAAAAACTTTGGCCAGATTTTGAAAAAAAAGATTTTGATATTGCTATTGAAGACTTTTCAAGCAGAAAAAGAAAGTTTGGAGTAGAAACAGGATAAGCATGAAAAGATTTATAACTGGGTTGATCTTGGGACTACTTGCCTTATTTTTTATATTTTTTACCAACGATATTCTGTTCAAAATAGGACTTTCAATTATTTTAGCATTCTCTATTTACGAGTTATTCAAAATTAAAACTAAGAAAAACATTTTTTTTTGGCTTATTTTTCTGATGATTCTAATCAATATATATCTAATTTTTCCTATAGCGAGCAATCTTGGTAGAAACTTTTTTTTCACAGCATTATTAATCTCAGTTTTGACAGATATTTTTGCTTTAGTGTTTGGCAAACTTTTAGGAAAAAATTATATTTATCCTTCAATAAGCCCAAATAAAACTTTGGAAGGAACTCTCTCAGGGTTGATGATCCCAGGAACTATTTTTTTACTTTTAGGTTATCTATTTATAGAATTTAAAATAATTGGTACAGATATTTTTTATGAATTTCTTGTAATAGTGCCATTAATTGATTCTCTTGGTTATGCAAAAACTTTTTTAATTATCGTAATTTCTTCTTTAGCAAGCGTCATTGGAGACTTATTAGCAAGTAAGTCAAAAAGATTAGCGGGTATTAAAGATTTCGGTAATTTATTACCAGGCCATGGTGGTATTTTAGATAGAATAGATAGCCATATATTTTGTATACCCGTTTTTCTCATTTTTTATAGCTTAATTTAATGCATAAAATAGTATTGCTTGGATCAACAGGATCAGTCGGGAAATCTTCGTTAGAAATAATCGAAAAAAATAAGGATAAATATGAAATTTCATGTCTCGTTGCTAATACCGACGAAATGTCCATAACATCACAGGCCAAAATACATAAGAAAGCAAAAATTTATATTGATAAACCAAGTAAAACTTTTTTATCAAATAAATTTATTAAAAAAGATGAACTTTTAAGATTAATCTCTAGCGAAAATGTAGACACTGTAATTGCTGCCATATCAGGTTCAGATGGCTTAGAGCTTATTTATCATTCAATTATATCTGGCAAAAAGGTCTTAATTGCAAATAAAGAACCATTAGTCATGGCAGGAGAATTTATAGTTAGAGAAGCAAAAAAACACGGAGCTCAAATAATTCCGATTGATTCTGAGCATTGTTCTATCCATCAGAGTATTCAAGGTAAAAGAGAAAATTCTATTTCAAAAATAACACTCACCTGTTCAGGCGGTCCCTTTTTCAATTTACCTAAGTCTAAATTTAAAAATATTTCTTTGAATCAAGCGCTTAAACATCCAATTTGGAAAATGGGACAAAAAATTACTATTGATTCTTCTACTTTAATGAATAAAGCTTTAGAAATTATAGAAGCTAGGTATTTATTTAACATAGAGCCAAAAAAAATTGATGCAATTATTCATCCTGAAGGCCTAATACATTCCTTAGTTGAGTTTTATGATGGAACTATCTTAGCTTCCATGGCACTGCCAGATATGAAAATTCCAATATCTTACGGTTTGGGTTTTCCAGAGACTATAGAAAACGGCGTAAGTAAAATAGATTTAAAAAAATTAAAAAATCTAACTTTTAAACCTATTAACAAAAACAAATTCCCATCCATTGATTTTGCTTACTTTGCCTTAAAACATGAAAAGGGAATGCCGATAATATTAAATGCAGCAAATGAAGTTGCTGTGAAATTTTTTCTTGAAAAGAAGATAAATTTTTTAAATATTTATAAGCTAATTGATTCAACTTTAAACTATGCGGATAAGAGTAATATGAAATTAACTTCTGTATCATTACAAACAATTTTAGAATTTAATGAAGAAGCAAAAAAAATTGCTTTAAACTTTGTAACTAAAAATAATAAATGACTTTTCTTATATATATTTTTTCTTTTTTAGCACTTATTTCGATAATTGTTTTCGTTCATGAACTAGGGCACTTTTCATTTGCCCGTCTCTTTGGAGTAAGAGTATTAGACTTTTCTATAGGATTTGGTAAATCAATTAAAAGTTGGGAAACAAAATCAAAAACCATTTTTAACCTCAGACTATTACCTTTTGGTGGGTATGTAAAAATGAAAGGAGAAGATATTTTGGACAAGCCTCAATCAAGTGACTCCTATTTATCAAAACAGTATTACCAAAAATTATTGATAACTTTAGGAGGGCCAATTTTTAATTTCATTTTAGCTATTTTTATTTTTTTTATGATAAACCTTTTTGGGATTTATAAAATTATGCCAATCGTTGGAGATGTTCTCCCAAATTCACTTGCTTATGAAAAAGGAATTAAGAAAGGAGACCTGATATCAAAGATTGACAATACTGAAATTTTTTCTTTTTCTGATGCACAACTAGCTCTTTCTAAAAGATTAGGTGAATCAGGAAATCTAGAAATACATCTTTTAAGGAATAAGAACTCCTTAAAATTTTATTTGCCTATTGAAGATTGGTTAAGCTTAAAAGAGCCCTCGAATCTCCTTTACGAATTAGGAATTTTTCCACCTTTAGAACCTATTATTGGTTCAGTGCAAGATAAAACCCCCGCAAAAAGGGGAGGAATTTTATCTGAAGATAAAATTCTTGAAATTTCCAATGAACCAATATCCTATTGGGGAGATATAAGACAGGAAATTAATAAATCAGGCGGCAAAGAAATTTCAATCAAGATACTAAGAGAAAACAAAATTGTTATTTTGAATCTTAAGCCTATTCTTTCAGAAAATAATTTTTCTTGGCAGATTGGAATAAACTCATCATTTAAACTTAGTTCAAAAGCACAAGTTTTAATAAGCTATTCTTTTATAGATTCTATAAAAAATTCAATTTTGCAAACTTATAGCGTCATCGAAAACTCAATTTTATTTCTTGTTAAGATTATTTTTGGACAAGTTTCAGTAAAAAATCTAGGCGGGCCTGTGATGATAGGTCAATATGCTGGAGAATCTGTAATTTATGGTGGATTATATTCCTTCCTTTACCTGATCGCGTTGATAAGCATCAGTCTTGGAATAGTGAATTTATTTCCCTTGCCAGTTTTAGATGGTGGACAAGCTATTATTCTGACAATAGAAAGAATAATCGGTAGAGATCTACCAGCAAGGTTTCTTGATTTCTTTTATAGACTAGGGGCTATTTTCTTAATTTCCCTATTCATTTTTGTTTTTTTTAATGATATTTTTAGGATCCTCCAGACATGAAAGTAAAGTTCATATTTTTATTAATATTAATTTTTTCTTCTTTTTCAATTTCTCAGAATGATTCTTGGGTGCTCGATGATATAAGAATCACGGGCCTTCAAAGAGTATCTGCGGGAAGTGTATTTGCTGTTATGCCAGTTAGTATTGGAGATATCATCAATGATGAAACTTATAAAGAAATAGCTACTTCAATTTTTGAGACAGGGAAATTTGATGATATTAAACTCGGAAGAGAGGGTAATGCCTTATTAATAAACCTTGAAGAAAGACCAACTATTGATGAAATATCAATAGAGGGTAACAAAGCCATAAAGACTGATGCGCTTTTAGATGGGCTAAAAAAGTCAGGAATATTTGTTGGTGCTTTATACAAAAGAGCTATCTTTGAGAGCCTCAGCGTTGAACTAGAAAGACAATACTCTTCCCAAGGAAAGTATTCTGCTGAAGTTGAGGTTCTTTCTGAGAATTTACCTAAAAACAGAATAAAGTTATCTGTAAATATTGTGGAGGGTGTTTCAGCATCTTTAAATGTAATAAACATAGTAGGAAATAAGAAATTTTCTGATAAAGAAATTTTAAAAGACTTTAAGTTAAAAGAAAAAAATTGGCTTTCTGTTTTTAGCGGGGGGTCGGGTTACTCAAAAGAAAATTTAAAAGGAGATTTAGAAACTCTAGAATCCTTATATAAAAATCAGGGATTTCTAAAGTTTAAAGTCCTTTCTACTATGGTTTCTATTTCTGAAAATAAAAAAGATATTTATCTAACCATAACTTTAAATGAAGGAGATGTTTATAGGGTCAAAGAAGTCAGTCTTGCAGGAGATTTAGATACCGATGAACTAATTCTAGAAAGTCTATTAATTATCCCTACAAATGAAATTTATATGGAATCTTTTGTAAAATTTTCTGAAGATAGAATTAAAGGCTTGCTTGAAGGAATAGGATATACAAATGCTGAGGTTTCAACTTCTAGAGACATAAATGAAATAGAAAAAACGGTCAGCCTAACTTTATTTGTTGATAAAGGGCAGAGAACAATGGTTAACAGAATTTCTTTTCAAGGAAATGAAAGAACTCATGATGTAGTTTTAAGAAGAGAAATGAGGCAAATGGAAAAAAGTTGGGCTTCAAATGATTTAATTGAGGTCTCTAAATTAAGATTAGATAGGCTAGGATTTTTTAAAAATGTTGAGTACGAAAAAAAATCTGTACCCGGTTCTCCAGATGAAATTGATGTCATTTTTAAAGTGGAGGAACAGTTTTCAGGCTCTATAGGAGGCTCCTTAGGATACGGTGCTTATGGATTAAGTTTAGGAGCTAATTACTCGGAAAAAAATGCCTTTGGAACCGGAAACTCAGTGTCGGTGGGAATAAGCTATAGTGAGTGGCGTCAAGATATCTCTTTCAATTTTTTTGATCCTTATTTTACCATTGAAGGAATTGGGTTAGGTTATGGAGCTTACTTAAGAAAAACTGATTACGGGAATTTTAATATTGCATCCTACAATACAGATTCTTTTGGAGGCTCAGTTAATTTCCAGCTTCCAGTTAGCGAGACAGAACAATTAGGGCTTTCACTGCAAGTCGATAACACACAACTAAAATCAAATGCTTTTAGCTCTAGACAATTAACAGATTTTTATACCTCTGAAGGTTTTGATTTTAATACCTATAGCGGTCAAGCAAGTTGGTCTAGAATCACACTAGACAGAGGCCTTTTTCCGACAAATGGTTCAAGAAATTCTATTTCACTAAGCTTAACGCTTCCAGGAAGTAATATAAATTATGGAAGGTTTACCCATGATTTTAAAATATTTAGGCCTTTACCTTTAGGTTTAATTTTTGCATATAAATCAAGAATTGGAGCCTTATTTACCTATGGAGATACTAAAACAGCTCCTCCGTATCAACACTTTTATGCAGGGGGAATGAGATCTGTAAGAGGTTTTAAACAAAATTATTTAGGTCCAAAAGCAGTTTATAACCCAGGCTATGGTCCAAGTAGGCCTCGACCAATAGGAGGTCCATATAGCTTATCTGGCGGATTTGATTTGATTGTACCTTTAAGCTTCGTTCCAGACCCAAGATCAGTCAGAGCTTCAGTTTTTATGGATTACGGAAATGTATTTAGTGATGGCTGCAAATTCTATGAGGTAAATTGTTATGAGTTTGATTTTTCTGAACTCAGATATTCAGTTGGCTTAGGTTTTACGTGGGTTACAGCATTGGGGCCCTTATCTTTTGCACTTGCTTCTGTTTTTAATGACTCTCCTGAAGATCGTACTGAATCCTTTCAGTTTGAAATAGGTACGCAATTTTAAAAAAAAATAAGAATTTTTTTTATCAAAAGTGTAAAATTCACTACTTCTTTTAACTTAAAATGAATCCTTATGGTGTTAAACATGAAAAACATAAAAAGAATACTTATTTTTATTTCTCTATCATTTTTTGGTAATTCAGTCTTTCTTTTAGATGGAATTGCCGTGATTGACTACAATGCAATCTTTCTAGGAACTGATTTAGCAAGAGAACGAATTGATGATTTAAGAGATTCATCTGATTACAAAGACCTTACCGACGAAGCTCAATCAAAAGACAGCGAGAGGATAAAGCTTGCAGAAAAACTCAAAAAGGATGAATCTACTCTTTCGGATGTAGAAAAAGAAGAAATCTTAAAAAAAATCCAAACCCTTTATCAGAGTATTCAGCTCTTATCACAACAAATTCAAGCTAAGGAACAAGAAGTAACTCAAAAACTTCAAGCAGATCAAGCTGAAGCAGTTCAAAAAGTTGTAAATGAATTGATAAAAGCAAAAAAAATTAAGATGCTTTTAAATTCTCAAGCTTTACTTGCCTTTGATAGAACAGATGAGAAAATAAACTTAACTCCTGAAGTTGTAGATCTTATAAATAAAGAACAGAAGAAATAATCCAGTTTGTCCAAAAAGTCTTTTAAGCTTTCGGAAATTTCAGATTTTCTTGGAGGCCAATTCCATGGAGACGGCTCAAAAAAGGTTTCTGAGATAAAAACTTTATCAGAAGCTGATGAAAATTCCATTTCCTTCATCTATAGTAAAAAATTCCGAAAAGACCTTGAGACAACATCCGCCTCCATTGTTCTAATTTCAAAAGAGTATGCTGAATATTGTAATGTAGATTATATTTTGGTTTCAAATCCACACGAATCATACGCAAAATTAACTCAATTATTTTCTAGAAATTTAAGAAAAAAAATCTCAAAAAAAAACTATGTAGATTCATATTCTAAAGATGATGTAGAAATTGGAAAAAATGTCTATATAGGTGGAAATGTAATAATAGAAAAAGGAACTAAAATAAACTCTGGAGTCTTTATAGGCGATGATGTATTTATTGGAGCAAACACTTACTTACATCCAAATGTCTGCCTTTATAATTCAGTTAAAATAGGAAAAAAAAATATCATTCACGCAAATTCGGTTATAGGTTCAGATGGCCTAGGTTTTGCTAAAACTAAGGATTCTTGGGAAAAGATAGAACATTTGGGATCCGTTGAGCTAAAAGATGATGTAGAAGTAGGAGCCTCTTGCACCATTGACAGGGCATCTCTGGGTATAACAATTTTGAACAGCGGAGTTAAGCTAGATAATCAAGTCCATATTGCCCACAATTGTAATATCGGAAAAAACACCATAATTGGAGCAAAAACAGCAATAGCAGGAAGTACAGTTATAGGAGAAGACTGTTTAATTGGAGGCGGCTGTGGAATTGTTGATAATATAAAAATAGAAAATGGCGTAAGAATAAATCCAATGACATACATAACTAGTTCTATAAAGAAATCTGGTATTTACTCCGGCGGCTCAGTCGTTTTAGAACACTCAAAATGGCTGAAACATATTACAATTCAGAAAAAAGAATTCGATGATTGATATTGAAAAAATAAAAACATTATTACCTCACCGTTATCCATTCTTACTTGTAGATAGAGTTGAAGAATTAGAGGAACATAAATATATAAAAGCATACAAAAACATAACAAGCGGCGAACCTTTTTTTCTTG
>VMHT01123415.1_pt1 | contig 11607 bp, 1 predicted proteins | sample 4693611 | NCBI WGS metagenome assembly VMHT01 (sample SAMN12280063, study PRJNA550983) | marine metagenome | isolation source: seawater sampled from same location over 5 years 0.02-0.2 micron viral filtrate | place: USA: collected off the coast of southern California halfway between the port... ... | reverse complement strand
TAAGTAGTGATTTAGATCAAGTTAAGTTCATTCGTCAAGTTAAAGATTTTTATCGAACAAAGGGGACAGAAGAGTCATATCGCATTTTATTTCGAGTATTATATGGTCAAGAAGTTAATGTTATTAAACCATCACAGTTTTTAATTAAACCATCTGATGCTGATTATGGTTTTGCACAAGATTTTGTTGTCAAACCTGTCTCTGGAGATCCTCGTAATTTAAAAGGATCAACACTTTTTCAAGATGCTGACGAGGATGATGGTAATATTCGAGGTGCTTCTGGTGCGATATCAGATGTTAAAGACTTTTTATATGGTGGAGAACACTATTATCAGATTAGTGTATCACAAGATTCAATTGACGGTGATTTTATAATTCCAGGCAGAACTCGTGTTACTGATTCAGTATCACTTGGTTCAACTGTTATTACAGTTGATACAACTGTTGGATTTCCTACAAGTGGATCTTTATCATTACCGACAGCAAGTAACGCTGGAGTTGTTACTTATACAAGTAAAACTGCAAATCAATTTGTAGGAGTAGACACATCTATTGATGTTTTAAGTGTTGGAGATGATGTTAGATATAATAATGTTGCATATGGATATTCTTTTGCAAATAATACAAATAAGATCGAAGTATTAATCACTGGTGTTTTAAAGGATTTTTCAATTCCAGACACAACTTTTTACTTTAATAAAGGTGATAAGGTTAAAGTTGGTTCATTTGGTATCAATAAAAGTTCTGAAGATTCTAACTTTGGTTCATGGATCTATAACTCTGCTGTAAGATTTACGCCAAAAACTGTCTTAAGACAATCAAGTAGTAGTTTTAAAATTGAAAGTCTTTCTGATCACGGATTCTTAGAAGAGGATGCTATTGAAGTTTTAGATGGTAATTCTAATTTAGTTGCAGTTGGTCGTGTTTTAAGTGTCATTAGTAGTTCAACATTTATAGTAGGTGACTTGCCTGGCGTTGCTGAAAACAATTTTGCATTTATTCGTAGAAGATTAAAGAGAGGTAATAGTTCTCTTCATGATAATATCACAAAATATACAACTGATGTTCAAAATGTATATGATCATGGTAGCGATAATGCACTAGCATTACCTCCACATCCTCATATGTACGTCGCCTCTCCTTCTTTACCGAGTTTAGGCAATGAACCTATAGTTGCACCAGATAGGTCTATAACATGGACTGGCGCTACTGGCGGAGACCTTATACAGTTGATACAGGTTACAGAGGGTGCAGCAGATCATGGATTCTATTCTGGAGAAGTTGTTACATACAATGTAGTTAACGGTTTCTTAGGTCAACTCATTGATGGTAAAAATTATTATATAAGTCGTGTTGATTCTAACAATATTCGTCTTGCAAACTCTTTGCCTGACTTAGTAAACGGTGATTTTGTAGATGCAACTGGAAATGGAACATTCAAAATCTCTGTTCCCGATTTATCAAACAAAAAACTTGATCATCAAAAATTATTAAAGAGATTTTCATTGAATCCAGTATTTGATGGGGCGAGACGTGAGACAGCGCCAGGCGCCACTGGCATGCTTGTAAATGGCACAGAGATACTAAACTATAAGTCAGGTGATGTTATATTTTTTGGTGGTGTTGAATCAATAGATGTTTTAGAGGGTGGTTCTCAATTTGATGTCATCACTCCACCAACAGTAAGTGTTGAAAGTTTAACTGGAGCTGGTGTGAGTGCGACAGCAAACGTTAGAGGTCAATTTGAAAGAATCGATATTATAGATTCAGGTTTTGACTATGTTGCACCACCAATTATAGAAATTAGTGGTGGTAATGGTAAAAATGCGATTGCAAGATCAAGATTAAAACAAATTGATCACTTTGTAGATTTTGATGCATCATCTACAGGTAATGCAATTAATATCGCAAACGATACAATTGGTTTCGGAACTTTTCATAAGTTTCGTGATGGAGAAGCTGTAATCTATAAAACATTTAATACTGGTGCAATTGGCATCGCCAGTGCTGGTATTACAACAACTTTAATTCAAATTAATCCAGATCAAAGATTAGTTGATGAATCAATCTACTTTGTATCAAAAGTTAATCAATCAACTATCAAACTTGCAAATAATCAGAATGATGCAATAACAAAATCTAATTTAATCAATCTTACTGGTTTTGCTGATGGTTCACAGAGACTTCAAAGTTTAAGAAAGAAATTTGTTTTAGGTCAAATTATCATCGATAATCCTGGCGAAGGGTATGAAAATAAGAGGCGGTTAATTCCTACTGCTGGTATTAATACATATTCTGATTTTATTGAATATACAAATCATGGATTTGAAGATGGAGAACTTGTTAGATATTCAAATAACCAAGTTAAGATTGGTGGATTAGATACAGATCAAGACTATTATATTTTAAAAGTTAGTGACAGCCGTTTCAGACTGGCATCTGCTGGTATTGGAACAACATTGTCTAATGCAAATTATCAATCAAAACAGTTTGTTGGACTGACATCTGTTGGTTCTGGAGATCATGTATTTAATTACCCACCAATAACTGTTCGTGTTAAAGGATCTATAGGAATCAACACATCAGAACCAGAAAACTATCATGCAAGAGTCAATCCAATTGTAAGAGGTTCAATTACATCTATCAACGTTGAGAACGCTGGTCTTGGATATGGAAATGATTCTACCTTTAACTTTAGTATTCCACCTCAAGTTCGTGTTTCCTCTGGTTCATCATCTGAGTATAAAGCGATTGTTACAAATGGAAGAATACAATCTGTAATTATAACTCGTTCTGGTGCAGAATATACATCTACTCCCGATTTAACAATTTTAGGTGATGGTGTTGGTGCGAAAATAATATCATCAATTAGTAATGGAAGAGTTGATCAAGTTACTGTTGATAATGGTGGTGTTGGATATTCAACTGCAAGTGTCGGTGTTCAAGAAGTAATTCCTGGCACTGGTGCTGTATTTTTACCAAAGATCAGATCTTGGGCAGTTAATAATGTTAAAAGATATGAAGATATATTCTATGGTGATGATGGATTCTTAACAAGAGGAGATAATGATGAGGGAATTAAATTTTCAACATTCTATGCACCAAGAGGCCTTAGAAAAATATTAAAATCAAAAAATAGTGATGGTACAATTGACTATACATCAAATGACTTAAATCTTCTAAACAACGCAGAACAAGTTTCTCTCAACCACTCACCTATTATTGGTTGGGCATATGATGGTAATCCAATATATGGCCCATATGGATATGATCGTAAGGATGGTGGTATTGTAAGACTCATGAGATCTGGATATTCTCTCAAAACTACAAGAGAGAATGGCCCTCCTATATCAACATTTCCATTAGGATTTTTTATTGAAGATTATGAATATCTTGGAAATGGTGACTTAGATGAAAATAATGGAAGATATTGTGTTACTCCAGATTACCCAAAAGGAACATTTGCTTACTTTGCAACAATTAATCCAAATGAAAATGAAACTAGTGGAACATTTAAAAACTTCCGTTCTCCAGTCTTTCCATATCTAATTGGTGCTAATTATGCTGCAAAACCTGATGATTGGAACTTCACAGAGACTAATAATCAAGACATTGATTTAAACACTTTAAATCTAAGAAGAAATACAAATCCATATAAACTTGAAGGATCTGGTGCAAATTATGAAGGCATACATGATAGTCGAAAGATAGTTGACCAAGAAATTGAAGTTAATTATGCCTCTGCTGGTAGAATTAATCAATATGAACTATTGAGTTCTGGATCTGGGTATCAAGTTAAAGATCCTCTTAGAATTAAAAATTTAGATAAAGGAAATGGATTTTCTGGTGAAATATCAAAAGTTGAGGGTAAAGAAATTGTATCCATAGCTTCAACTGTAGTTAAAATAGAAAATATAGTATTTACCTATAATAATCAAAATGGACAAGTAACAGGACTCTCATCACAACCACATGATTTAGTTGTCGGCGATCTTGTCACCATCTCTGGACTTTCAACAGATTCCCTAAGAAAATTAGATGGTAGACATCAGATTGGATTTAATACTTCATTCTTAAAATTAAACACAGGTATTGGAACAACTGGCCCAACTGGCATGATTACAAATTTATCTGTGACTGGTGATTTATCTCGAAATTCAATTGCTCCAAATGATGTTCTAGGTATTAATACAGAAAGATTCTTAGTTCTTAATGTTGATGATTTAAATGATAAAGTTAGAGTTAAGAGAGAATTTGATGGAGTCTTAGGAACTGCACATACAAGCACATCTCTAATTACATCTTTAAATCGCAATATCACGTTTAATCTAGGTATAAACACTGATATTCAAACTAGAGTTAACGTTCCATACTATTTTAATCCGACTGAAAGTGTTGCGATAGGAACAGCATCAGGTGTTGGTATTGGGTCAACTATTAGTTACTCATACAAAGTTGTTGGGGGTGCTTCAACTGAGAGATTTATACCAACTCAAAATATATTTTTACAAGATCATGGATTTGAAACTGGAGATAAACTCATATATTCAAGTGATGATGGAACTCCACTTTTAGTTTCTAACGGCATAAATGCAGTTCCTAACTTTAGATTAACTAATAACTCTCCAGTATTTGCTATAAAAGAGAGTAAAGATTTACTAGGAATATCTACAAATTCTTTGGGAATCGGATCTACTGGAGGAATAACTGGTATTGGTTCAACAGCTTATCGTTTATTCTTTGATGGTTTTGGAAGTGGTGAATCACATAGTTTCACACCAACAAAACCTCAGATAACTGGATTCGCTGAAAAAGTAGTTGGGACTGTTGTTTGTAAAGAGTCTCATAATTTAATTGCAAATGATCGTATTTCAATATCTGTAATACCAGGCATTACAACTACATTTGATATTCAATTTGATGATACAACTCGTCGAACATTTGTTAATCCAATTAACTTTGGTGCGTCTGCTGTAAATATTAACAAAGATGAAATTATACTTCCTAATCATGGATATAAAACTGGTGATAAAATATTATACAAATCATCTAGTCCAGCAAGTCCATTATTTAATAACTTTACATACTTTGTAGTAAGAATTGATAAGAATACAATCAAATTATCTTCAACTGCGTTTAAATCTAAAAAATTAATACCTGATTGCATTTCACTCACATCAACAGGATCTAATCACACTATAGCTCTCATCAATCCACCATTATCATTAACTCGTGGATACAAAGTTGGTTTTGCTGTATCTGACACATCATTAACACAAGTTATATCTGGAAAAAGAACACATGTGTTTGATTTTGAATTATTCAGAGATACAAACTTTACAAATCCATATTTTAACAATACAGAGGATGATGGATTCCAAGTTATAGGTGTTGGAACAGTAGGAGTCACAACCACTGCGAGAGTTGATCTATCTGTAACAGAAAATGCTCCAAATGATTTATTTTACAAACTAACACCTGTAAACTTAAATGTTAATGCTCCATTTAAGAGAAATCCTATTGTTGATACTGATGTAATTAATCATTCAAGTTTAAAAATATCAGATAGTGTTTACAATGGCGATTATGTTATTACAGGTATCGGAAGCACTACATTCTCATTTGTGTTACCATCTCAACCAGAAAAAGACGGATACACAAAAGAAGAATCAACAACTTTAAAATATAATACTTCGTCTACTCATGCTATAGGATCTATCAATAGAATTAGAATCGTATCAAAGGGTAGAAACTATCAAAATATTCCTGTTGTGACATCAATTGGATCTACTCTTGGAGTTGGCGCTGTAGTTAGATTGAATAGTAACGAAACAGGCAAATTAAGAAATTATACAATTAAAAACATTGGATTTGATTACTCAGCAGATAAAACAATTCAACCATCTGTTCAATTACCACAAATACTGAGATTAGATAGATTATCTAAAATTGAAAACATAGGAATTAGCTCTGGCGGTAAAAATTACTTAGAACCACCCAATATTGTGGTAATTGATCGTGTGACTGGTTTAACTAAAGACGAAGTTTTAACTGAGACTGACTTACAAGGAACATCTGTATCTGAGGTTAAAATTTTAAGAAATACAAACTCTTTATATGATACGAATCCAAAAATAGTCGCCACAAATAATAATAATGGAATTAAAGTTAAAAACTTATCATTTACAAGTGGCACTAATGTTGTAACTCTAACACTCGAAGGTGGTTATACTTCATCAACATATCCTTTTACTTTGGGAGAAAAATTATATGTTGAAAACATAGGTATTGGATCAACAGGAAGTGGATTTAACTCAGCAAACTACGATTATGAACCTTTTGTAATCACTGGTGTTAACACAAACCCAGGCGGAGGAAATGCTACCGTTTCTTACAAATTAGATTCATCAGTTACTCAGCCAGGCACATTTAGTGCATCAAAATCATCAGGACAAGCAATACCCTTTGAAAATATTGCACAGTTTGATATTGGTGTTGATACAAACCAATTTAGTGTTGGTGAAATTGTAAGCACAGGTGATAAACAGGGAACGGTTGTTGCATGGAATGAGAATAATAAGTATCTTAAAGTTCTTTCAAATGATACATTTAATGTTGGAGAATCAATTAATGGTTCATCTTCCAAATCAATTGCGTTGATTGAACAAACAACTAAATTTGATTCTGTGTTTAATATTGACTCTGATTCAGAATTTAGAAGTGGATTCCGAAGAGATACAGGAAAATTAAATACGGAACTACAGAAATTAGCAGATAATGATTATTACCAGACATTCTCATATTCATTAGGCAGTACAATTGATTATGACACATGGAAAGATCCTGTTAATAGTTTAGGTCATGTTGTTGGATTTAGAAATTTTGCAGATGTAAGTGTTGTCTCAATTGCATCTACTGATGACAAGAATCGCAGTAATGCATCTGTTGGTGTATCAAGTGCAGTCGCTGTGGTTGTTGCAGATTTAGTAAGTGAAGATGAATCTCTTCATATGTCGTATGATTTTGATTTGGTCACAGAAAATTCTAAGGATGTAAACGGTTTATTCGCATCTGATGAAATTAATTTTGGTAATAGAATATTAACTGATTACATTGAATCTAGAACAAACAGAGCAATTTCAGTTGATAGTGTTAGTTCTCAGTTTAATGACTTACCTCGTGCGACTGCATTCTCTGATGTTTTTGCTTTTGACATTGATGAAGTTGATGGCGTTAAATTCTATGTGCTACTTTTTGACACTAGATTTTCAGGTGAAAAAGAAATAATTCAGGTTAATCTAATTCATGATAGATCCATTGGTTACATGATGAAGTTTGGTCGTGTGGAAACATCTATAGATCTTGGTGATTTTGATTTTGCAATAACAGGAACAACAGGCAATTTAAGATTCGTTCCAGCTAAATCTAAGTTTAACAATTATGCTTTAAGATTATTTGCTATAGAAACATTTAAAAATACGATTGCATCCGAGGGAGATATTGGAACCGAGATAAACGTTGGAGTTGGTGTTAGTATCATATCCTCATCAGCTGGTATTGGTTCTACAGATCCATCTCCAGTTCAAGTTGTGGGATTTGGAACCACTGCGGTTACAACTTCTAAATTGCTTGTTCAAACACAAGAGTTAGGTGGTCAGGAAAGAACTCAAATAAACGAGTTGGTTGTATTGAATGATAGTGAAGAGGTGTATCTCTTAGACTATGCACAGATGATTAATGATAATATATCTGCTACTAACTCTCCAAGTGTCGGACTTGGAACATTTGGTGCAGATGTAAGATCTGGTATCACAAGTGTTTACTTTACACCTGAGACTGGAATTGGTGTAACGATGAGAGTTCATCAAACATCCATAGGTTCAACTGCAACAGGTATTGGAAGTACAACCATATCACTGACAGAGTTACTATCAACAACTACTAATATTGCAGCAACAGGAACTCCACAGGCCACAAGAATAAGTGGAATTAATTCCAACACATATACTGCCTTTGATGCATTAATTGAAATACATGATACAACAAATGACAAGTATGCTGTCACTCAGGTAACTGCGATTCATGATGGTAGTGAACCTTTCTTTACAGAATTTGGTTACATGGATAATTTCTCTACAAACAATACTTCAACATCTGGTCTTGGAGTTATTGGTGTTGGTTATTCAACAGCATCTGGTGGTGATATTGAACTTCGTTTAACTCCTCCAGCAAATACAGCGATAACAACTAAAGTATTCCAAAGAAACTTTAATGAAACTGGAACAGGTGGAGTTGGTTTTGTTACATTTACAAATTCTAGATTAAAGTCTGCTGAAGGTTCATATACTGGAACAGAGAATGACATCAAGTTCTCATTCCCTCTAAAACATGCTGGAGATCCAATATTCCATAAGACATTTGATTCATCAGACACTGCCGTAGTTGATGTTACAAATGATACATTTGTGGTCAATAATCACTTCTTCCAGACTGGTGAAGAAATAACTTATACACCAACTGGTGCTGGTACAACAATGAGTATCGGTATCGCAGCAACGGCTATTAGTGGAATTGGTGTTACCACAAAATTACCATCTACAGTATTTGCAGTTAAACTTGCAGAAAATAAATTTAAAGTCGCTAGAACGGCGGCTGAGTCACTACAAGCTATTCCAAAGGTTATTGATGTGTCATCTGTTGGAATTGGAACAACTCATTCATTTACTTCAAAGAATCTTAACTCTAAAGCTTTAATAACTCTTGATAATAACATTCAAAGTCCAGTAATTCAATCTCCTGTAAATGTCAAACTATCATTTGATGCAGCGTTAGAAACTGACTTCATTACAATAACAGGTATATCATCATTCTTCTCAGGTGATACGATTAAAGTTAATGATGAGTTTATGAAGATTGATACTGTTGGTATTGGATCTACAAATAGAATACTTGTAAGAAGAGGAAGACTTAATTCTGCAATCGCAAATCATAGCGCTGGTGATACTGTTACTAAATTCTTAGGTAACTATCAGATTGTTGAAGATACAATTAACTTTACAGATCCACCGAAAGGTGAAAAAGGCCCAGCTGGATTAACAACCACATCTACGTTCGCTGGTAGAGTATTCACTAGAACTGGAGTTCCTGGCGGAACACAAGAAACTTATGCAGATAACTTTGTGTTTGATACTGTGGAGGAACAGTTTACAGGAATCTCAACTAACTTTATTCTAAAATCTAGTGGTTCAAACGTAACTGGATTTGCAACTAATACAGGTGTGATTCTTTTAAATGAAATATTCCAGAATCCAAATGATGATTATACAATCGTTGAGACTGCTGGTATCACTTCTGTAAGTTTTACAGGTGTTGGTGCCACAAACAATTATGATGTGAACATATCATCAGTTCCTAGAGGTGGTATTATTGTTTCTGTTGGTGAAACAACAAACTTTGGATATCAACCCTTAGTTGCTGCTGGTGGAACTGCGATTGTATCTGCTGCTGGAACTGTTGAGTCTGTATCAATCGGAAACAGTGGCTCTGGTTATCGAGTCGGATTACAAACAAATATACTTGTTAAGGCTCGTGGAAGTTCTGGCATTGTAACTATAGGTAAGGCAAATGTATCTGCTGGACTAGTTACTTCTGTAACTATTACAAATGGTGGTGGTTCTGGATTTAGTTCTGCAACTCCTCCAGTTCTTGAGTTTGAAAAACCACTTAACTATGAAAACTTAAGGTTAGTTGGTAGTTCAACTGGTATCGGTGCGTCCATATCGGTTCGTGTTGGCACCGCATCAAGTATAATTAGTTTTGAAATTACGAACTTTGGATATAATTACAAAATTAATGATGTTCTTACAATAGAGGAAGGTGGACAAGCTGGAATTCTAACAGATGCGAATAAAGTAGTTAAGGATTTCCAATTAACTGTCCTTGATACATTCAACGACAGTTTTGCTGGATTCACATTTGGTGAACTAGAAAAATTAAATAGTTTTGAAAATCTATTTGATGGTGATAGAAGATCATTCCCAATAACTAAGACCATTGGTGCGGTTGAAACACCAATTACTATAAGGTCTGCGAAAGGATCTCCAATTAAAGTTGCAGATAACACTTTAATATTCTTAAATGATATTCTTCAAGTTCCTAATGAGAGTTATGTGTATAGTGGTGGTTCACAAATCACATTTTCTGAAGCTCCTAAAGCAGATGATAAATTAAGAATTTATTACTATCGTGCATCTGATGATGATGTTCTTGAAGTTGATATTCTAGAAACAGTCAAAACTGGTGATCAATTAACAATTAATAAATATCCTGATGTTGGTCTAGATGACGCATTCCAACAAGAACCAAGAACAGTTACAGGTATTACAACATCTGATACAGTAACTACAAACACATATGTTAAGGCTGGAATTACAACTGTTAGAACACTTGAGAGACCAGTTACTTGGAAGAAACAAACACAAGATGTATTTGTTAATAACATAGGAATTGGTAAAGATAGAGTTGAATTAGAACCTAATATCAGACCAACTGCATATATCATTAAGAGTGTTTCTGCTGGTTCAAGTGAGGTATTTACAGATACAGCGGTTCCAATGTTTAATCAATTAGATGATCTTGTTGAAGTTAAGCAGAAAGTCTTAATTCTTGATCGAACATCTAAAACTGGAGTAGCTGCAACAGCTGTAGTTTCTGCTGGTGGATCAATAACCAGTATTGTAATATCTAATGGTGGATCGGGATACACCGTTGCACCAAAAGTTTAAATCGGCGTCACCGCTGGAATCGGCACGATTACTGCTGGGGTTGGTACAACTTCTGGAAATGCAACTGCGGATGCAACCGTGTCTGCTGCTGGAACAATATCTGCGATCACAGTCACATACGCTGGATTTGGATATACTCATACAAGTCCACCATTAGTCATGATTGAACCAGAAGCGGTAACTCAAGACGAATTAAGAAGTATTAAATATCAAGGTGATTTTGGTGAAGTGGTTGGAATCGGAACATCAACTGTTGCTGGAATTGGAACAGCATTACAATTTGATTTGTTTATTCCAAAAGGATCTGTTCTTCGTGATACATCAGTAGTGGGAACTGCTGTAACTGTAAGTGGTATTGCATCTGGATATTACTTTACTGTGTTTGATAGCAATGTAGGGAGTGGTTTAACATCATATGATAATCCAATTGGGATTACAACAGTTGGAATTGCAACTTCCTTCCTAGATAATATATACAAGGTGCATAGTGCTAAAACTATACAAGGGCCTGCTCTTGGTATTGGTGCAACTGCTTTGAGAAGAGTAACTGTAAGTGTTAGTTCAACTGAAGGTATTGGTATTGGAAGTGGATCATTTGGTAAGTTCTCATGGGGTCGTTTACACGACTTCGTTAAGAAGGATACTAAGGCATTTACAGCGATCACCAACGATGGTATCACAGGAATTAAAACTGGCCCTGTAATCATTAGAACTAGTGATTTAAAAGAGTCCTATTCTTAATATAAATAAAAACAAAAAGTCATTGATAAAATGTCAGCAATTATAACTGATCAACTGCGAATATTAAACTCTGAGAATTTTG
>VMHT01098957.1_pt1 | contig 11607 bp, 9 predicted proteins | sample 4693611 | NCBI WGS metagenome assembly VMHT01 (sample SAMN12280063, study PRJNA550983) | marine metagenome | isolation source: seawater sampled from same location over 5 years 0.02-0.2 micron viral filtrate | place: USA: collected off the coast of southern California halfway between the port... ... | reverse complement strand
CTATCTATGGTTGTTTAATTTAGATATCATCAGAGTTAGAAAAACTTTTTGATTTCGAAACTCCACCTTTTAACTCCCATTTTCTGGATTTCATTTTACTCTACCTGTCAATGATAACAGAGATTTTTTTAACTTTCCCTTCACTTCTGTAAATCTTGGATCGTAGGCCAGATTGTTCCATTCGTTCGGATCCTGACGATGATCATAGAGTTCTTCATTGCCTTTTCGGGTTAGGGTATAACGCCAGTCCTTTGAACGAATACTGAAATGCTGGTCAGTCACATTTGCAGGAACATTTTGCTCCACGGTTACACCCGCTTCGATAACGCTCAATGCCACATCAGGTCCATCCCAGGATCCGCCCTCAGGATCATCTAGAAAGGGCCGGAGACTGTGACCGTCAAGGGGCAGTCCCCCCTCCTCATATGTATCAGAGGATAGACCACACAGATCCAAAAGGGTTGGGTAAAGATCGATTAGACTGACGGGATGATGGTTTATTTTTCCCTTATTTTTTTCATTTGGCATCCGGAAGATCATCGGCACACGAGTGGATTCGTCCCAGACTGTTCGCTTCATGATTTGATCTTTCTCCCCAATGTGGAAACCATGGTCACTGGTAAAGATCACAATGGTGTTGTGGGCATAAGGACTACTATCCAATGCTTCGATCACACGACCCACCTGCGAATCGGCAAAGGCCACGCAGGCCAGATAGGCCTGTAGCCACCTCTTCCACCCTTCATCCTCCTCACAGCAATGCTGTAAAGCATTGAATCGAAACATTCCATAGTTACTTATTTCATTCCCATTGTCCAATTCAAACTTCCAAAGTTCTTCAGCACAGTCTTCCAGATCGTTCTCAAGGTAGGGTGGAAGCATCACTTCGTCAAGAGGGAACATGTCGAAAAAGGGCTGGGGTGCATGCCAAGGTGCATGGGGCCGAATGATACCAAGGGTCAACATAAAAGGCCTATCATGGTTCTGCTGAAGAATCTCAATTCCAAAGTCTGCTGTTAACTCATCGGGCAATAGATCCCTGTCCTCCTCACTGGAATAATGGAAAGGTGTAGGGTTAAATCCGGGTATGGTGACCCATCCCCGATAACCATCAATTCCATTCTCCTTATCAGGCTTAACCACTGGGACTTGACTGATTGAGCTAAATGAATTGAATCCAGTTACTCCAAATTGCTTGGGAACATTCGGATGTGCTTTCAGGGCTTTAGAGATCCCCCTTGACATATCTCCCGAATAAGCAAAAGGACCGTATTCCTGGCCATTTCCGAATACGCCAAGGCTGTCGGGCCTGAAAAACAATTGCTTTGTGTTATGATTGTTATGAAAAATTTTACCGGCCCCAAATATGTGGTAGCCTTCATCTGCGAAATGCTGGAAAAGTGGTTTACAGTTTTTCAAAATCGGGTTATTATTCCATCGGTTACTATCTTGAGAATGCCCGTAAAGGCCTGAGTGATGAGGATAAATGCCTGTCCATAAACTGGCACGCGATGGTCCGCATACAGGGGCTGCGGAGTGAGCGTTTGAGAAGCGAATGCCCTGGGCAGCAAGCTTTGATAAGTTTGGGGTCTTTGCCTGGGGGTGTCCACCAAATCCTTCAACAGAATCGTTCAAGTCATCACATACGATGACCAGTAAATTGGGTTTTTTATCTTCTTGGCTAGAGGATTTCATGTTACCAGCACTGCATTCGATTAAAAAAAGTGAGAGTGCATAAAATAGGGAAATTGAATGCATCATATTTTTTATCTTTTAGTTTGGAGATGAATGACTTTATTCCTGCCGATTTCACTGGATACTCTTAGTATCCCTCCTATATCCAAGCTTTCCCAGTTCCAATGTTTGTCTTTTAGCTTTTTCCCGTCTACTATGATGGAGTTGGGTTTTGAAACTAATCTGAATACCTCGCTACTCTCTTCATCAAATGTTGAATAAGTTATTGATTCTTCTGAATAAGTAATATCACCCACTACGGAGGAGGAACTTAGGAGGTGATTGCCATTATCTGGAGCTAGCTTGGGATCGGCCGCCATGGCCCGGAGGTAATGACGTACATAATCACCATATCCGTCAGTCAGCCAAACTCCATCTTGTGGATAGCAGTTCTGCCCATTGGATTTAACCATATAGGTAGCCCAGTTCAGTTGCCGGATTGCCATATCCTGATGATTGGTGTCCCCAGTTTTTTGACCATACATTAAAACAATTGAAGCGTAGCGGGATGTATGGCTGTTTCCTGCGATCATATATGCTGTTTGTTCAGCGATGGGAATTACATTGTAGAGCTTTTTAAATTCCCCAGCCTGATATTCAACTCCATACCTGTTCTTTCTGAAGGCTTGCGTTTCTATACTAAATTTCTCTTTGCAAAAGGTTAAGATATTCTTGACGTCCTCTTGCCAGTCAGTACCCCAAGCATCTTCCTGTTGAAGTATAAACATGGCTAGGGTTACCGCATTGATGGAGGTTTCAGAATAGCCGATGATATCCTCAAAGAAGGGGCCGTATTTGTGGTTTGGTATGACTACATTTTTCAGGAACTTCTTGATGGTGGTTGCCTCATCAATGTAGCTGCCCTCCCCCAAACGGGTTAGCTCTTCGAAGAGTTTGATCGTAGATACCCAGTTGGAAGTGTATGGCGCGACTACTTCCCCGGTTTTGGCGTTTACTTTAAAGGGCAAAGGAGCTCTCTTAATATCTCCGGGTAAAACCTTTGAAGCCAGGGTGGCGGCCATCTTCTTTGCTGCATTTAAATACCTGGTTTCCCCTGTCATTTCATATAGCATTACCAACTCGTAGGCAAAAGAACCTGCCTTATCAGGTTGGGTGACTCCCAAACCATCTCTGGTGTCCCCATTATAGACAAGAGGGATGGCACCACCGGTCTCGGCTTTACCGGGCTCTATACCAGCATTAATATTACAAGGATAAGTAATATTCGACCAGCTATAGTCCGCAGGGCTTAGACCCAATTCAAGATAGGTGTCCGCCATATACTTCATATCGGCAATGAGTTCCTTATTGCCTGAATAGGCATAATAAAGACGCCACGAAGCCATGGCCATAGCTATTTGGTCGCCTCCCAATCCGCCTTCGTCGGCACCCTTTAATTGGTCAGGTGCATTGGCAATCCTGAATTGCACATAGTACCTATGGCCATTGGGCATGGTTGGCAAATTTTTCCAATAGTTCCACACCAAATCCAATACATGATCATAGGATCTCCCCAAATGAGCCGCATCATACCATGGTCGGATTCCATTGGTATCAGTCTCTATTTTATGATAAGTCCACCCATTCCATTTCTCTAATTGCGAATAAGCCGTCGATTTACCCAAAAAGAGGATAAACATGCCAATAATTAACACTTTTTGCTTTTTAAGATATGTTGAGTGCATAGATCTGGTTTTTAATTTTGTCATATATTGTATTTTCTTAAATCGAACTAATATTGCATTAAGATTGTTTACCGCTTCGGATACTTTTATGGATCAATACTCGTTCAGCACCCCAATTTTAATTTGTTTTATTCTGTACCTTATTTAAATTCTGTTGGCATATTTCAGGACAATACCTGTCGTATTAATTAATGTCAATATCGATTTACCAATCTCCAACGGCTCCATCCTTGTAAAATACTCTTTGAAGTACTTCTTGCTTGAACGGGTACTTCTTTACTTTATGTTCATCGATCTCAATACCCAATCCTGGCTTCGTATTTGGACTTACGGTTCTGTCAGTCGAATCAATTTTAAAACCTTCTTGCACAATTTCTTTTCTCCAGGGAACATCTTCAGTAACCGTCTCACAGATAATGTAGGAGGGTTCAGCAAATCCAAGTTCCAAAGAGGCTGCAGTGCTCACAGGTCCTTGAGGATTGTGGGGTGCTATAGAAACACGATGCGATTCAGCCAATGCCGCTATTCTTCTTGCTTCACTCAAACCACCACAATGGGTAATATCGGGTTGTAAAACTGAACAAGCATTTATTGCTAATGCATCTCTAAACATGAATTTTGAAGTAAATCGTTCCCCTGTGGCAATAGGGGTGGAAACTGCTTTTTGTATCAGGCCGATCTCATCGATTGCTTCAGGCCAGCAAGGTTCTTCAAAAAAGTACAAGCCATAGGGTTCTAGTGCCTTGGCAAATTGCAAGCCCATTCTGGGAGAAGGTCTTGCGTGGCAGTCAATCATTATGTCAATTTCATCCCCAACCGCCTCACGCATTGCTTTTAGACAGGCTTCTGCATTTTTGATGGGTTTTAGGCCCTCCAAGGGCATTGTTGGGGGGACTGCCATCGATTTGAACGCAGTATAACCGTTTTCTACCTGTTCAATAGCCAATTCAGCAAATCGATTGGCATCGAAAACGGAGGTTTCATAAAACTTCTCCATGTTTCCCCCCCCAAGGTGAGCATAAGTACGGATGGAATCTCTAACCGCTCCTCCCCATAATTGATGGCATGGTACACCACTAACTTTTCCTAGAATGTCCCACAATGCAATATCAATACCACTAATGGCTGTGGCTTTAATAATGCCATCTCCATGCCAAAAATGTTGTCTGTACATCATTTGCCAGAGGTATTCAATACGGCGTGGGTCTTCTCCAATAAGCAGGGTTTTAATATCTTCTATAGCACCTACTACTCCTTTGGTGTGCCATTCAAGGGTTGCCTCTCCCCATCCCCAAAGACCATCCTGATCAGTAATTACCTTTACGAATATCCAGTTTCGCATTCTGGCATTACAAATGATGTGTTGAATATCCACTATTTTCATGTTGCTAAAATTTTGTACTCTTCAAAATATTAAATAGTTTTTAGAAAATCCCTTGTTGCCTCTAAAGTTAAGTCCAAATCTTCAAGGGTGTGTGAATAACTGATACTGGCTTGTTTGCAGGGAATAGGTATCTGGTATATACCTCGATGTATCAATTCTGATCTAAATTTTCGATCAAATGCTATATCGTTGTTTTCCAATATATCGTGGAGATCCACAGGTAAATGATCCATAAAATATACACAAGAAGCCGAGCCATTTCTGGCAATAGAAACCTGAATACCAAACTCATCAAAAAGGTCTAAAAGACCATTTTTCAGATAATCCCCCATTTTTTCTAAGCGTTCGTAAATATTTTCGTTTTTCAAAATATTTATAGTGGCAATGGCCGCGGCTGAATTAAACGGATGCGCATTATAGGTTCCTGCTATAAGCACTCTTTTGGCAGTGTCATTTGTATAAAACAACTCCATAATTTCTTTCTTTCCTCCTATAACTCCGAGAGGGTATCCATTGGCAATGGCTTTACCAAATACGGAGAGATGAGGCTTGAGACCTTCAATACCTTGATAACCCTGAATACCAACTCGGAAGCCTGTTTTTACTTCATCGAAGACACATACGGCTCCATATGCCTCACACAATTTAATCGTTTGGTTCAGATAATCAAGTTGTGGATGCACCACTCCTATATTTTGTAGTGCTGGCTCGGTCAATACACAGGCAATAGGGTATTTTTTGAGCATGGCTTCTAAAGATTCTAAATCATTGAAATTAATGATGTGTACCATATTTTTTGTACTATCAGGAATGCCTGCCGAAAGTGGGACAAAAGGATATTCATCTTTAACTCTACGGTGACCTACCTGCTCAAGGCTGGGCATCACCGCCCGTGCAACTTCATTATGCCAACCATTATACCCTCCTAAAATCAGTACAATATGATCTCTTCCGGTGTAAGCTCTACTTACTCTTATTGCGTGAGCAGTAGCTTCACTTCCAGTATTTGTTATCTGTACCTGATCTAAGCTGTCTATTGTGGTGCATAACAACTCTGATAACTCCTGTTCCCAATGGTTAGTCCCAGAACCAAATAGCGACCATGAATCTTTCATGGCCTTTGCTACTGCTGTATTTACGGGCTCATAGTTGTGTCCAAGCAAATAAGGTGCAAAGGCAGCATGATAGTCAATATAAATATTTCCTTGGTTATCATATAATTTACTGCCCTTAGCACGTTCAAAAACGATATGGGGGGTGACCTTTCTGTTCAATGAAACTACTCCTCCTGCAATATATTGCTCTGCTTTACTAATTAAATCGTTCATATACGATAGAATAGGTTTTTGTAATTATGTATTTTTGTAAACAAATATATGTAATTTTTGTAATTAAAATTGTATTCCAAAATCATATATATATATTTGTTTAATGAAAAAAAATTCACAAGCATTCCATGTTTACCAAAAAATAAGATCTCAGATACTTTTAAATCAAATCTCTGCAAATTTCCGGCTCAAGGAAGATGATTGTGCGAAGAAGTTAGGTGTCAGTAGAATGGCCGTTCGTGAAGCCCTGAATAGATTACTTGGAGAGGGTCTTGTCTATGACGGAGAAAAAGGGGGTTATTATGTTTTAGAGTTAAATAAGAATGATATTCCTGAGATCAGACAAGTGAGGCAGGTTTTGGAACTTGGGGCATTAGATCTGATGAAAGGAGAGGTTTCTAATGACCAGATACTGCAGTTGGAATCTTTGTGCGATGATTTTTCTTCAATGGTAAAAAACGAATATTTCTCAGGGGCTTGTGAGGTAGACATGAAGTTTCATTTAGAACTGGTTAAACTTCCTAATAACCCTAGACTTACTCATTTATATCAGCTCAGTCATATTCCGCTTTTTCATTATGAGCTAGGAAAAATGATTATGCTGAATGATTACGAGGTTACGAATCGTGAGCATAGAGATATTGTGAATGCTCTTAAATCCGATAATATAGAATTAGCGAAAAAATTACTCATAAAGCACTTTGCTCGCGGTGAAAGTGCGATTTTAAAAAATCAAGATATTATATAATTGTTTTTGTAAACAAAAAACGTTATTTATGCATGCTAAATAATCTGAATGGAAATTAATTTTAAAAGCAAGCATGTGCTGGTCACAGGAGGGGCTAAAGGGATTGGTCATTCAATAGCCTGCCAATTTGCAAAGTCCGGTGCTAAGGTAACCATATGGGATAGACAATTGGATAATTTAAGTCAAGAGTTCAATGGATTGATGTCTTTTAATCAGGTTGATATTTCTGACTTTAGTGCCGTAGTAAATGCGGTAGATGAACTTTGGAAAGACCAGCCTATTGATGTACTAATCAATAACGCGGGCGTAGCTTATGAGTCAAGTTTTTTAGAACTCTCAAAAGAAGAATGGGCAAAAGTATTAGAAGTTAATTTGACAGGGTCATTTTATGTTAGTCAACAAATATGCAAAAAAATGGTTCGACGAGAGGAAGGTGTAGTATTGAATATGTCCAGCAAAAATGGATTGGATGGTGAAGTTGGATATGCTCATTACAACGCTTCAAAAGCCGGAATCATTGGCTTGACAAAAACCATGGCATTGGAGTTAGCTCCTTTTGGGGTCAGAGTCAATGCAATCTGTCCAGGGTATATTGAAACTCCTATGTCTAAAGAAATTGATGACCCTGCCTTCACCAAGAAATTTGTCGAACAATATATTCCTTTGAACAGGGCAGGACGTGTCGAAGATGTAGCACCTATGTTTTTGTTTTTAGCCAGTCATCATTCTGCTTTTATAACCGGCCAAACTATTGTGATAGATGGTGGACAGTTGGCAGGACAAAAGCCGTGGAGTGGATTATTAGAAGGCCTTTATCATCTCTAATTGGTCAAATTTTTACATGAAACTTATTTATTTAAAAGCCCTATGGTATAAAAAAATCGAAGATCATCATAGCCTCACATTATGGCTCAAGGCAAATAATGAATTTGTGTACAAGACCAGCACCTTAAAACTTATTATAGAAATTCCGAACATTGCAAATTATTTGAACCTGTGTGTGTTGCTCAAGAGAGCCGATATCATTTCTAAAGTCACCCCAAAAGAAGTCAGTTCAGGTTTTAGTTTATCCAAAGCAAATAAGGCATCACTTGGAAATGATTTTATTCGGCACATCAAGTCAAAGAGTAGTTTAATTAAATACTTATTTTAATGGAAAGCATTCATTGGATAGATCTATCCATATTTTTAATCTATTTTGTTTTGTTAGGTTTCATAGGTTTCCGTGCCGGAAGAAAAAGTAGTGATGGCAGTGTGGCTGATTTTTTTATTGGCTCTGGTAAGCTCCCATGGTATGCTATTGGTTTTTCAATGATTGCCGCTGGGATTAGTTCGGAACATTTTTTGGGTGCAGTTGGTTATTCCTATAATTATGGCTTAGCAGTCGCAAACTGGGAATGGTTAAATGGCCCAAGTCTGGTTATTCTTATGCTTGTTTTTATTCCTTTTTATCTGAGAAGAAAAATTGTCACTATGCCACAATTTCTGGAATTGAGGTTCGATAAGAATACTCGTCAACTGTTCGCAATCATTACCATCATAATTTACATATTTATCAATTTAGCAGGAGTTGTATATTCTGGAGGGATTGCATTGAAAACAATCTTTGGTTTTCAGAGTGTCTATCCCGGAATTTGGATGGTCGTGTTTACTGGCGGATTTTTTGCAATTTATGGCGGAATGGAATCCGTGGCCTGGACTAATGTTTTCCAATCAATTATTTTAATTGGGGGTGGATTATTAGTCTTTTTTTTAGGTTTGATAACAGTTCCTGGTGGATGGGAAGGAATCATGGAAGCAGGGGAAAATAATCATTTAATTCTTCCAGCTGATCATCCAGAAATTCCATGGCCCGCATTGATAGTACTAATGTTATCTACTAATGTATGGTTTTTTTGCACCAATCAGAGTATCAACCAGTCAACACTAAGTGCTAAAAATGAGTGGCACGCCAAAATGGGAATTTTGTTTGTAGGTTTCTTAGGAATTATCATTCCGTTGGCAGATGTTTTTCCAGGTTTGATTGCTAAGGCTTTAAATCTGAACATTTCGGATCCTTCTGGCAATACGGATGGTGCATATATAAATGTTGTTAACTTTTTAGTACCAGTCGGACTTCGAGGAATTGTGTATGCAGGCCTTTGTGGTGCTATAATTTCTACAGTTGAGGCCTTAGTAAATGCTTGCAGTACAGTTTTTACTCTCGACATTTACAAAACTTGGAGTGGTGCAAAAACCGATAATCAAAAGTTAATTAAAATTGGTCGATGGTGTGGATTAATAGTAATTATTATTTCTGCTCTTTGGGCTCCCATGGTTGGGACGTTTGATCATATTTTTGAATATTTCCAACAGTGTTGGGCATTTGTTGCTTCGCCTATGGTCGTAGTGTTTCTGCTTGCAGTATTGTGGAAAAACTTTAGTAATAGAGCAGCCTCTATTACCCTACTCATGGTGTTTCCAATGTTTGCCATGCCTTACTTTTTACAAATCACAAACATCAGTACCAACGCTTTTATTGTGGCGGGATATGCATCTGTAGTCATTTTGATTATATCGATTCTATTAAGCTTAGCAACTCAGTCCAGTGTCAGTGAACAAGCAGAATCGTTTGTATGGAAGAAATCCATGATTTCTCTTCCTAAAAGTATCAGACAAAAATACGTTGGATACAGAAGTATCACTCTTTGGACTGTTATTCTCTTGCTTTCATATGCACTCTTGTATGCCTGGTTATGGTAGGTTTGATTAATATGTCCATTTAACAAAAAACAATTGATGATATGATATTGAAAATGAAACCATTGTAAAAAATTAATTTTTCTTAGGAGCAAGATAGTGCAGGATACATATACCCCAAATATCATTTAAATTATTAAAAATTACAGATTAAATCCTAATTATTGGGTACACCTAAAATCAATGTTATACTTTTTGATATATCAAATAATGAATGCGAAAGTTGAGAATGCTTCACGTAATAAAAAACCTATTATTCAATTGATTAAAAAGAGATTTAAGTGATGCAAGCAGAACTAAAATTTGATATATCTGTGGAACATGGCGAAGGCCCAGTATGGGATACTGTGGATCAAAAACTCTATTGGGTAGATTTATTACAAGGCAAGTATTACAAAGCTGATGTTATTTCTAATAAAGTTGAAACATTTTCAGTAGAGCAGCCTTTAGGTTGTCTTGCTCTAAGAAAAAATAACGAGGGATTGGTAGTGGGTGTACGGGATGGTTTTGGTTTTTTTAATGAAAAAGAAAATCAATTAAATCTAATTGAACCATCACCTGAACAAGATAATTCAGAAGTCCGATTTAACGATGGAGCGGTAGACCCTAAAGGTCGATTCTTCAGTGGTACTATGGAATGGAATGGTGCTGAAAACAAGGGGGCACTATTTAGATTGGATACTGACCATTCTTGGAATTTATTAGAAGAAAATATTCATATTACCAATGGCATGGGTTGGAATCCTGAAAAGGATACTTTTTTCATGATAGATACCCTTCGCCATGCAGTATATGCTTTTGATTATGACCTTAAAACAGGAAACATCTCAAACAAAAGAGAATACATTCAATTTAAAGAAACGGAATTTCCTGACGGCATGACTATAGATAGTAAAGGTGGGTTTTGGATTGCTATGTGGGAAGGGAGTAGAATAGTTCATTTTGACAAAAACGGAGTCAAGATTAAAGAAATACTGCTTCCTGTTTTATACCCTACAAGTTGTTGTTTTGGTGGGAAAGAATTAAAAACACTTTTTATAACAACTTCAAAATTACCTTTATCGGAAAAGGAAAGAAAGAAAAGCCCTTTAGCGGGAAGAATTTTTAAAGTAGAAACAAATACAATTGGACAAATAGAACCAAGGTTTAATGGATAATAAAAGAATTTAAAATGAAAAAATGGAAATCAGAGGGAAAGTAGTGGTTTTCATTAACGAAAAAAATCTAAAAATAAAAACTAGAGAATGAAAAACAATTCGAAAGACTCCAAACAAACCATTGATCGCCGTGACTTTATCAAAGGAAGTGCTGCAACAAGCCTTGGGTTGACAACAGGTCTGCTTGGCATTCCCAGTAGCTTTGGACAATTGCCAAATCCTTCTATAAGTTTAGGCCATAGATCTAATGCTATACAACTCGAAAATGCCAAGCCCGGAACTCGGGACTGGATGCTTACCAATACATACATCGACCCTGATACTTGGTGGCGTTCTCCAAGAATTGAAGGTTATTGCTCACAGACGAGCGTAAAAGCGGGAGATACGCTTAAGGTGATGGTTAGCACAAATCCCGTTTCTGAATTTAGTCTGGAAATCTTTCGTACAGGTTATTATGGTGGTGATGGTGGACGGAGTATGAAGAAATTTGAATCTATACAGGGTATTACACAAGCCGATCCAGAAATCGGTGAAAACCGTTTGCGAGAATGCAAATGGGAACCGTCGGTAGAATTTGTGATTCCTGACGATTGGTTGAGTGGTGTTTATCTGGGAAAACTTACCACCAAGAGGCAGGAAGGCGTTTATCAAAGCAGACTAACCGCCAAGGAGGGTTTACAGAGCTATGTGATCTTTATTGTGCGCGATGACCGTCCTTGTGATTTGCTTTTCCAGTGCAGTGACACAACTTGGCAGGCCTATAATAGTTGGCCTGATGATCGATGGTCGATTTACCATTCAAATAAGTTTGTTCTAAATGGAATGGGACGAA
>VMHT01175562.1_pt1 | contig 11609 bp, 15 predicted proteins | sample 4693611 | NCBI WGS metagenome assembly VMHT01 (sample SAMN12280063, study PRJNA550983) | marine metagenome | isolation source: seawater sampled from same location over 5 years 0.02-0.2 micron viral filtrate | place: USA: collected off the coast of southern California halfway between the port... ... | reverse complement strand
TAATAATATTAACATATCTATCTGCTCTCTTTGTGAGTGATATTCCCGTAAAATTATCACTTGGATTTCCATCTAATGTTATCGCCGATGAGTTCCCAGTCCCCGTTTTTGCTCCAGTAAGACTTAATGCTCCATCTGTAGTATTGATATCCACTTGTCCTGCTATATCCCAATCTATAATATTAACTGGAGCTTCCCATTTATTAGCGACTATTTTAATATTCTCATTATTACTTGACCCTGCCTTACCTAAAACTAAATTACCGCTATCATTTCTAAAAGTTGCCGTATTAACCCCACCGTCATCACTACGACTTGAACCATTAATAAACATCGCTATTCCTCCAGACGATGTATTAGGTCTGGGAGCATTTAATACATAGTTGAATACATCATCTGCTGTAGAGGTATTTCCAGGTTTAACTAATGGGTCGCCTATTCCAGATTTAACTACTACATTTTTATTTGCTGGTGTGGTTAAAAAAATATTTCCTGTAGCCGTCATCTCTATCTGATTTGTCGAGCCACCGAGGAAGTCCTCGTGTGTTATAACAGCACTAGCTTCTCCTGATGATGCTATACCACTTGCTATTTCTCCAATATGGCATTTACTCACACTCATAGTACCTACCTCTCCTCTAAAAAAACTGGTTGTCCCATTTGCACTTTTTTTAACATAGAAACTACCTTTATCATTAGCATCAGCATTAGTTCCAGTTGGTTTATTACCCAAATCCTGGTCGTATCCCCAAAAAAATCCACCATTTGCTCCTATAACAACCGATCCACCATCTACTGCTGAACTTTGGTCGTCTTTATAATTTAATAAAGTAATACTTGAATTCGCCTCTGTAATGACACTATTTATGATGTTGGCATATTGAATATTTCCTTTAGCTCCATTAGTTCCCATGATCATGGCATTACTATTCTCAAAAAATACATCTTTTTTCAAAAGTATTTGTTCCGAGCCATTTGTAGACTTAAAATCCATGAATACGGTATCATCAGAACACTTGAATGATAATCCAGATGACACGTTGTCTGGAAATATAAATTCGTCGATGTTAATTTTATCGGCAGTAAGAAAACCATTCACGACACAATTACCAGCTGTAGTAAGGTTATTGGCGATCGCTACATTATCAGAAAGTTTTATTTGGTTATTACTTCCTGAAGTGAAATTTTCATCAAAACTCTCAATAATCATAGTCGATGCTCGTCCCTGTAAAGCCGTATTTAAAGTAAATGTAGCATTGCTAGCCATTTTATTTTATATTAAGAAAAAAAATTACAGGATTAAAAAATCTAAATAATTAAAAAAAAATTTGATTTTGTTATTTTAATAAAAAAAAAATCACAACAATGGATATAAAGGATAATATGAATATTGATAATAAATATTTAGAATGTATTAATGGTAAGAATTGTGATCATCTTTACAGATTACCTAACAGAACACTAGAACAAATGGTTTATAAAAATAGTAAAGAAGAAACAAAAAAAGAAAGAGTAGATACCATTAAATCAATTAAAGCATACCTAAAACAAAGTAAGGGTAATGGTTATCGTTTAATTAAAGAGTATCAATTTTCAAAGGAATTACAAACCCAAGGTCGTAGATATGTTGTGGGGTATGGTATTCAAAAAATGAAGAAAAATGTAAGAGGATTTTTATTACAAGGAATTAATACAGATTATGATATGGTAAACGCTCATCCTACAATTTTATTATGGTTTGTAAAAAAATACTATGGTAATTCACCTATTGCTTACCTTAAGGAATATGTAAATAAAAGAGAAGAGGTTTTAAAAAAAAATAATTTATCAAAACACGAGGTTCTTAAGGTTATCAATAAAGATAAATTAACTTCTGAAGAAAATAAAAATGATTGGTTAAAAAATTTTCATCAAGAAATTAAGCAAATTCAAAATCGCGTTTATGAAGACCATCATCAAAAATTTCCTAAAGAAAAAGAATTTAATAAAAAAGCTAGTGTTTTAAATAAAATTTTATGTATTAATGAAGATACAATTTTAATGGAATGTGTTTCTAAGTTAAAAAAACTTTATGATATTGATATTCAAACACCTATGTATGATGGTTTTACATGTATTTGTCCAGATTTAAAAGGAAGATTGAATACTATGACTAGAGAATATGATATTAAATGGGTAGTAAAACCACATGAAACAGATATTGAGTTAGAAGAAATAGAAGAAGAAGAAGAAGATTTAAAATCATATGAAGAAACAAAAATTGATTTTGAAGAAAATAATTTTATGGTAAGAAACCCTGTAGGATTTTATTCTATAATAAATGGAGTTCCAGTTCAATATTCAAAAGATAAGTTTGAAACTCTCCATGGTTCTGTATGGTATGTAAGTGATGATGCGACAAAAGGTTTTATAAAAAAATGGTTAAAAGACCCCAAACACAGAATATATGATAATGTAGATTTTATATTACCACCAAATATTTGTCCTGATAATACATATAATTTATTCACTGGATTTGAATATCAAAAATGGACTGAGGTATTAGATGATAGTACAAATATAGATACTCTATTAAATCATGTTAGATTATTATCTGGAGATGATAGGACAAATGATGTTTATAATTATTTATTAAACTATCTGGCTCATATGATCCAATATCCTGGTATTTTACCAAGAGTAGCATTAGTCTTAAAATCTATCCAAGGTATTGGTAAAAATTTATTCTTTGATAATTTTGGAGCTTGTTTTGGGACACAATATGTATTATCTACAGCAGATCCTAATCATATTACGGGTAGATTTAATAATATTGATAAAAAAATTTTATGTAATTATGATGAAGCCAGTGGTAAGGATACTTTTAGTAATAATGATAAAATTAAAGAAATGATTACCACAGAAAGTATAATATGTGAAAAAAAAGGTAAGGATGCTTATGACATAACAAATTGTATGCGGATTGTATTCTTCTCAAATAATGATACACCTGTTAAAATTGAGGCTACTGATAGACGCTTCCAGGTCATAGAATGTAGTAATAAAAAAGGGGATGTTAATTATTACAATAATTTATATAATGCTTTAAAGGATAGACGTACTATGTTAAAATTTATTGATTACTTAAAACAAAGAGATATATCTAATTTTAACTTTGAGAAAAATAGAGTTGAAACAGAATATTATAAAGCATTAAAGAGCGTTAACACACCATTAATTAGTAGATGGTTATATTCTTTGTGTCTAACTAAAGATGTTGAAAAACCATTTACGGGTTATGAGTGTTTAGAAAGTTATAAAGCATGGATGAAAGAGCATAATTATGATAACAATATAACATTACAAACATGGGGATGTAAGATAAAAGAATTTATTGATAATGGAATTAAGAAAAAAAAAACTATGCGTGGTCGTGAATACACCATAGATAGAGATGTACTACTTAATACTTTATATGAAAAGGGTTATATATTGGAGGATGAAATGGATTATATTAAATACAAATAATGAACCTTGTCATAACTCATCATAATACTTGTCATCACTCCTTAATTATCTTTTTTTTTTATTTATTATATACTATTACCTTATTTATATACTAATAATATAATAATATAATAATAATATAAGACCATAATAAGAGAAAATGACTATATTCCGAGTATGATAAGTATTTATCAATTCATGAGAGTTTTTTACTTTATTTTATTATTTAATAATAATATAATAAGTATTTTATAAGTGGAATAAAAAATGAAGTGTTAATCCATCCGCTTGTCATATATATCTATTTATTAAACATCCTCATATTTAGAAGAAGAAGGGGGAGGGTTAGCAGGAAGAGGAGGTTGATTATGCTCGTCTGCTTCCATTTGTGCTTTAGCAAGGTCATCTGACATAATATCTCTTTCGCAGGAAAACAATCCACAACAACAATTTATTTTAGAGCAACGAGACTGGCGTTGCTGGCTGCAGATCGCTACTACTATACCAGTTATACAAGCTGTAGTAGCCCCAAGCATTAGTATCATGGAAGACGCTGATAGCCACCAGCCCATGGTTATATTCTATACAATTATTTTTTTTTCAGATGGACTTTATCTATTTTATGAGCTTTAGACGAAGCATTAACAGAAGCATATACTCTAGCCATAGCCCATTGGTCTTCGCTTGTAATACCCTTGCGAATACTACCTGGATTAGTCCTGAAAGCCCCTATTCCTTTATTAAATATGGTTTGTAATCCACTCTTTTTATATCCAGTTAACCTACTTATATCGTCTAAAGAATTTGCTTGGTCTTTTGGTTGATTATACTTTAGATTAAATTTGTTTTTATACGTAGACATATATATCTAATCTAAAGAAATTATTTCTTTACTTCTATCTTCGTCGTCGTGTCCTACTACTAGGTACAGCCTTGAGCGTCTGTGTATTTGTAGAACCTGTGTGAATATCGTATCCCCCAGTAAAACCAGTGGGTGGGATATCTGGTAAATCATCTTCTTGACTAATGGTAGGAGCCATGGTAGTTTTAACAACAGGCTTAGGAACAGGCTCGGGTTTTGATACAGGAGGTAGGTCAGGAGGGCTACTTTCAATCTCATCTTTATTATTATAGTCGTTTTTTAATTTGGATACTTCGTCATTAATTATTTTTTTTTCTTCTATCTTTTTGTTTTTAGCTACTTCTTTTCGTAATTGTGTATTCTTCATTTTTATTTCCCTTGCTCTTTTTAATTGCTCTAGTTGTTTTTCCGTAGCTTGTTTCTTGACCTTAGGTTGTGGTTTATTGTTTTGTATTTCTTGTTTTAAGACCTTAATCTGGTCTAATAACATACTTACATCTGTATTATCAATTTTACCTTTAGTTTCTACACTTTCTTGAACTTCAATATCTAGATTTTCTTGATTATTCAAAGGCTCTTCAATATTAGTCATTTTCTATATATTGTATATTAAAGAAAAAAATATCCAGAAAAAAAATATAAAGGTATAATATAAAATGGAAGGATTAAACTCTATCTACCCCGAACAACTTGACTTCAACGACCCATCGAAGGCTATTCTATCTACTCGCCGAACTATCGCTATTAAACCACAATCTGGTAATAGCATCTCCTCGGCATCGTCTCAGGACATCATCCAGTTTCGTCTACCAAACACTGGTGTCTTGGATGTAAAAGGTTGCTATCTTAAATACAACATCAACCCCACCTTAGTAGCAGGTAGTTCGGACACTACAAATACTTTCCAAGCCGATGCTTGTCTCCAAGACCCATACTGCCCCTCGGCTGGTTGCTTCCGTAGAATGATTGTAAAGGCGAGTGATGGAACGGAAATCTCTAATGTATCTGCTTACAATCGCTATTGCTCTATTGTAAACCGCTTCTCGCATGACCGTGATTACCATGCTTACCAAGGTGCTATGCTACAAGGAACCCCATTCGATAATGGTGCCGTCCAAACGAGTGTAGTCCGTAATGCTACGGCTGTAAACGAAGGTGGCTCTACTAACCATACTGCTGGCAAAGTCCGTTCCAATGTAGCAGGTGGTGCTATGGAAAATCAAAGACGTTTTGATGCTGGATATACCACTAATCGCGATATGGTCCATCAATTCGAAGCTGGTATCTTAGACCATAAGAAAGATTACATGCTTCCACTATTCGCCCTCGGAAGTGGTATGATGCTCGAACTTAACCTCGCAGATGCTGGCGAGGTGTTCCGTGTATGCCCTGAAAACCAAGATGCTGATGATGCCTCGTTAGCCCTTGACGTCCACCCTCGTAGTGATGCTTCTGTATCTTCTTACAATATCTCCAACATCGAGTTAGTATGTGATTTAGTCTTCTATCCCAGCAGTCTTAACCAAAGCATTTCGACCAAGCTCTGTAATGGTTTATCTCTTGTTGTAGACCGTGTAAGAAATCAAACTAACACTATCTCACAAAGTGAAACAACTACTATCCTAAACGAACATGCTCGTAGTGTTAGCGCAATTTTAGCTGGTCTCCGTAATACGGGCGATATTAACAACGCTCGTCGTTTCGAAACTGAATACTATGACCAACCTGATGGCTCAAATGCTATTAGCAAAATTCAATTCTCAGTTGGTGCCGAGATGGTGCTCGCTAACGAAATGGATACTGCTCCACAAAGATACATCGAGTTAGAAAAAGCATTAAAAGCAGTCTATGGTGATAAATTCAAGATGTCTAACTCTGTTGGACGTAAAGAATATCTTAAGGCTTTTATCGCTGACAGCGCTGGTGCTGGCTCGGGTGGCTCTGGTGTATACCACGGTGGTGCTCTATTCGGTGTCAATCTTGCCAGCCACCCAGACCTTGATGACGATGTCCTTGCTGGTAAATCATCGAGTGCTGGAACACTACCTATCTCCCTAAACCTAACGATGGGTGGAACACCAAGCAATACTCAGTTAGATACTTTTGTTGTATCCCAATCAGTTGTCCAGCTATTATCGGATGGCTCGGTTCTCGTAAATAAATAAATACTTAAAGAAATAATCTTATATATATATACAGAGACATAGGTAATATCGTAAGCCCTGAACTTCTGTCCCCCATTAGCAACTAACATGTTAAACCCCCTTTACTAATCGTTGATTGACATACTTGTTTCCAAAAAGGAGAATACTGACACTATTCATAATTCATTATTAAAAGAACCTGCTAATCAGTTATTGATTTTTTATTAAGGACATTTAAAGAAAAATTATTTTCTTTTTTATTAATATATGGATAATAAAAAAGAATTTAAGAAAGCTAGAAGCTTAAAGGTTGGAGATGCTGACGAAGAAGGTTTAACTACTTCTCAGAGATGGTATAGGAATAATAGAGAATATGCTATAGCCATGGCAGGTGAATGGTATAGAAATAATAAAGAAAAAATACTTTTAAGAAGAAAAAAAGAGTATTACGAAAGTAAAATAAAAAGAGGAGGAGATTTCCAAAAGAATAAAGATATTATGGTGTCATTTGAATGATTATAAATGTCTCTGACTGACAAATTTTTTTTCCGATTATATATTAGATGGACTATAGTATTAAACCACCGAATATAAAAAAACCACAAGATGAGACAGGTAAACTACCTAAAGGTTTTAATACAGATATACTACCTGACCCAAGTAAAGGTTTTATGTTAGGAATAGTAGCGCCTCGTGGAAGTGGTAAATCTGTATTATTATATAATATTTTAAAGTTCTATGATAAATGCTTTGACCAGATTGAGATAATGAACCCAACAGGAGCATTAGACCCTTTACTATCTCCTGATAGTTTAGGATTACCAGAACAAGCGTTCCATGAGTGTATAAATACCGATTTAATTAATAGTATATTTGAGGAACAAATGAAAGATAGAGAAGACCGAGCGAATATGAAAGGAAAGAAACCACATCTAAAACGCATACTCGTAGTATTGGAGGATTGTATTACAGACCCAAACTTTAGTAGTAATAAAAATACTAACATCATGAATAAACTGGCCTTTAGAGGTAGACATGCTATTATAAATGTAATTGTTATATCACAGTATTATTGTGGTCTAAGTAAAAGATTTAGAGTAAATATACCTAACTGGATATTTTTTAGGACAGATAATAATAAAGAAAGAAAAGCTATAGAAGAAGAACAAAGTAATACTACAAATGAAAATACATTTATGAGAATGTATGAGTATGCTACAGGAGACGATTTTGATTTTTTCTTTATCTACGGAAATCACCCTGATAAATCTATGAGGTTTCGTAGGAACTTAGATAATGTGATAAATCCAAAAGATTTTCTTTAGATAATATATATGAGCCGTAGTAATAATAACTTTAGGGAAATTATGGTAAATTTACACCCAGAGCATAGAATTCAACAGGGTATTAATAATGATGGTATTACCGACCATGCTGATTGTGATTTCCAACTATCTAAGCCTATTAGTGTAAAATCTCATGCTCGTTGTGCTGTAAGAAGTGCTATGATACCACTTACTTTTAAAAATGTAGTAGAAGGTTTAAATGATAGATTTATAATTAAATTTACACCTACTTCTTCTACTGATGATGATGGTAGCGTCTTCATCACCGTCCAGATACCAGTAGGTCAATATGATACTATAACACAACTTGCTTCTGCTATCAATACAGTCTTAGGAACTTTAAATGCAGCGCCAGCAAATAGTGGTGTATTAAGTGCTACAGATGGTGGATATGCGTATACACATACAGCATCTATTACTACTAACGCTGTTTTAAGTGATGCTATGACATGTGCTGTATCTACAAGTGCTGTAAGTAGAGACCACTTAGTATTTACTCTACCTGCTAATGTAGTATTTGGTGGAACGAGTGTAAAAAGTAAAGATGGTTCTGCTATCGGTGCTACTACATTAACTACTGTCCCAGTTATTATGTTTGGTGTAGCTGGAACAAAAACAAATGATGTAGCAAATAGAACAGCCCATAAACTTATAGGATATGGTAAAGAAAAAACTTTAGTAAAGGCTGATGGAAGTTTCGAACAATCTCCATCTACACTAACTAATATAGCATCAAGTGGAGCAAGAGCAACAACAAGTGATACATTAGGGCAAGTATTATTCACACCATATATCTATATACGAAGTAATCTTGCTCGAACAACAATTGAAACAAAAAATGGTGGAACACGAACAACTGATATAATGGCTAAAGTCCCAGTGTTAACAAGTGGATATGGTGATTTACAATTTTTCCAAGCGGATACTAATCCATTATTTTTCGAACTACAAGATGATGAGGTAAACAATATAAATATAGAATTAACTGATGTAGATGGAAAACTATTACCATTAGAACAAAGTGAATGGGATATATCAATTGTATTTAGAGGTGAATTTTTATCATAATATTTTCTTTTTATATAATAATAGAATATGAGTAGATATATGGCTAAACCTGGAGAAAGGAAAAAACAACTCATAAAGATGTGGAACTATAGAGGTGTAATACATAATGATTATGATGCTTTATTTAAAGAGTATGATAATCAATCCTATTGTCAAGTATGTGGGGAAGATTTTACTAATTCATATTATAAATGTTTAGACCATGACCATAGTAATGGTAAAGTAAGATTTGTATTATGTAGGTCATGTAATGTTAGAGATGCTTGGTTTAAATATTTTATATAGTATATGGGTAATTATCTTTGGTCGTGGCCCTCTGAGGTGCGTGTTTATACTTTAGAGGATTATGAAAGAGAAAAACAATCTAATAATAAAAATCTTTTCTTTTATAATATTAATGAGCTACAAGATAAAAGCTGGACAACAGTCCCAAGCGACAAAATTGAAGGTATCTTTGAAGCCTTCGACAGCGAAAGGTAAAAAACTATCTGTATTTAAAAATGGTAAAAAAGTAGCTGACATAGGTGCTAAAGGTTATAGAGACTTCCATAGTATAAAGGAAAGAAAAGAAGCCGAGGAGGCAAAGAAAGCATATCGTGCGAGACATGGGTGTGATAAAGACCCGAGACGTGGAACACCACAATTTTATAGTTGTGAAATATTATGGAACGAATAAAAATCTCTTTAAATAGTAAATGGTAGATGATAAACAATACCACTTAAAGAAAGGCCCAGACGGAACACAATCACTTGGAGAAAGAAGTATACCTACTGAACTATCAAATGGAGTAGAGACAGAAAATAAACGTAGACAAGGAGGAAGATTTGGTAATGGAGAAAATTTAAAAAAACCAAAGAAGTTAATTAATATAGCAAAAAATCTTAATCAATTTAAAGTTAAAGACTTTAGTTTTAATTTTTATAATGAAACAAGGCGACCAGGAATATAATATTTATTATATATATAATGCCGTATCATACAAATTCTGATGCTAAGAAAATGGAAAAAAACTCACCAAAAAAAAAAGCTGGTGCTCGTGGTGGTGCTGTTGGTAAAAAAACAGTAAAAGGAATGAGAAGTGATAAAAAAGATGACCTCGCATTAAATCCAGGTTTTGGTATGAAAGAAGGAACTGGTCGTTTAAGCAAATTCCAAAAAGATTTTATGGAAGTCCACTCTAAGTCTCATAGTAAAGCCCATAATGATATGATGGTAAAATTAATGAAGGAAGGTATGTGTCCCGAAAGAGCCCATCAAGAAACCATGAAAAAAGTAGGTAAGTAAAATAAAATATTGTATATAGATATAAATGGGAGAACCATTAGATTACGCTATAGATGACTTTATGACAGGAGGAGCATCAAGAAGAGCTAGAGAAAGTAGTAGAGGTAGAGCAAGTCATTATCGAAGTGGTGTTGTGGCTTCTGAAACAGTAGTCCCAACAGGTGGTGTTAATCCACTTGCCCCTGGAAGAAGAGGTGATGATTTTGGTGTCCCTAATGAAGAAAGAGCTCGTAGTAATGCCCGTAAAATAAAAGCAAGAAGCGAATATGCTAATCATATATCTAACTGGGCTATAGTTAATAGATTTAATAGAAGAGCCGTAGATGGTAGAATTACTTTTGATAGTGATGCTAATGCTGATAGATATAGAAATTTACAAGCCGAAGTAATGACTTTCCAAGACCATCAAGCAAATTGTGATAGAGGTATACAAAATGACTGCACCGCAGTAGGTAGACTTGTTGGTGATGGTAAAAATCCTATTACAAATTCAATAGCCCGTGAAGAATTATTTGGTTTCTCGGCAGAACCTACTGCTTTACGTGAAAATGATATAGTAGTTGAAGTAGACCCTGTAGGAAGAATAGTAGAAGCCCCACAAGTTCAGCCACCAAAAGACCCAACAAGAGACCAACCAGAAGACCCACCTCCTATTGTCAGAGATAGAGGAGCAAGACCTGCTATTACAAAACAGCCTACTAAAACACCAGTAGTTAGACCAGTGGTTCAAAGACCAGAACCACAGCCACCAAGACCCCCTGTCCCACCAAGAAACCCTGTCCCACCAAGACCACCTACTGTCCCTGAACCAGTAGTCCCTGATACAGTCCCAGAACCTCCACCAACAGGAAGCCCATTTGTAGATGCCCCAGGTTCACATCATAGTAGTCATGAAGGAATGGAAAGAGGAGACCATACGGGAGGTCATATAAATGAAGAAGATGCTATCCCTGCTGGAAGAGATGGCTCGGCAAATACAGTAAGACAAGAGATAGTAGATTTACACGAGAATGATATATCTACTGCTGGACGTGGAGAAACTCAAGCGGATGTAAAAAGATTTTTACAAAATTTAAAAGCTACACAAAATCCTTTCCTCGAACCATATAAAAAAAAATGCTTTACACCTGAATTTTATAATGATAATGTAAGAATACATTAGTTATTTAAATAATTTTACTTTCCTACCATTTCCACGATATCCATCATAATACTCATCAAACATACATTCAATAGATTGTTTTCTATCTAATAATTCAAATTTCATTTGCTGACTACGTAAGAAGATATTGGTAAAATTGCTATCGTTTAGAATAATTTCAAATTTTATCTCTTCTGTTTTTTTATTGATTTTGTTAATATTTCTTACAACAATATAATAATTATCTTTTACAAATAAATACATCAATTGTCCTTCT
>VMHT01041947.1_pt1 | contig 11609 bp, 14 predicted proteins | sample 4693611 | NCBI WGS metagenome assembly VMHT01 (sample SAMN12280063, study PRJNA550983) | marine metagenome | isolation source: seawater sampled from same location over 5 years 0.02-0.2 micron viral filtrate | place: USA: collected off the coast of southern California halfway between the port... ... | reverse complement strand
TACAAGGAATAAATATGGAGAAGAAACTAAAACTTATGCTACTCTTTATACATTGTGGGCAAAAGTAGATTGGAAAAGTAGCAACAGAAAAGAAGAATCTCAAGAACAAACAAACAGAACGGATGTTATTTTTTATGTGAGAAATTTGGGGGTTGGTATTTCAACAACTTACAGAGTTGATTTTGAAGATAAAATTTATATCATTCATGGGATTAAAGAAATAGATGGAAGAGAACAATTTTTGGAATTAGAAACAAGAGTAAAAGATAATCAATAATGAGTGGAGTTAGTGTAAAAGCACAAGGGTTAAAAGAGATTGACCAAATGTTCAGACAACTTCCAAAACAAGTTGGACAAGATAAGATTTGGGGAAGATTTTGGAGAAAAGTTTCTAAGCCATTAAAAGAAGCTGCTGCTGGAAATGTTAAAGATGCACCAAAAGACATTCCTTATCCACCAGACACTTCTTTAAAAATAAGAAAAGGGACTTTAAGAAAATCTATACAGTTTTATAGAACAAGAGCTTCAAAACAAGTATATGGGGCATATATAGGTCCAAGAGTAAAAGGAAAATTTGCAAAAAATAAAGGGGGATATTTTGGAGCTTGGGTTGAATATGGACATAAAATAAAACATAAAAACAGTATGACCAAAGATAATCCATTTATGGAAAAAGCTTTTAAAAGTAAAAGCGGAACAGTTTTGTCAAACGGATTTAAAGATGCTGAAAAAATATTTGTTAGTGCAGTAAAATCACACGAAAAAAGATTAAAAAAATACGGAACATTCGGATATTAAATGGACATAGGAAAGGCAATATATAAAATTTTAAATGATAACATAGCAGTGTCATCAATGGTGGGAACAAGGATTGCTCCAAATGTAATGAAGCAAACCTCAGCATTTCCTTTTATAGTCTATGATGTTTCATCAGATGAGCCTGAGGGACAAAAAGATTCTGTTGCTTTATTAGATACTGCAAACATAATGGTTTCAGCTTATTGTAAAACATACTCAGAAGCTTCTAAACTTGCTAACTATATAAGAACAGCACTTGACAGAGTAAATGGAGTTTATAACGCTGTAAACATTCAAGCAATTGATTTTGATGGTTATGATGATGTGTTTGATGATATGAGTGGAAGTGATGGGATATATAGAAAATCCTTAAACTTTAATATTAGAATCATAAATTCATTCAACAATATTTATTCAACTCATTTTGATGGGGTTGATGATTATGTTGCATTGGGAGTTACTGGAATGAGTTCAATAAAAAACACAGGTTCATTTTCGGCATGGTTCAAATTGGAAACAGTTTCAGCTTCAGGAAATATATTCCAAACAAGAGTAGACTCTAATAATAACATCCTTTTGTATTATAATGAAGGAACAGACCAATTAATTGCAAATTATAAAGCGGGGGGAACTCCAAATAATGCACTTACAAGTGATAGCATTGAGGGGGATGGTTTGTGGCATCATGCATGTTCTACTTGGGATAGTTCAGGGAATATAAAACTTTATTTAGATGGAGTTTTAAAAGATACTACTGCAATTAGTGGAACATTTACAGGAAGTTTATCAACAGCCTCTATAGGTAGTAATTCTGTTGGGGGAGGATTTTGGAAAGGAAATATTGATGAAGTAGTTATATTCAATAAAGAATTAGATTCAACAGAGGTATCAAACCTTTACAATGATGGTTTGCCATTTAATCCTAAACCAATTGCAAACATGAAAGGTTATTGGAAGATGGGAGATGGAGATTTAGTTGGAAATTCAATTGCAACATTCCCAACTATTGTGGATGAAACAGGCAACAACAATGGGACAATGACTAACATGACATCAACAGACTTTCAAGCTGATGTTCCAGAATAAAGATATGGAAAAAAAGTATGTTATAATAAATAAAGAAATGGTTGAAGCGGTAGATTTCAAGCAAGTTATTGAAACATCAAAATCAACTTTAAGATATAGTTTAGATGGGAGTAAAACAATTCTAAAATTTGTGGGAGATATACCTCCTTTTTTAGATGGGGAACAAGTTTATTCTCATAGTGAAATAATTGAAACAATCAACAATCCTGATAATGGTTGGATTGACTTAAATGAATAAAATATGAAATTTGAATTAAAAAAAGATTACAAAGTAAATGAACATAAAACACTGAAGGCTGGACAGGTAATGGATGTTACACAAGAATTCTATATATGGCTAGAGGAAAATGGTTATGGTAAAAAACAAAAAATAAAAGAGAAGAAATCAAAAAAAGCTCAAGAAGAGCAAAAAAATAAATAATAACAAAATAAAAAAAATAAAATTATGGCAGTTCAAGATGGACAATTAAATGGAACGGAGCTAGGAGTTTATATAGGTGGAACTCTTGTAGCTTATTCAACAAGCGCAACTTTAAACATAAATCAAAGTTTGCGTTCTACAACAAACAAGGAAAGCAACGGGTTTGAGGAGAATATGGAAGGATTAAGAAATTGGGATGTAAGTGTTGACGCTCTTTATGCATGGTTAGACCCTGCTGGTTCAGCAATATCAAATAAAACTTTAAGTGATATATTCACAGGATATATGGCTACAAGAGCAAAGTTTGATTTAACTTTTGGAAGCACAAGCACAACAGGTATTGGATTTACAAAATACACTGGTTCGGCTTGGTTAACTTCAGTAAGTGTTACAGCACCTATGGAAGATACAGCAACTTTTAGTTGTAGTTTTCAAGGAACTGGAGCTTTAACTCAAACAATAGATACAACTCCGTAACAACAACTTTTAGAACCTGCCTCCCTGTTTTCTTTTCTGAGTAGGGGGGTGGGTTTCTTTTAATATCAGAAAAGACAAAATACTTAGAAAATGAAATATGAAATATTAGAGATTGGAGAACACAAAATGCCAATCAGGTTTGGTTTTAATGCATTAAGAAAATACAGCGTAATGACTGGAGCAACAATGAATGACTTAAATAAATTATCAGAGGGAAAAATGACTTTCAATGATGCCTTTAGTTTAATTTATTGTGGTTTGGAAGATGGTTACAGAGCAGCAAAACAACCATTCCATTATTCAATAGATGATGTAACAGATATGTTTGATGGACACATGGACTGTATGGAAAAAGCTTTTGAAATATTAGGAAGAGCAATGGTGGGAGATGAAGAAAAAAAGTTAAAAGCCAAGAGAGCAAAGAAGAGCTAACTTGGCGAAAACTTGAGAGGATAGCATTCGGACAATTGGGAATGAATGTTGATGATTTTTATGATATGTTACCAAGAGAGTTTTGGAACAAGGTTGATGGGTTTTATGAGTTGGAGAATATGAGGCAGAGAAGTGATTGGGAAAGAACAAGATGGAGCACCTGTTTATTATTAAACATCCAGCTTTCAAAAGGTAAGAGTTTAAAGCCTCAGGATTTAGGCAAATTTGAATGGGAGAAAGATACAATGAAAATTGATTTTGAAGATTTGAAAAATAAAGCAGAATTATATAAAAAAAGAATAGAACATGGCAAGTAAAGCAATTGGATTTTTAAATTTCAAGTTTGGAGCTGATTTAGGTGGATTTGATAGAGCAATGAAAAAAGCTCAAAAAAATCTTAAAAGGTTTGGAAAAAATATAGAAAGAACTGGAAAGAATTTAACTACCAGTTTAACACTTCCAATTGTTGCTTTAGGGGGTGCATCCACTAAGGTTTTTATGGATTTTGAACAAGCAATGCTTAAGGTTGAAGCTGTTTCAGGAGCAACAGCAGGACAAATGGAAATGCTTACTGAAACTGCAAAACGATTGGGAGCAACGACAATGTTCAGTGCTTCCCAAGTTGCAGAATTACAATTGAACCTTTCAAAACTTGGATTGACTCCTATAGAAATAGACAAAGCAACTGAATCAATTTTACAACTATCTCAAGCAACAGGAGAGGATTTGGGAGAAACAGCAACAGTTGTTGCTTCTACAATGAGAGCTTTTGGATTAACAGCTGAAGATACACAAAGAATAACAGATGTTATGGCTGATTCTTTTAGTTCAACAGCTTTGGATTTAAATAAATTTTCTACAGCTATGGCAACTTTAGCTCCAGTTGCAAAAGAATCTGGTGTTCAAATAGAACAAGCTTCTGCATTGGTTGGGGTTTTAGCGAACAATGGAGTTGATGCTTCTACAGCGGGAACAGCTTTAAGAAATATTTTCTTAGACCTTGCGAAACAAGGTATGTCTTTGGATGAAGCTATGATTGCAATAAATAACTCAACAGACCCTCTAACAACTGCATTTGATATGTTTGGGAAAAGAGGAGCAACAGTTGCCACAATCCTATCTAAAAATCAATTGGAGATAAAAAAATTGAATCAGGATTTCATTGATTCAAAAGATGAAGCAGCTGGAATGGCAGATATAATGGATAGAGGATTAGCTGGGTCTATGAGAAAACTAAAATCACAAACAGAAGCTGCTGGGATTGAACTTGGAGAAGTTTTAGCTCCAACGATTAATAAATTAGCTCAATTTATTGGAAGTTTAATGGATAAATTTTCAGGACTTTCTGATAGAAGTAAAAAATTTATTGTTATTGTTGCAGGTTTAGTGGCGGCAATTGGTCCTGCTTTAATTATAATTGGAAAGATGGCAACTGGTCTTGCTGCTTTAATACCTATATTTAAAGGAGTTGCAGCTATGACAGTGAGAACTTTAATTCCTGCTTTTAAAAGATTGTTTGTTGTTATGATGGCAAATCCTATTTTTGCAGTAATTGGAGCTTTAACTGCTTTGGGTGCTGCAATTTTTAGTTATGTATCTTCATCAAAAAAGGCAAAAAAAGCTGCACAGGAACAAGCAGAAGAAGAGAGGAGACTTAATGCGGAACTGAGAGAAAGAGAGAAAAATTTAAGAAATATTGCTGCAATTGATTATAATTTAGAAGTCACTGAACTGAAAATGAAAGGAGCTAGTGAGGCGGAAATTCAATTAAAAGCAGTTAATTTTCAGTTGGACTCTATGAAAGAACAACTCAAAAAATTGGAAATAGGGACAAAGGGTTATGAAATTGTAGAAAGGCAAGTAAACAGTTTATTGAAACAAAAAGTTGAACTTGAAAAGAAAATTGAAAAAGCAACTAAAAAAAGAAATAAAGGGACTCAAAAAATAACAAATGGAATTATTGATGAAAAAAAGGAAATTAAAGCATTAAATATAGAGTTAGCACATACCAAGAAGATTAATGAAAATTTAATACCAAAAAAATCAATAAAAAGTTTTGAAGAAATAAGTGGAGTCATTACAAAATTAACTTTTGAGCAAGATTTGTTTAATGCTGGAATGGGAATGTTTGGAGATATATTGACTAGCTCATTAGATAGTGCTTTAACTTCACAAGAAAATTTCTTTGATGTTTTTGTTGCAAACATTAAAAAAGCAATACAAAGTTTATTGATTCAGTTAGCAGTAATGACTTTAATAAAATCACTAATGGGGGGAGGAACTGCTGCTTTTAGTATATTAAGCATAAAAGAAAATTTAGGAAGTATAATGGGATTTGCTGAGGGTGGTTTGGTTACAGGTCCAACAGTGGGATTAATTGGAGAAGGGATTGGAACAACTGCATCAAATCCTGAAGTTATTGCTCCATTAGATAAATTGAAAAACTTTATCGGTGGGGGTTCTCAAAATGTAATAGTTGAGGGAGTTATTAAAGGGAATGATATATTTTTAAGTAATAGAAACACAGGAACTAACAGACAAAGAAGCGTTTAATGGCATACGGAAAAAAATATGAAATTGACTATAAGTCAATGGCAAATGAGAACTTCACTTTGGAGTTTTGGGTTGATGGTTGGGCTGGTTCATCAACAGAAATTAATCTTGGTTCAAGTGGTCCAGAAATAAAATATGAAACAAGTGGACAGGAAAAATTCACTTACATCTTAGCAAGTTCTTTGGATATTCCTTTCATTGTGGAGGATGTTGGAATGGAGGATTTTATTACAGATTTAAGAGATGGAACTTTTGAAGAACAGGATGTATATGTCCATTTGTTTAACTCTAGAGATACAACAAGACCCATTTGGAGTGGTTTTGTTATTATGGATTTAGCAGCAAAAGAAGATGTTTCTTTTCCTTATGAGGTAAAATTAACAGCCGTAGATGGTTTGTCATTATTAAAGGAAAGACCATTTGTGAGAGATACAAACACAAGCACAGGAGCGGCGGTTGAATTTCCTTACGAAAAGGAAGATGTTTATTGGAATAATTATGATGATGTAGTGGATTGGATTGAAATAATTTTACTAAAAACAGGAGCGGCTCAAAGTGCTCAAGGACTTTCACTTAACTACACTTTTAAAACTTCAGTAAATTGGTATAATGCAGCAATGCCAAGTGCTACTCAAGCTGATGACCCTTTAAGGTGGACGCAATGCAAAATGAACTCTTTATACACAAAAGATGAAGATGGATTTTTTACTCCAAAATCAACTTATGAAGTTTTAGAGGCATTATGTAAAAGTTGGGGAATGAGATGTGTTTATTGGCATCACACTTTCCACTTTGTGCAAATATCTCAATATCAAATAAATGAATCAGGAACAACAGCTTCCCAAATAAATATCCCAACTAGAGAATATTATTACAATGGGGGAGTTAGATTAGACCAAGCGGGAATTGGTGAATCAAATTTTGGTTTATATGATTTACAATTTGAGAACGTTACTAATGTAAACAATGCGGGGCTTCAAAAATTAGAGGGGACTCAATATGATTTTTATCCACCAGTGAAAAAAGTGGTTGGAAACTTTAGTGTTTTTGAAGATGGAAATAATTTTAATGGATTCCCCGCATTAGACCAAACAACAGGAACAGGAATAATAATAAAATCGGCTGCAATAGATACCTTTAAAGATGCAGCAAATGGGGATGGTTGGTTTTGCCAGATTCCACTTAATTTTTCAAATATTTCCTCCATCAAATTAGGACTATTAGATGTTCAAATTGGTTTTTCATCTCCAAGAGTTTTGGATATGAAAGTTGTTTTTTCAATTAGAGCAAAACAAACGGGAGCTGCTAGTTGGGATAAAATGTTGGTTGATATTGGGGGAGTTTTATCTTGGATTACCTATGATGTTTCAGTAACTACTTTTCCATGGATAACAAATACACAGCCAAATATTCCTGTGGGAACAAGTCAAAGAATAATATTTGATTCTTCTCAGTATGCTGGGGGAGTTATTCCAGTAGATACCGCATTTACTGGAGATTGGGATTTTGAATTTTTCACTGTTACAAATGGTATTAACTCAAATAGAACACATTATCATGGAACACTAACAAATCCAAACAACTCATTTTTTCCAAACATCGCAAGAGCGGGAACTACGAATACCAATTTTGGATATAGTAATGTATTTAATAGTTTCAACCAATATACTGGTATATTTGCTGAGGTTTCAAGTGGAGTAATTGGCTCAAATTCTATTCAAAACCAAATTACAACTAATACAACGGATTCTTATTCTATAGAATTAAATGATTTATATTGGGGAGATAGTGCATTAACAGACATTCAATCAACTTTAAGGGTTTGGAATGGCTCTGCTTTTGTAAAAACTTCTGATGCTGGAGAGTGGGGATTGGGAACAGTTTCAGGAACAGAGGATTTTGTTGTTTTATTAGCAAAGGAAGTAATAGCAAACCAAAGCACTTCATCTTTACGCATGAATGTTACTTCTGCATTAAGTGAAACAGACAAAGAAACTTCGAGTTATTTAAAAATGGTTAATCCTGTGGGAAGATTAAAAGATGTAAATTCTCAAAAATACGTTTTTTTAAGTGGGACATATTCAACATTAAGAGATGAATGGAGTGGCGTTTGGTTTCAACAGACTTATAATTTACCAACAGTTAACACTTTGTCAGATGAGATTCTTGGTCCAATTTCAGGACCTACACAAGGGGGTTCAAATCAAGGGATGAATTTGGGAATGGGAGTTCAATCTATGATGCAGCCATGGGCGGCTACTACAATATCAACAAGAGTAACGGCGGGAAGTATAACATCACTGCCAATTAATGAACTTGGAACTGCAATTTTTGTAACAGGGGATAGAATTTTTGTAGATGATAGAGAGGGAAGTGGACAAAGAATTGCTTTTCAAATTAATGCAGACCAAGCCGCTTCTGACACTACTTTAACTGTTGTAGCACAAACAATTGATTTTGATTTAAGAGTTGGAGCTATTATTGGAATAGACAATGAAAACCTTATACAACAATACCAAAGGAAAACAGAGGGAACAATAGCGGGGATGCCAGTAACTTCAAATGGTATAGGAAAGTATGAATATAAAGGAGGAACTTATTTTATGGTAGGAGTTGACACATATTTTGTAAAAATTCTTCCCCGAGATTTTGTTATTAATGATGATGGTTCAAATGAGGCTTTAGAATTTAAAGATGGAACAAATACAGGTTTGACTGTTGGGGATTCTAATCAAGAAATGATTGCAACAGTAAATATACCCAGTGGAACAACAGCAACAGAGGTTACAATATGGAGCTCAAGCACAGCAAGAACTGTTGAAATTTATGAGGCTAGTGTAGCTTCAAACGGAATAGGTTCAGCAATAGGGACAGGAACTGCAGATGGAAATCCTATCAGCATAACAGCAACCTCTGCAACCACACTAAATTATTTAGTAATATTAGTAAAAGTTACAAACACTTCAAACAGAGTTTTTGGTGGAAAAGTAACATTAACACAAAATTAAAAATGAACGAAAAAACAAAAGACATATTAGAGTTATCAGTTGCAAATGGAGGGGCTGTTGGATTAAGTTTAGCACAAGTTAATGAGGTTTTGCTAACTATTTCAATAATATTGGCAATATGCGTTTCTCTAGTAAAACTTGTAAAAAAGAAAAAATAAAAATCATGAAAACAATCTGTAAAATTTTATACTACATTTCATTTAAAAAGATTTGCTTGGGGCACTGTAAAAAAAAGTAATGGAATATTTTAAAATAAAAGAATTTGCAAGTCCTGACAAACCTAAATCAGGAAAAAACATGGATATTCAATTTTTAAGATTCATTGATGAGTTAAGAAAACGCTGTGAATTTCCCTTTATTGTAACAAGTGGATATAGAACACCTGAATATCATCAAAGTCTAACAGATAGAGGATATCACACATCTCCAACCTCTGCACATTTAAAAGGATTAGCTTGTGATATTGTTATGACTGATTCCAAAAAAAGAGCTCGCTTTGTTTATGAAGCAATGGAACTTTGTAATGAATTGAGTTTACCATTTAGAGTGGGATTAGCTGGGAAATCAAAAGGTAATTTTGCCCACATTGATATAGATGAAACAAAACAACATCCAAAAATATGGATATACTAACAAAAATATTTGGAGGGTCAGACTTAGTTAAAGAAGTCGGAAAAATAGCTGATGACCTTATAACTTCAAAAGAAGAAAAAATAATCTTAAAACAACAGATTGAAGCAAAGATTCTAGAACATGAATCAAACATGCAGAATCAAATCTCAGAAAGATGGAAGGCTGATATGAACTCAGATTCTTGGCTTTCTAAAAATATCCGACCATTAACATTAGCTTTTTTACTTTTTGCATTAACAATTTTCACTTTGATTGATTTCAGTTTTTTAGGATTGGAAATACAAGAGGCATGGATTGACCTATGGCAAATGTTGGCAATTACAGCTTTTGGAGCTTATTTTGGTGGTCGGTCTTGGGAGAAAATAAAACGTAAGAATGAAAAATAAATACTTTGAGTTTAAAGATGAAATTCTTGAACTCTTTGAAAATGGCGTAGGTTATACTGAAATAGCAAGGCATTTAATTGACAAATATTTGCTTGATGTTTCTCCTGACCATTTAAGAAAACAAATTTCTTCAGTTGTTTCTTATTTAGTTTCAGATAAAGAAATAGTTGAGGAAAATATTAAACTAGCCAAACAGAAACAAAGAGCTCAGGATTTAAACAGGATAGCAAACAAATCATTTAGAGAATATGCAAGAGAGGAAAATGCTCTAGTGGAATACAACAAAGAACTTATTAAGGTTTTAAAAGAAAATTCTTTGGATGTAAAACTTACCAAACATAAAACAAAAAAAGGTTCTGTTGTGTTGGTTCAAATAGCTGATACACATTTTAATGAATTGGTTGATATGGAATCCAATCAATATGATTTTAAAATTGCTTCTCAAAGATTACAAAAATTTGCTTACTATGTTAAAGAATATGCTAAACTCCACAAAGCAACTTCTTTTCTTGTTGCTATAACTGGAGATTTGATTAATTCAGACAGGAGATTAGATGAGAAGCTCTCAATGGCTACAAATAGGGCTAAGGCTACCTTTTTAGGAGTTCATCTCTTAAAACACTTTATATTGGATTTACAAGAGTTTGCAGATGTTAAAGTTTGCTGTGTAACTGGTAATGAATCACGAGTTAATCAAGAGCTTGGATGGGTTGATTTATGTGCATCGGACAATTACGATTTTACGATATTTGAGATGTTAAGGTTATTACTTCCAAAAATTGAGTTCTTGAGGGGAGATAATGCCTTGGAAATGGTTATATCAATAAATGGAAATAATGTTTTGGTCATTCATGGACATCAATTGGGAAGAATGACTTCTAATGATGTGGGGAAAGTGGTTAGTAAATACGCTCACAAGGGAATAATAATTGACTTCATTATTTGTGGACATTTACATGAAACAATGATTCGGGACTCTATTGCAAGAAGTGCTTCCTTAGTTGGTTCAAATGCTTACTCAGAGAAAGCTCTTAACTTAAGTGGAAAGGCTGCACAGAACATTTATATCTTCACAAATGATGGTAGACAAGATGTGAGAATAGATTTACAGGAAACAGATGGGTGGGATGGTTACAATATAGATGAAGAGTTATTCTCCTATAATACCAAGAGTTTATCAAAAACCTATAAAAAAGATACTATATTTAAAATAATTATTTAGATTTGCAAAAGTTTTTGTAATAATTAGTTGTGAGGAGAGTCGGATTTAAAGGGGTTCGGCTTTCTTTTTGCTTAAAATCCACTATAATTAATGAAAAGTTGATGAAACGTTAATGTTTTTAACAACCAAAAATCACTAAAAAACACTAAAAAAAGTAGGAAAAACACTGATTTACTAGGTTAGAAAAAAATATTTTCAAATTTCTTTGTTTTTTGTAATAGTGTTAAAAAAATTACTATATTTGTATTATAATTAAACGAATTAAAAACATTAAAATTACAATTATGGAAACTACACAATTACAACTTACAGAAAAAGAATTGAGATTATTAACAGACGCTTTGTTTCATAGATGGGGGTTTGAAAAATTAGAAGAAAAACCAGAATCTCTTGCTTCTAAATTATTAGAAAAGCTTTATGATTCAAAAGATGAATTAAAAAAATAATTAAAAAACCTTTGGCAATTATAAATTTATTTTTATATTTGTACCATAATTAAACGAATTAAAAAAACTAAAAATTAAAATTATGAAAACTACACAATTACAACTTACTGAAAAAGAACTACACTTTCTTTCAATGTTATCAAGAGG
>VMHT01161666.1_pt1 | contig 11610 bp, 14 predicted proteins | sample 4693611 | NCBI WGS metagenome assembly VMHT01 (sample SAMN12280063, study PRJNA550983) | marine metagenome | isolation source: seawater sampled from same location over 5 years 0.02-0.2 micron viral filtrate | place: USA: collected off the coast of southern California halfway between the port... ... | reverse complement strand
TCTTGATATTTATCAAAATACGAATTAACATTGGCTTCTCCACTCTTTTGTGAATAGTAAAGATTTTGATATGCTCTATCAATTACTACCTGTATAGTAGCCCAACCAATATTAGCATTTTCTATTACTAACATTGCTTCATTATATTCTGTAGCTATACCAACTAATAAGTGTCCGTATTCTTTAGTACCAATTTGTCCTTTATATTCAGCTACTTGTACATTTGTTTCTGTGTCTATAACATGGAATGCAGAATAATCTTTACCATCGCCTCTTGATACATCAGCTACTACCATATAATTTCTTGAATAATCTGCTTGTTCCCAAACCCATAAGTTTTGGTCATTACCTCTTCTTTCTAGTGGATCTTTAATAAAAGATTTTTCATAATATTCTATATATTCTGGGTAAAATACTATATCACCTGATGTACTAAAATCACAATCACACTCTTGTGCCGCCATTCTAGGATCACCTAATAATTCATCTTGTCTTTTTCTCCAAGCTTCATCTCTTTCTGGGTGTACAAACCATGGTAATTTTATAGGTAAAAAGTCATTTTCTGCTGCCTCCGCTCGAGTCCAGGTTTGATGAAACCAATTACCTGTACCATAAGGTGTAGATAAAGCAATACAACCACCACCTGTAGCTAGTGTTTGTTGAGCTGATGCCCAAATTTCTCCAATATTTTCAATGAATGCTGCCTCATCAATTAATAGTAATGATACTGCTTCTGATCTACCTGCATCACTTGAAGCTGATGTTGCTTTAATTTGGGACCCATTTGCTAACCTAAGTGTCAACTTATTATTTTCATCTGCATCAATTTTCAGCCATGAAGGTAAATTTTCATACATAAATTTTACCTTTGTAACCATGTTTTTAGCTGTTTCTTGTTTTGTTGCAATACAAAGAATATTTTTATCCTTATGGAATGTCATTAGCCATAAAGAATAACCTGCAGATAAGGTAGATAAACCTAATTGTCTAGATTTTAATACTATTGAATATGGATTATCCTGGAATAACGACAATACCTTTTCTTGGAATGGGAATAAATTGAATTGTATACGGCCCCTTTGTGGGTGTTGTATATAACAATATTTACGCATAAAATGCACTGGATCTTTGGCGCATTTTAAATATTCTGATCGTATTACTTTTTTTATATCTTGACCCATATTATTTAGCTAATAACAAAACTATTCCTCCAACTAATACAGCTCCTCCTCCAAGTTGAAATAGTTTAGTTTTTGCTTTTTGTTTTTTTAAATCAGTTTGTAGTTTTAAAGACAGCTCTTGTGATAAAGCTAGTTGATTTGTTCTGGTAAGCATTAAGGATTCAAAATTTATAACACTTTTATTTAAATTTAGTATAACACTATCTTTAAAAACTATTTTTGTTTCTAATAAGTTTAATTTTTTACTTAATAAACTTAATTCTTCTTTAGCACCGTCACCAGTTATTAAATCTTTAATTACGAGTTTCGCTATTGGTTTTTTTAATTGAATCGATTTGTTTATATCGTTCTGTGAAAAACCTTGTAAGCTCATCGTCATTAAAATTATCAACGGAATTAACTTTTTCATTTACTTTATATTTTAAAGTGACAATCTTTTTATCTTGTTGACCAATTTCTAGGTCTAATTTTACAATTTCTTGATTTAAAGTATCTATTTTAAATACTAAATCATCATTTATATGATGCAATGAATCAACTTTTGCTTCTAAAGCATCGATTTTAATATTATAATCTTCAACATATTTTTCATCCCCTAAAAATACAAAATAAATTAATGTACTTAGTAGAATAAAAATTATACTATAAGTAATTAATCTTTCTTTAGACAACATCTTTTTCTAATTTTGCAACTAGTGATTCTAACTCTTTCTTTTGTGGAGTTTTAACTCTTAAAATATCTTTAATTCTTTCTTTTTCTGCTTCGTCACCTGAACTATATTTACGAGCTAATGACTTCATTTCAGTCTCTATATTTTTTAATGCTTTAACTGCTAAATCTAATTTTTTAAATTTACCTCTAGCACCTTTAGCTGCTTTAATTGCTTTAGCATCATCATCGTCTGCATCTATATCTTCGTTCATATCGTAGTCACGGATTTGTTTTGTAACTTTATATAAACGGTCTTCTAATTTATTCAGTTCATTACCATATCTATCTGCAATTGCCCCACCTTCTGGTTCTGCTTCTTGCTCCATATCTCTGTATAATTGAGCTATTTCATCTTCTAAATCAGCTTTTATACCTCTTAAAGTTAAAACTTCATCAAAGTCAATTTTTTCAGTTAAAGTTTCAATTATATTTTCTTTTATAAACGATTTTAATTCAGATTTTCTCATTATAGTTAGATTTTATTATAAATATGTTAAGACTTAATAACATTCAATATTTGTTCAATTCGCTCTTCTGTAGTGCCTTTTATAGTTTCTACATTTTTCATCATGTATGCATATTTTCTAATAAAACTTGTAATAGTAAAATCTATAACATCTCTATAGTGTTCATCTGTTTCACGTACTCCATTATCTTCAATAGGCAAGCCATCAGGAGAAATATAAAAAATGTAATCATATTCTCTAATAAATTCTTTCGCATATTCTATAAATTTATCTTTATCTTGGTAAGGTATGGACTTAGCATTTTGAGTAAATGACATTACATCTATTATTGTTCTATCTGTAATAATATCATCATGCATTAATTCAGCACAACGTTCAGCTAAAAACACTGTTTGTCCTTTTAGGGTAGAATCCGTATTTAATGGAATGCCTAAACCATTTAAATATTTACTACGTTCTGTAGCAAAATTATAATTATTAAATTTTGGTAATTGTTTTAGGGCATTAACCAATGTTGTTTTACCTACACTCATTGTGCCACATAATCCTATTTTCATATTAATTCCTGTGGTTTTGTCCTTTAGGTGCTGGTTGTTTATACCAAGGCAATCCTGTTTGGTTTCTAATTGCTTCTTTATGATCTTCTTTACTGTATTGAATACCATATAAATGATATTCTGCTTTCTTTTCATTCCCTTCAGGAATTAAAGCTGGTCCATCCCAGTTATGTAATTTACCATCCCAAATATAAGCGATAGTTCCGTCTGCTTTTTTTAATCTTTGGCTTGCTGGCCACTCGTTTTGTTTTTTTCCCATACTATAATATACGTAATTTATTGTTGTTCTCCAAGGCTTTTTGTAAGTTTTATTTTATTAAGTATAAACGTTGAAAACTGTTTATGTCCTAACCAACTAAAATGTCCATCACTTAAATTTTCATCTATATCAGCTATTATACTATATTTACCTAAAAACCATTCTTTATAAGACCAAAAATAAACTTTAATATTTCTATTAATTAATTCTTTTGATAATGATTTAACTTGATTAAAATACCATTCTGACCATTTATCTTGGTATGGGGCAAAATATTTTTTAGAATAATCTACCGCAACCATTTTACTTTCATCATCACTCCAACCTAAATAATCATGCCAAGATGTTTGTTGGTGGAGATGATTTTGTTCTTTACCATATTTTTTATCAAAAAAAGTACCGGAATTTAAGCTACCTATTTTATTTCTTTTTTTATCATATGCTAATACACCATCTGGGTTAGAGTCAGATATTATAACAATATCATTATTTAACATATTAGGTATTTCATTAATAAATAAACTTAATAAATAAGGATTAGCACCCATCCCATATTTAGGATTTCGTTTTTGATTTAAATTTAATTTTTCAGATACTATATCAACCCAAAGTTTATCATTATCTTTAGGTGGATATAATTTATAATACTCATCTTCTGGTCTACAGCCAGTGCCATGAGTAAATGAATCACCAAAAAACCAAATATTATTCATTTTTTAAAATGTTTTCAGCAACAAATGTACCGTGAGCTCCCGATACCGAAATACCTCTTGCAGAAAGGGCATCTCCTACAAAGTGAACATTTGGGTATTTAGTTAATGAAAGGTCATTATAATTAACCAACGGTTCAGGAGCCAGATATTTTACCTCAGGTACATAGATTCCCCAATCATCTTTCAATGTAGGAAATACTAACTTCATGTCATTGATAAAATCCTCAATGTATTTGTAATATCCTTGAAATGCATCTTTAACTACATCTAAATTTTCTATTTTGGTTGATGATACATCTACTCCTTCTGATGTTGTAGATGGTTCTCTACTTGGACTATAAAATAAACCTGTACTATTTTCTTGTACTTTACCTACTAATTCTCTAGCCCATTTAAATGGTTTATCTATACCTTGTACTTCCATTAATATACCAAAATTAGTCATATCATTTCTAAATGCTTCATCTTTTTTAGCGTGACCATTATAACTGTGGTCTCCATATGTTTCTTCTACTGCTACATATGCAGCATTATTATTTGTACAAAATGATCTTAATGATACACCTTCATTATCAAATTTTCTATATAATTTAAAATCGTAAGCTACATCAATTAACTTTTGAAAGTGTTTTTGTGGTGCTTCAAATCTAACACCTACTTGAGCTGGTTTTTCTTCTGTTGGTAAATCATATCTTTGCATTATTTCAGAAGTAAAATCAATACCTGATTTACCTACACCAAAAATAAGTTTATCATATATTAAACCTTCTACCATTGGTTGGAAATTATCTTGATAATATACTATTTGATCTTTAAAATCTATATCATTAACTTTAGTTTCCCAAATAAAATCTACACCTTTACTAACTAAATAATCATACCAACTTTTACCAATTTCATGTAAATAATCAGTACCAATGTGCCATACTGGAAATAATCTTAACCCAAAGTATGGTTTAATAAAATCTGGTTCTTCATCAGGTGAAGATAATATAATTTGCTCTGGGTGAGGGTGAAATCTAGTAAAATTATCTACTACTTGCTTCATAAGCTCCATTGCTTTTTCATCACCTACATATTTAGATAATTGTCCACCAATTTGAGTAGAATATGTTAATTTACCATCTGACCAACCACCTGCTCCTAAGTAACCTGTCATTACCTCTTCATATGGTCTTAAATATGGATCTTTACCCATATCTATAATTGTTATTTTACCATCAAAGTTGTTGTCAACTAATTTTGTAGCTGCATTTACTCCTGCTACTCCTGCTCCTATTATTACTATGTTTTTGCCCATTCTAGAATTTAATTTATGTGTAAATATACGAAAAAAAAATGTGACCTCCAAATGGAGGCCACAGATCTCTTAATTTAATTTAAATAATCGTTCGGCTATGAATCGAACTATATGTGTTACTTTTAACTAGCTCTTAATGCTGAGATAGTTGTTGCTGTTGCTAATGAAATATCAAACATTGCTGATGAATTAGCTGCTACTACTGCACTACCTACTACTGTTACTCCTGAACCACCTACTAATGTGATTGCGTAAGTTGCAGCTGCTGCATTAACTATATGTAATTTATACATTTCATATAACTCATGAGATGCTGTTCCACTAGTTCCACCAAATAATCCGTCAATAATTACTGCTGCTGTAGAAGTTGTGAAATTTCTAGCTGCTGTTGGTGTACACACAATAATTTGTTTTTTGATTATTGCTGGTGTAACCGTTAAAGCACCATCTGCAGCTGCTTCGTGAGCTGGTTGGTGATTTATGGGTGTAACGACATTTTGAAAGCTATAAACTATATCGTTTGCTTTTAATACTTGGCTGTTCCAGATATATCTTTCACCACCACTAAATGTTTTTTCAATTCCGTAGTATAAATCTGCTACGTTTAATTGTTGTCCTCTTGTTCCTGCCATGGTTTTTTATTTTTATTTAAATTAAATTCTTATTAATTGTCCAGCATAAGTTCCTGCTGATACGTTTGAAGCATAAACTCTAAATCTTGCTGTAGTTCCTCCTGCAATTGTCATTAATCCAACATCTGTTATTCCAGCACCACTTGATACTGTAATTACATTTCCTCCTGATAGGTTAGTATATGAAAATTCAAAATAATCTCCTACTATCATACCAAATCTTACAATTATAACTTCCGCTGATGGGATAGCTACTCCAATTGATCCTCCTGGTGTTTGACCTTGATGTTGTTGAAACTGTGCGTTAGGATCATTAGATAAATTATATAAATCATCTGCTGTTATTGCAGTATCTCCTGCTGCTAATCCATGTTGGTTACCACCGAATGTAGATGGTTCTATTCTATTTACCCAAGACCATAAGAATCTATCTGCTTGTAGTACTCTATTGTCCCAGTAATAATGACTAGCTCTTACTACTTGTTGAGCTAACATTTGATCCGTTGTTAATACATTTCCGTATGCCATAATTTTTTTCTTTTTTTAGGTTATAATGAATATAAAGTACAAGTTGTTGCAGATGCTCTTCTTAATCTAAATCTTCTACTTCTGTTAACAGGTATAACTAAGTTACCTAATGCTGTTACGCCTGATCCTGCTGCTATAGTTAATACATTAGCTGTACTTCCGTTGTTAATTACAACATCAAATGAATCACTATCTACAGTAAATCCTAAATTTGCAATTAAATTTGGTGCTGTATCTGTTGTTAAAGTGTTTGTATTTGCGTTAGCACATGATCCATATTCTGCTAACCAAAGTGATGAGCCAATTACACCATCTGCGTCTGCGATAGTTACTGGTTCCATCATTTGCATAGGTTTGTTTTTTGCTACGTAGCTGTATAAAAAATCTTTAGAATCTAAAGTTCTTGAATTCCAATATTCGTGACCTGGTCTATTTACTAGTTTGTCTAACCAAGCGCTTGCTGCTAATATTCCCATAATGTTTGCTGTCTTTTTTAATTATTAAAAAGCTGGTATCTCACCAACTACAACTGTTTGTTTATTATAAATATATGATAATCTATTAAGGTTACGAAGTGCAACACTTACTGTCACACCACTTTAAACATATTTTATTAAATGTTATCTTGCAAATAAAGTTACAAATTTTTTCTTTCATATTTAATTTAATTTAATTGTAATTCAAAAATATCTTCAATATCACTAAAATCTACATCTGCCATTACGTCTTCGTTTTCAGTAAACATTCCTTTAACAGCACTTGTACCTTTACGAATATTAGCTATAGCCTGTAGAGCATACATAACTAATTTTAGTACTACTAAAAATATACCAATATTAAGTGCAGTACTTGGGTCACCCCAAACAATATCTTTACTTAACCCCCAAAATCCACTACTTGCTATAGACGTACCTGCAATTACTTGATAGGCAGCTCCTAAAAGAGTACCTATAGCAGTTGTTTTTAGTCCTGGTATGAATTTTTGTATAGCTTTTAAACCATCAGGATCACCAGTTGCTTTATCTGCTACATTTTTTATTCCATTATATGCTTTAGAAATAACACCTAAAACTTTTTCTGCATTTTCTGGGTCTGTAACTTCTTTTTTTACTACATCATATACTTGTTTTGATTTAGATTTACCAGCTGAAAATATTTTTTCTAATGCTGGTTTGATTTTATCACCTAAATCTTGAAGAATACCTTCGTCTAAAAGAATAGAATTTTCTCTATACAACATTACACTATTAGGTGTAAGTTGGTTTTCAGCTAAATATTTTTTTAAATCAAAATTATCCATTTATTCTAATTTTTAAATCAGTATTTCCTTTGTGTACTCTATGTATTTCTCCTTCAGCTATAAATATACGATTTCCTGGTTTCATCATACGGGGTAACATATTATCTTTTTGTATACTCCATCCTTCTCCTTCTAATACTTCAATTTCCCTAACTTCAGCATCTTGATGCCAAACCAATTCTTCTGGGTTTACATCTTTTGAAAACGTTCTAATATTACCTTTATTTGTGTATGGGTTCATCCTACCAAAAAGTATTCATGTTAGCACCTAAACCTAGCTGACTTGCATATCTAGGTAAATTACAAGACCAATATCCTGCTTTTGTTCTGTCTTTTTTATTTTTACAATTATGTCTTGCAGCAAATGCTTTACGTGCTTTAGGATTTCTAATCTTAGCTCTTAAACCACCTGATCCAAATGATACTTTTTTAACTTTTTTAGTTTTAGGATCACGTACATAAACATAATATGCTTTAGAACCACCACGTTTTGGTTTTCCAATTGGTGGGTCTTTTTTTTCTTTTTTCTTTTTCTTTTTAGCTTCGTCTAATTGGCTTCTTAAAAGTGGTTTCCAATTAACCATTACTTGAGCTACTCCTTTTATAAATTCAGGATTTTTTAAATCACCTTTAAATTTACCAAATAATGCTCTTAAATCTTCTGTAAATTCCGATACTGATTTTGTTGGTTTAAATGGTTCGGAATCTGGATCTTCTGGGTTTCTATTGAAACCACTATAACGAGTGACTTCTTCTAATGGTAATAAAATATAATCACCATCTCTATGTTTTTTAACACTAGTCATATTTTTAAGAAGAGCAACTACTTCATCTTCTTTAAATCCTAGTTTAACTAATTCTTTAACTAATGGTTCTAAACCAGCAGCACCACCTTCTTTAGATAATGTTGCTTTTATTACTTCAATACCTTTAGCAAAATTGGCTGATGATACTTCTTCTCTCATACTCATATTATCTATTTCATCACGCACCCATTCTTTTTCATTTGAACCTAACTGGTCGTAATCCATACCAAATTCTTCATTTGCTATTTCATCTTCTATATCCATTTGTTCTTCTAACATTGGTAGATCTAATGGTACAATTTCATTTTCATATAAATCGAATTCACCAATATGTGTTTCCATTAGTGCTTTATCTTCTTCACATAAATCAAGTACATTACGTGAATATAATTTTCTTGCCTCTTTAATCATAGATAAATGAGCATCAGAACCAATTCTGAATACATTTTCCATTAATGGAATATTTTTATCTATATGATATTGTAAATTTTCAGATACAAGTTTTTTAACCCTACCCTCAGTTAAGAGTGGGCCTCTTATTTCTGTTTCACAAGTATTACATCCACATTTTTTACACATAATTAATCAAATATATTAGAAAATTTAACTAAGATAGCACTTTGAGATACTTTAAATGATGAAAGTAAATCAGAAGAATTTAATCTTTCTAAATTAATTTGGAAGAATTTTAATCCTCCATCTGGTTTAACATTGGCTAAATAACCACCTCCACCTGGTTTTCTTTCTAATTTAGATCTTACTAACCTATCAGCCATTTTTATAGCTCCAGCTTCTGCGTCATCGAAATTACCTATTTTAGAAGTAATTGAATCTATATTATTTTTAATAGAAGCAAATAGTGGGTATTGAGCCGCTAAAGCATCTAATCCATCTATATTTTGAAAATCAATTACTTGTTGCATAGCATCTTTTAACTGAATTCCATTAAAGTTAGTTGGGTTTATAGTTTTTTCAGGTGGTTCATCACCTAATACTTGACTTAATGTATTAAGTCCAAATATAATACTTAACAAAGCTATATTTTCTTTATCAGCACCAAATCTACCCAATCCAACAGTACCGTTTGGATTTTTATATGCTTTTACTTCAACTCCTACTCCATTAAATCTAAGATCTGGGTCATCCCCTTCTCTACCTTCAGTAACGCCTACTCCACTATTAGAAAAATTATATAACCAATATAAAGCTATTTCTCCATTTCCTACTCCTAATGAACCTGCACTACCTACTTCTTGACCTACTTTAGGAGGTTTAACTGAAAATAATTTATCAAATATTTCTTTATCTTCAGATTTTACTTGTTCAACAAAAGTTGATCCACCTTCACCATTAAATTTATATTTAGTTGGTGTTGTAGGTATAACTTCTACATCTAAAGCATTTTTTATAGTAGCATTATATACATCAGACCCCACTTTTGGTTGTGGTGGTGCTGCTTTTTTAACTCCTAATACTTCTTTATCTTCAATATCAATGTTAACTTCTTCTTCAGCTTCAGTTAAATAACCATTAATAATAGACTGTAAGAGAGTTTTATCTTCTTTATCTTTTAAGTCTGGATATCCTTTTTTAAATTTCCAGTTATTTTCTTTAAGTACTTTATCAAATACATCCATAATTTATGCGTCTACGTCTACGTTAACATCAACTTCATCTTCTACTTCTGTTCCACCTGCATCAGCATCAGCATCTACATCCGCTCCACTTGCAGGTCCATATTGTAATATACGAGCAATTGCTTGGGCAGCAAACTCTTCTTCATCAAGATTTAGTAAATAGTATTTTTTACCTTCTACTTGAGCTATCCAACTTCGTGATCCATATGTTAAAAGAAAGTTTTGTCCATTTAATAATTTAATTCTAAATGTTGAAGGACGTGGAGCAACCCAATCAATTCCTTCTAAAAATGAATCAAATTCATGGGTTAATAATGCAACTATTATATCCTTTAGTTCAGGGAATTTTGTTAGCTCATCATAGGCTTCGGCAGCATCATCTGCTTTAGATCTTTCACCTACTACTTGTAATGCTAATGATCTGATTTTTTCTCTTAATTCTGCTGCTGTCATTAGTCATTTTGTTTTGATAGATAAGCGGCTACAGCCATTTCTTTTTTCTTCTTATCTGATTTACCTTTAAATTGTTTAGCATCTGATTTTTGGAAATCGTCTACAAAATCTCCTACTTTTGCTTTTTTGGTAAGTTTTTCAGCTATACTTTTTGTAAAATCCATATAATTAATCATACCAGAAGGTAACTTCATTTTTTGTTTTTTAGCTACTTTATCTGCCTTTGGGGCTTTAGCTAATTTTTTTCTAACTACAGGAAGCATTCTTTCTTTAAATAACTTATCCTGGTCATCTGGTTTTACCTGTAATTCATCTACTTTATCTTTAGATAAATCTTTAGTTTTATCTTGCATTATATTTGATTTAACTATAAATTTAAGAACTCGTTTTAATGGAATTACATCCATATCTTTACCATCAATAAATTTTTGTAGAATATCAACATCACCTTGGTCTAAACCATGACCTTCATTTACATAATCTTCATCATCTAAATCATCATAATTACCTTCTTCTAACCCATCAACAAATTTACCTAATGTAACATCATATCTATTGCCCGAATAAGCAACATTGAATACACCATATCCATCTAGTCTTGATAATTCATTTGGAAAGTATTGTCTAACTATTTCTCTTGCTTCTTCAGCTTTATCTTCTAAATCACCAATAATATTACGAAGTTCTACAACTGCATCATCTTGAGAAGAGTTTTCATTGAGATTTTTTTCTAATTTATCTGCATATTCATCTCTACCACTTCTTCTTAAATAATCTATATATCTTGGATCTTTTTCTTTAGGTCCATCATCTTGCTTATTTTTACCAAAATTATCTGCAAGCCAATTTAATGTTTTTTCTTCTGACCAATTCCAATGGTTCATTATATAGTCAACCATTTCTTGACCTTTAATTTCTTTGTTATTGTCTTCACCCATTACTTTTTCATCTGGGTCTCCTTCAAGATCTGCTCCTGATGGGTCATTATCTTCTCTTATTCCTTTAACAAGCTCGTCGTATGCTTTACCTATATCACCTTTATATAATGAATCAACTACTTTTTTA
>VMHT01154313.1_pt1 | contig 11611 bp, 4 predicted proteins | sample 4693611 | NCBI WGS metagenome assembly VMHT01 (sample SAMN12280063, study PRJNA550983) | marine metagenome | isolation source: seawater sampled from same location over 5 years 0.02-0.2 micron viral filtrate | place: USA: collected off the coast of southern California halfway between the port... ... | reverse complement strand
GAGATTCAATCCGACCTCTACGGCTTCCCGCGCTTGGTGGCCAGCCACTACCTCCAAACCGACCCCGCACGGGACACCCTCTCCGACTGGAGTTTTTACCGCAGAATCGATGCCCAGGCTGACTTTCTCGTAGCGCACGGGCGCAACGATACGTTCACTGCGGCTTGGGCGTTCGAATACATGACGGACGAAACGATGCTCACCGGGATGGGTGAGTGGTCGGACGGAACGCCGGTGTTGCCGTTGATTTGGCACACCGATGCCATTGAACGGGTCCCGTCGTTTTCAGCGTGTGAATAGAACACGGTTTCAAAAGGACAACAGGGGATGGTACGATATGGTCGAGAGTTCGGTTTCCAACGACGTAAAGTCGCTTTGGAAGTGGATTGGAGGCTCAGCGTTCCTCGCTTCCATGTGTTGCTTTCCAAGCGTGGTGTTGGTTCTGTTTGGCCTCGCCAGCGTGTCCAGTGCCGCTGCGCTTTCCAACGACCTGTACTGGGGCACGAACGGCATGGGTTGGTTTCGACCTGCACTGTCGCTGCTGAGTTTCGTCTTTGTCGTGTTTGGGCTCGTTCTGTACTTCAGGCAGGACGGAATCTGCACCCTTGACGAAGCCCGGCGCCAGCGAAAGCGGATTCTCAACACGTCCGTGGTGGCGTTGACGCTTGCCGTGCTTGTCTACGTGGTCTTCAATTTCGTTATCTTGACCGAACTCGGCGTGGCGCTGAACCTGCCGTGGGAAAGCAGCCGACTTTGGAATTGATCACGCGCCGGTTCGCTGCGTTTTGCAACCAACGCCCCAAGAAGGGTCAGCTTCCATCGCTCGCCGAGTGTCCTCCAACAACCGTTCCTCGGCCGTTGGTTCAGCGAGGGTGGCGGGCCTGGTTGCGAGCGAAAGATGGTACCCCTTTTCTCGCCAATATTCCAATTCAATAATCGAATTTTCAATTGAAATATTGTGTTTTTCAGGACCAATTGGAATTACAATTTCACGTGGATTGAGATGCATGCCCTTTCCAAGGCATTTCTGCACGGCTTCCTTGCCCGTCCATGCTTGGAATACGTGCGTCGGTGAGGACCGAAGAAACTCCAATTCCGCCGCTTTCGCCATCATGTCGTAGGCGTTTTCAGCAAGGGTGCGGTGGACGGGTTCTGCATCCAGTCCAAGGGTGAGATCGGGACCGGCCAACGCCACGAACGCACAGCCTTCGCTGTGGGTGATGGAAAAATGGGGAAGTGGACCACGAAGCCAAACGCCCTGGATGTAGGCCAGTGAAGGCGCTCGGAAGGCATCCCGTACCACTTCCACAACCGAGAGGTCGGCCAAACCCCAGGCTTGCAACGATTGACCCAGCAGCCATCGCCCCGTCAGGTGTTCCTCTCTGCGTTTCTGGGTGGCGAAGCCTGCCACCTCTGAAGGAGACGCCAACGGAACCTCGGCGAGGTCCCAATCTTGGACGGGCGTGCACAGGATGCTGACCCCTTGGAGGGATGGTGGTACGATGGTTTGCACTGCACCCGAAGACATCGTCAACGCCTCAGCGCTCCATCGAAAAGCGCTGATGGTCCTCAACGTTCCCCATGGCTTTGAGGCGCAGGCCCTTGAGGGCCAACACCGGTGCATCGTCCTCACCAACGACCAGGACATCGTGAACCGTTGAACCGTCATCGTGATGTTCTCGTTGGACGGTTCGCAGACGAAGCGCTTCATCGGTTTCCGGGACCCTGAGCATGGTCGACCACGCAATGCCGACCGGTAGACTTCTGTAGCCAAGGGTCTCCATGGCCACCAAGCCAGCGTTCTGGAAGCCAGCTTCAATCAACATCGGCAACGCCTCGAGGAGGACGTTCTCCCCGACTGTTTCAAGGGAAAATTGGTCGGTGGCGGGCAACTGGTGTCGCATCAAGGCCATGCCGTCAATGCCAGGTGCATCGCCGCTGCCAGAGCCGCGCAAAACCCCTCCGTGCGATTGGAACCGAGGACCGTGGAAATATCGATCGTAGATGAAGGATGGTGGCTGAATCAGTTCGCCCGACGGTGGCGTTCCGACCGAAGGCAAACCGTCCACCTCGTGCTCAAGGAAGGGACGAAGGTCCTCTTGCTTTGCAACCAAGCGAACCACGGCTTGGTGGTGGTCGCGCTCACCGAAGACGTCTCCTTTGGAGTTCATCAAATCCGAAACCAGCTTGCACTGCACCCACGTCATGTCGCCTTCTGTCCGCTCCACGGTTGCAGCCACGCGAACCGTCATCGGACCTTTCATGAACTTCACTGGCAGGCCAAAGACAACGTCCTCAAAGCCAGCCAGACACGCATCCGGCTTCATGAGCAACGAGGATTGTGCGAACATCTCAAGCGCCATGACGCCAGGATGGTAAGGCACGCCCTCAATGGCATGGTCGAGAAGGAAGGGATGGTCGGCGGTCGAGAGGGTGCTTTGCGTGACCAACTGTTCACCCTCAACAAACGCCACCACCTTGTCAACAAAGGGGAAACGAGCTGGGTCGGCAATGGTCGCTGCCATCGCAGGTGGGAGTTTCAGTGGGGCGTCACGGAAGGAAGCGAAGCGGTCCATGAGCCCGAGTGAACCGCACCCGAGCACTCGGCGCTTTCCGCCCTGAAGCGCTTCGCTGACAAAGATCGCCACGCCGTCCTCAACCGCCAAGGTCTCAATCCCTGCTGCGGCAAACACGGCTTCAATTGAGCCTCGAGTGGCCATGCCGACGTCACGCCAGCCGGTCCAGCCAATGGCAACGGCTCGGCATTCATGGCTCGCCGTCAGGCGCGCCATTTCAGCATCAAGAACCGAGTTGGCTGCGGCGTAATCCGTTTGGCCGCCGTTTCCGAAACGACCGGCGACGCTGGTGAAACAACACGCAAACTCAGGGGCTGGACGGCCCGAGGCTTCAACCGCCCCGAGAAGCGATCGCCATCCGTCGACCTTCACGCGCACAACGCGGTCAAACACATCGTAGCCTTTGTCGGCAACAAGCTTGGAATCCTCAAGCCCTGCGCCGTGAACGAGACCCGTGATGGGACGGCCGAAGGAGCCACCGAGCTCTTGGAGGGCGATTTTATCCATCACGTCCACCGAATGGTAGGACGCATGATTCCCGGTCGCCTGGATGGTGGCAAGCGTGGCGAAGACATCTCGACTTCGCATGTACTTCTGCCACGCACGATTCCACTCAACCATGGTGACTTTGCCGCCCTCGCTGGCCTCCACCAATCGTTGACGCAGTGCGTTCTTCTCCTCCGCAAGTTGCTCTTCGTCCCATCCGACCCACGCTGAGGTCGCTTCGATGAGGGTGGAACGGCCCAGCAATTCAAAGTGAGCCCCGCCGTTTGGGCTTGCCTCCGCCACGCCGATGATGGAGGATGCTGTGACGCCCGAACCGCCTCCAGAAACCAACCACGTGTCGTCAGCAGTCAGCGGTTTGACCTCTTCAACAACGTCTTCTGCGAACGCCACGAGCGCCCAACGCCGTCCGTCTCGGTCAAGACCGACCTCCACTTCACCGTCCAAACCGAAGATGTCCTCCTCAATGCGTGCGGCTGCATCGGCCTCGTCCAAAACGAACTCAGGATGAAGATCCAGTGCTCGACAGCGAAGCTCGGGTCGCTCAAAGGCGTAGGATTTGGTGATGCCGCTTGCAGCGCACTGCACGGCGTTGAAACGGTCACCAAGGTTTCCGTGGCGTCCGTCCAGCGAGGTGACCGAGGCCACAAACCCTGGGCGGTCATCAGCGATTTGCGCCCCCAATTCCTTGAGAAGACCAAACCACCCGTGCGCTGCCATGGCGATTTGCGATGACGGATAGGCGTCCTCACCCCACTGTTCCGATGCAAGTTTGAGCGGTGCCATGTGGACCATGCCGGCCAGCGTTGTTTCGGAAAGCTGATCCGCAATCCATGCGAGGTGGTCGGGTTGTTCGGGATCGGCTCGGAACACGGTTCGGCCGGCTTCGTCGTGCGTTGATGCGTCTCGAATACGACTTTCAAAACCGATGCGGACGGCGTTCAATCCACGCGATTCCATGCGTTGGCAAAACGCCTCTGCGATGCCCCACCCGTCGTCTGAAACCACCACCGTGCCTGCAACTTCAAGCGGAGCCCGAACACCGGGGCAGTCCTCAATTTCGACCTGCCACCGGCGAGTGCCTGCGGTGTGAGAAGTGGACGCAACCGCTTGTTGGGGTGCCTCAACAGGTTCCACCAGCGAAGTTGGAGCGGTTGAGACGGCGCCCCCTTGCATCTTCACGATGTAGGCGGTGAAATGGTTCAACGTTGGATGGTCGGAAAGGACGAAGTCCTCGTCGACGGGAAGGGAAAAACGGTCGCGGATTTCAGCCATGATTTCGGCTTGCTTCACGGTGTCAATGCCGAGTTCACCTTCCAAATCTTGGTCCAATTCAATGAAATCAGCAGGGTAGCCCGTGTGGTTGACCACGACCTCGACCAGCACAGCCTCGATGTCGGGGTGGGATGGCGATGCGGAACTTGGTGGAGAGGGTGGAACAGAAGGAGTGGCTGCGACCGGTGGTGCTTCGACTGGGGCGGGTTCGTTCGGTTGAGGTGTCTGCTGAGAATGGCCTTTCATGCGTTGAATGTAGCCGATCATATGGTTCAGCGTCGGGTGGTCGGCCAAGATGAAATCCTCGTCTACGGGCAAATCAAAGCGGTCGCGGATGTCGGCCATGATTTCGGCTTGCTTGACGGTGTCAATCCCAAGTTCGCCCTCCAAATCCTGATCCAATTCGATGAAATCGGCAGGGTAGCCCGTATGTTCGACCACCACCGCCACGAACGTCTCGGTCATGGCTGCATCGTCAACGGGGGAAGCGGTGGTTGTGAGGGGTGGCGAAGCAGCAGGAGTCGTCGGTGGGATGGGAGCGGGTGTGGGCGTGGGTGCCGGAGGTGAAACGGACGGCGAGTCACCCGTCATGCGCTGAATGTAGCCGATCATGTGGTTGAGGGTCGGGTAATCGGCCAGAACGAAGTCCTCGTCCACGGGCAAGCCGAACCGTTCACGGATTTCCGCCATGATCTCGGCCTGCTTCACGGTGTCAATGCCGAGTTCACCTTCCAAGTCCTGGTCGAGTTCGACAAAGTCAGCGGGATAACCCGTATGGTTCACGACCACATCGATGACGGTGGAAACGGTGTCGCTGTCGTGGACGGTGGCTGGAGGCGGAGCAGGGGATGAAGGCTCCGGGGATGGTTGAGTCGGGGTGGGTGCAGGTGTGGGCGGTGATTCAACGGGGGTTTTGACCACGCTGGGTTGGCCTTCCCACGGGGCGGTGGCCGGCCAGGGCGCTCCCTGAATGCCACCGTGAAGGTTGTCGTTCCCGTTCACGTAGGCAACGAGCTTGTTTTGCAGAACCCGCATGACCACGTCGTCGGTGCCTGCAAGGCGCCGAGCCCATGCCAGCAGTTTGGCCCCGTCGATGCGTTCGCCCTCAACCGGCCATCTTCGCATCAGAGAGAGCGCTATCTGAGAACCGAAACCGGCTGCAAAACGAAGACCGTATTCCAATTCGGGGTATTCACCGCCCTTCGAGAGGTTGAGATTGCCAAGCTCGGGATCGTTCTCCTTGTGGTTGGCGATGGGCGGAATTCGGCGGGTTTTGAGGCCGTAAAACATGCTGGCGTCTTCAATCCCAACCGCCATTGGATGACCGGTGAAGCCCTTGGTGTTCGCAATCACCAGTTTGTTCGTCGAATCGCCAAAGGTGTCCCTCAGGGCCTTCACTTCGGATTGAGCTGAACCGCCTCGAGCGGGCGTGTAGGTTTCGTGCGAGAAGAAAACGGTGTTCGGTGCGATGGCGTGGCGGTCGAGTCCCCATCGTCGTTCCATGTTGCTGACGAATCCGTTCACCACCTGCCCCACGTGCTCCACGTCCAACCGCGTTCCGTGGTAAGCAGAATTGGCGGTGGTTGAACCCAGGAATTCAGCGATGGGTTGCACGCCGCGCTCTTGTGCTTCGGAGTTCCGCTCCACGACGAAAGCAGCGGCACCCATGCCCAAAATCATCCCGTTGCGGCGTCGGTCAAAGGGAAGCGCCGTCTCTTCAACAACGTTGTTGGTCGCCGCAGCGCCTGAAGCAGCAAACCCACCGGCAATCCATTCCCAGAGGTCGTCGCCCGTAACGTCGTCCCCGCTGATGATGACCACGCGGTCAACGCGATTCGCATCCAACCAATCTTCGGCGACACCAAATGCGGCCGTCGCCGATGCGCATGCGAGGTTGAGGGTGGTGTTCGGTCCACGAATACCGGTGTATTGGGCAAATTGAGAGTGGCCCATGCTGAGGGTCTGGAAGAGGTAGCGCCGATCAAACCGTCCCTCTCCATCGTCTCCGCCGCTCTTGGCGTGCTTCAGCCCCATTTGCAAGCCGGGGAAGCACGAGGAGAACACAATGCCTGTCCGTTCGCGCTGCATCTGCGGCACCTGCCAGTTTCGAATCAAACGCAGGCCTCCCTTGCCGACCTGTTCAACGGGCGTCAACGGTATACCGGCATCCCGCAGCGCCAGTAAGCCAGCGGCCACGGCGAGTTGCGTGCTGATGTCCCATGCCACAACGGCTTTTGGATCGACGCCAAACTCTTCTGCGAGGTCAAAGGCTCCTTTCAGCCCGGCAAGTTGGGGGATATCTCCGAACACCGTGGCCTGATCCATGTTGACCGAACCGTCTCTTCCCTTGATGAGGCGAACGATGTTCTTGTCCAGCAGGCGTTGCTTGTACTCGTCCGATACCTCGCTGATGCAGGTCTCTCCGCGGACGAGCTTCTCGAAGGCGTCCTCATCGAACACGCGCTCCATCCCGGGCAACCCGAGGGAAATCCCCGTGACGACGTAGGGGTCGGCGTCCCTTCGAGAAGTGGCTTGGAACGCGGAGGCAGTGCGGACAGGAGCGGTCTTGAACGTTGCAGGGGCAGAAACCGTGGCCATCGGCGTCCACGAGGCCGGTGGCTCACGCACCCAACGATTGAGGTCCCCGGCGGTGATGGCGGATGAACCGTCAAACTCAGCATCCACCTGCGCTTCAGCCGCAAGGGTTGACACCACGCTTTGCACTTCTTGGGGGGTCAGACCGAGGCCGTCCACCAACGAGACGTTGCCGTGGCAGAACGCAGCCGGGTAGCCGCTGTACCGGGCAATTCGGTCGCCAACGTAGGCTTGAACCGAGCGATCTCGGGCGTAGTCGGAATCGACCACCGCAATTTGAACCGTCGGCGCAGGGCGGGAGGGGGTAGCCCCGACGCCCGGCAGGGGTCGGGCGCGCACACGCAGCGATTCCAATTCAGAGGTTGATGCGCTGGAGGCCAATGATTCGGAGGTTCGCGCTTCAACCGGACCTGCTTTGAACCCGTCCTGCAGGGCGACGGAATCCAAAGCGGGCCACTGCGGGGGACGTCCAGCGAGGGCCAACGCACCGATGGCCGTCATGAAGCTGGCAATGCCACCTTGTTTGGGATGGTTGGTCATCACCGGTACGTGTGGGTGATCTTCGAGGATTTGCATCGCAAACATGGTCAACGCACGTTTTGGCCCGACCTCGACGAACACCCTCCCTCCAGCAGCGTACATGGTTTCGATTTGCTTGGTCCATTCCACGGACGAGGCCATTTGCGGGGCAAGTTTCTCAAGAATAGCGACCTTGGAGTCCTCGCCCGTTGAGGGGTAAAACGCCCCGTCAACGTTGGCCGTTATGGGCACCGAAGGCCAACGAATCTCAAGGCCCTCAAGGAACCGACGGAGTGGCTCGTTGGCCGGCGCAACGATTCGCGAATGGAAAGCGTGGGACGTCGCCAAGGCCACGCAGGAAAAGCCCTGTTCCTCAAAGGAGGTCATCGCAGCACGGACGGGTGCGGTCTCACCTGCAATGACGGTCATCTTGGGCGAGTTCTTGTTCGCCGCAATCACGTAGCCGTCGGTGGCCTCCAGCGTTGCTTCTACAACATCGTAGGGTGCTGTGACGCTGGCCATGAGGCCTTTGTCGTCGATTTCAACCGAGCCCATTTCGGTTCCGCGTGCAGCGGCCGCACGAAGAGCGCCGTCCATATCGAGAATGCCCGAGGACATCAGCGCAGCGTATTCGCCCAGCGAGTGCCCTGCCACCATGTCCGGAAGGTGCCCGTAGGCCTGCAGGGTTCGCTCAATTGCCAAATCTGCCGTGAGCATGGCTGGCTGAGTGTATTCGGTTTGCTTGAGCTTGTGCTCGGCTTCCTTGAGTTCATCCTTGGACAAGGACGACCGCAGGACAAAGCCGGAGAGAGTTTCTCCGCCCAAGACGTCAACCATGGTGACATCGGCCTGTTCCCACACGTTTGCCGGCGCCGTGAAGCGTCGGGCCAAATCCGCCGTCATGCCCACGTATTGGCTTCCTTGACCGGGGTACATGTGCACGGTTTTTGCCTCAGGCGGCAGAGGGGGTTGATCGGTGATCAGAACACCTTGTGCCTGCAAAAAGCCCCACTTTTCTGCGTCCATCATGGCTTGCCCGGCCAGCGTTTGTCGCTTGTTGAATTCCGACCACGATGTTGCGACCACCGCCATGCGATAGGGTGCGGTGGCGTCGAACGACGCACTGGTGGATTGAAGCGCTTCGGAAAGACGGCGGCCTCTGGGGTCGTCGTCGAACAGGGGGCCGTTGAACGAGACGGCGTCGATGGCTTCCTTGAGACGTTCAAGCGTGGGTGCCGAGAGAAGGAGAACACCGCCTTCGAGGGCCTTGAGTTCCTCGTGGCTCATCGTGGCGGGGAGCGACCCGTCGAAAATCGAAGGTGCTGAAGGTTCACGTTGACCGCTGTACGCAGCCCAGCGAGCGTCCCATTCTTCGGCCAGAGGGACGTGATGATCTGGCTCGTACCCTTCGAGGGCAATGTGGAAGTTCGTGCCACCAAAGCCGAAGGCGGAAACGCCAGCACGGCGGGGGTTGGAAGCAGGCCTCGGCCACTCAAGGGGTTCGGTGGGAACAAAAAACGGAATGTTGGACCAGTCAACGGTGGGATTGGGCGTGTTAAAGTTCGCACTTGGTGGAATGGTTCGATGGTGAAGCGCCATGATGGATTTCATGATGCCAGCAATACCTGCAGCCGCCTTCAGATGGCCTATTTGGGATTTGATGGACCCGACCGCAATGTTCCCAACGCCTTCCACGCCGGTCCACAAACGGGTGAGTGTGGAAAGTTCGGTGGCATCACCAACCTTGGTTGAAGTGCCGTGAGCCTCAACAAGTTCCACGGTGGACGCAGGGTAGCCGGCTTGACTGTAAGCACGAGCAATCGCCTGAATTTGACCGCGCTGACTTGGCGCCGTTATCCCTTTTCCTCGACCGTCGGAGGAGCCTCCAATCCCCCGAATGACGGTGTAGATTTCGTCCTCATCACGAATGGCATCGCTCAACCGCTTGAGCAGCAAAACACCGGCGCCTTCTCCCATGACGAACCCGTTTGCTCGAGCGTCAAAGGGCGAGGAATGCGTCGGTGAGAGTGCTCCAATGGCGGAAAATTTCGCAAAGGTGGCTGGGTCCATGGTGCGGTCCGTGGCACCTGCAAGCATGAGGTCGACCTGGCGGGTTTGCAGAAGACGACAAGCGTCCAAGACAGCCGCCATGGAGGACGCACAGGCGGCGTCCATCGCGTGGTTCGGCCCTTGCAAGTCCAGCAGGTTGGCTACACGCCCCGAGACGACGTTGGCGAGTTCGCCAGGCATCGTGTCTTCGTCCACTCGGGGCGTCCCCTCCAGGAGGGCGTCCGTGAAGGCGTCGGTGGCTCCTTCGGGCAGTCCGTGCTCCTTGGCCAAGGCTGCGGTGTGGTTGGACCACACGCGAATGTTGGAAAGATTGCGGTTTTCGCCACCAAGGGCGTTGGCAAAGACCACCCCGGTTCGGGTTCGGTCAATGTCCGACGTCTCGCCGTCGTAGCCGGCGTGTTCGATTGCATCGGCTGCAACCGTAACCGCCCAAAGCTGGCACGGATCGATTTGCGGCAAGGTGCCCGGGGGTTGGCGCCATCGTCGCCAATCAAACGGCGCATCCGTCACCAAGGCTCCAATCTTCGAGTAGGTGTACCCCTCGGCGTGTGCTCCGGGCCCGCCCTCCTTCCAGAAATGGTCAATCGGTCCAGGCCAGCGGCCCTCTGGAAGAGGTTGGATGCTCACCTTGGCGTCGAGGATGTTCTTCCAAAACGCATCAATGTCGTGCGCGTCGGGCATCAGTGCACCCAGTCCGATCACGGCAATCGGTTCGAACGGACCCTGGTCAATCCCCTCGCAGGGTTTGCCGTCTTCCGTGGTCAGCGTCATCATCTCACCTCAATTCATGATGCTCTCCGGCACCATCGTGATCGAGTAGCCCGCATCAACGTAGATGCACTGACCCGTCACACCTGCAGCCAACGGGCTCGCAAGCCAAAGGGTCGCTCCCGCTACGTCGTCTTGGCTGACGTTGCGACGAAGCGGTGCGTTGGCCTCCACGTGGTCGAGAATCCGGTCGAATCCAGGGATGCCGCTGGCCGCAATGGTCCGAATCGGTCCAGAAGAGATGGCGTTGACTCGATGCCCTTCCGGCCCGAGATGACAGGCAAGTTCGCGCGTCCAGCACTCCAATGCTGCTTTGGCCATCGACATGATGCCATAACTCGGCACGAATCGGTTGGATGCGGCGTAAGTGAGGGTGATGGTGGAAGATCCGGTGTTGAGGTAGGGCAGGGCGTGCTTGAGGCAGCGTTGCAATGAATTCGCCGAGATGGTCATGGCGGTGTTGATGTCGTCGTCTTCAACAAACAGGATGGGGCGATCAAAACACGACCGAGGAGCGAACCCGATGGCGTGGACCAGAATATCGGCCTTCACCCCTGGGTGTTCGGCTGCAAACGCGGTGAAGAATTCCTGCGTCGTAGCGTCCGAGGCCACATCCAACGGATAGAAGCCCCCAATGGCAGGAAGGTGGTCCTTGAGCTTGAACACGCGGCTCATGAACCGCTTCTGGTAGCCCAAGTAGAGGGTCACGCCCGCCTCAGCCAACTGCTTGCAAATCGCCCAAGCGATGGAGTCCTCACTTGCAACACCAAACACAAAGGCCGTTTTTCCTTCTAAACCAAGCATGGAAAACCTCCTTGGGGAACAAGTGTGGTCTTCTGCACCAAGCCTTTGAGCGTTGCCTATGAAATCGTGTCACATCGGCAGGGTTGGCGACGGGGAGAAGCGAGCCGAATGCACGCTTCAAAGATCGGCAAAGACGTCGTCGAACTCGTCCTCGTCGTCGTCGAGCAGGTCGTCGAGGTCCGAGAAGTCAAACTCGTCATCCTCGTCTTCTTCGTCATCCACGTCCACGGGTGGAACGAACACCGGTTGCGCATTGGCTCGGCGTCGAATGGTGCGTGCCAAAGCAACGACGAAGATGAGCCCAAACAGCACGGCTGCGCCAATGCTGCCCCATTTGACCAGGGTGTCCTTGTCGACTTCTTCAAGACCACCGCCCAAACCGCCGGCTGTGTTGCTGGCTTCCAATTGAACGGAAATGCTGCTCTCACTGACGGGCGCGCCGTCGTCGTTACCGCTCTCGGCTTGGAAGGTCAATTGATACCGTGCCTCCTCAGGGACAT
>VMHT01202904.1_pt1 | contig 11612 bp, 23 predicted proteins | sample 4693611 | NCBI WGS metagenome assembly VMHT01 (sample SAMN12280063, study PRJNA550983) | marine metagenome | isolation source: seawater sampled from same location over 5 years 0.02-0.2 micron viral filtrate | place: USA: collected off the coast of southern California halfway between the port... ... | reverse complement strand
TCTTCCAGGACACCGTCCAGGAACCAAGTCGCATCGTATACCAGGTTTGTATCCTTCCATTCGTCGTATTTTTCTAAGTTAAGTGATGATAAGCAACAAACAAAACTATGAGATTCATCTGTATGAAGAGTGATCTCAGAGCATATGTTTGTCATGTGTACTTTTAATCCGTTCGTTTTGTAAGCTTCTGGATTAACTTTATTCGTATTGCCTTTAAAGAGGATATATGGCTCACCAGTTGCTTTACGCTTTTGGATAAGTTTACCCCATCTTTTTCTCGCTTCTTGGTCTCCCGCTTCAAGCTTTCGCATAAACTTATCGCCAACGACAGCACACTGATGTAAGTTAAGAGATTGCCTGTTGACGTCCCCTTTAGGTTCCCTAATTTCAATCCAATCGATGAAATCATCGTGCTCAATATTGATGTTAACTGACGCAGCTCCTCTTCTAACGCTACCTTGGTTGGTTGCGAGTATAGTTGAGTCATAGATTTTGCAAAAAGGGACAACTCCGTCTGATGTTCCATTACCTGTAATTCTTGCTCCGGCGGGTCTAATCATATTTACACCGATACCTACTCCGCCGCCGTGTTTTGCAAGTAGCATCATTTCTAACTTTTTCTGTCCAATATCTTGTATTGAATCTGCCACGTCTATACCAAAACAGCTTATAGGTAAGCCGCGATCAGTACCTGTATTAGACAGCACAGGAGAGGCTAAACATAGCCAACCCTGCCATATATACTCAAAAAACTTTTCAGCGAGTTCTGGCTTATATAAACGTCTTGCAACAGCATTACAAACTCTCATATAAGCGTCACGTGGTGTTTCTCCTTGTAGAAGATAACCACCAGCAATAGTTTTTTTATAAACTTCGGTATCACCCCAGGACGGGTAGTCAACACCTTTTTTCCACTCGTTATTCCACATCTAATTTTGTTTCTTCAGTTTTCGTCTTGTTCAAAAAATCTGTTTTCATATCTTCTAGTGCCTTCTCGTACCCAGGCACTCGTTTTAAGGTCTCTAGCGTCCCAACCGAGAGGTCTTTTAAGTTTTGCAGCTCCTTTATTATTGCTTGGGTGTTGGCCCCGAGTATTTCTACTCTGTTCCACATCTCTATTAGTTTGTTTTCTTTCATTTTTCATATATTTTTACTTAAAAATACCGGGCTACCGTCTTTTGTAAATACTTTAAAAAAATTTTCTTCTTCAATTATTTCAATTTTTTTATTTTTAAATCTACTTGGGTATTTTTTAAGCGCGTATTCTTTTATTTTATCCATTATTAAATAAGTATATTAAGTATCCTATTGTTACATTTAAATTAACGGCTACTAAGTTCCACTGTTTAGCCACAAAAACTTGGGGCGTTGATAATATTCCGCCTATAACGTAAGTAATGCCACCTATAGAACCATAAGACAAAAGATAAGGAGACATCATAATAAAAGCTGTTCCCATGTACCCTAATCTATTAGATATACGTTCTTTAGCGCTTAGCCTGCGATCTTGAACTAAAAGTCTTAAAAAGCTTTTTTTCCATCTAAACTCACACCTTTGGCAAGTCTTTTTACCGGCATGTTTAAACTTAGAGTTTTTCTTACGTTTCTTGCATATATTACATTCTCTCACTACCAAATATCTTCAAAATCTTCTCCTTCATTTGCTTTTGAGTAGTCAGTGGGACGTACAGCAAAAAAATCAGTATGAGTGTGGCCACCAGTAAGATGATAAAACCAATCAAGGGATTCTGCTCCTGATTCATCGTAACTAAAGTATCCGCCGAGGTCGATGTAACCGAGCTCAACCAGCTTTTCATTAAGTCGCTTTTTAATAAATTGTTTAAGATCATAAGCTTTTAAATTTTCAATATCACCGAGCTCGAACATTTTGTCAATATATTTTTCTTCTGCGTCTAGCATTGTTTTAGCCGCTTCAATTACATTTTCCCTACAATCTTCTAATAGCGTTGGTATTTCATCACACATATGTCTAAACAATTGACATCCCATTTTAGAGTGTAGAGATTCATCCCTTACGCTCCATTTCATTTGCTGTCCGATACCTTTGAGTAAATTACGTAATTGAAAGCTATAAAGAACAGCAAAAGCAGAATACAAACTAACTCCTTCTGCGAATGCACTAAATATAGCCAGTGATTTACCAATACCCACGGGATCATTACCATTGTAAGCAACGAGATTATCAAATCTATCTGCTGTTGCTGGCTCGTGTAAAAATGCTTCAAAATCTTCAAGACCAAGTGTTTCATTTAAATAACTATAAGCAACCGCATGAATTGTTTCTTGTGAGCCAAACATCATTGCCATTTGTTGTATTTCATGTTTTGGAAACCAACCTACAACTTTTTGTGTCCAGTAATCTGAAACAGCGCATTCTGTTTGTGCAAAGCCCAATAATATATTACCCACCAGGTTGCGTTCTTCTTTTGTTAACTTTTCGTTCCAATCCTTAACGTCACCTGACATAGGTATTTCGGTATGGAGCCAGAACGCTTGAGCTTGCTTAAGCCAGCCCTCAGTATAGTATTCTGGGTATTCAAATGGTTTGTATGCGATTCTTTCATCAAATAACCCCATTATTATCTTCTTTAAAAAATGTTAATATTAATTCTATAAAAGGTAAATACAAAACGTGTTCTGTATTATTATCATTTTCATAGGTCCTTATTCCAAATAAGATACCAGGATAAGTTCCTATTTCTAATTGCCAATCTCTCATCAATAAATATATATTTTATTTTTTTTATGTAATTCTACTATATCTTTATATTTTATATAACCTTTATTTTCTATAGACCATTTAGCGAAACGGTCAATTTGGCGTATAGCATAGTTTTTTCTAGCTAGTTCTTTCGCATTTCCTTTATTATCTCTATTACCCGATCGCATTCTTTTTGATTTTGTGGTTTAAATAATACACAATTAGGAAACTGCTCTGAAACTAATTTTTTAAATAGCTTCCAACGTATAGGGAAAGACTCATTAGCCCTCCCCTTTGTTTCAATAATAAAATCTTCGCCAATAAAATCCGGAGTATACTTGATAGGTAGTATTCTCTTGGATCCTCTATTGGTAAATTCACCTTTTCCATTAGCTTGCTTTTCATATGCTTCATTCGCTAAATGAAAACCATTGACTAAAACAAAAGTTTCTCCTTCATATGTGGCTTTAATTTTATTTTTACGTAAGGCCATATACATATATCTTTCTAGCCCTGAAGCAAAATTAATACCATCATAAGTTATTTTTTTAGATTGTACTGGCCCTCTTTTTTTAGTTTTCTTTCTCATTATACTGTTTTAATAACTGCTCTTGAAAATCTTCTGTTAAGCATGTTTTAAGCTTTTCAATATAATTAACTGCATCCATAAGCTCTTCTTGTAAGTGTGTTAACCATACGTCAACATGGCTCACATCATCATGCAACGTTACACCGTATTTTTTATAACCTACATCAGAACGCTTTTGAAACTTTTCAATTACTTGTTGAATTATTTTATCTCTCATACTGTATCTTTTACGAATGTACCATTCTTCATTGAACCAGTTCTATTAGATATTTCATCATAAGCAGCCCCAATACAAGTTTCAATGTTGACGTCGTTAAGATGGGCAAGATTAGTGAGCACAACAACACAATCACCAATAGCGTCAATAAGATCGTCTTTGTTGCTTTTAAGTACTGCCTGCGATAATTCTCCGGCTTCTTCATATAATTTAATTAATTGTGTTTTAGAATCACCTTTGTCGTATAGGCCTCTTTCTTTAGCCCATTCTCTAATCAATTCAAATTGATCTTGATGAGAATATAGTTTTTCAGGTGTGTGTTCTTTATTTAAAAAAGCCTCATAAAAAGCTTTATTATAAATGTAACAACGGTTGTTATTATACATTGAAGGTTTAGCATTAGCTAGTATCCAGTTAATAGTTTCATCAGAAAGAAAAAAGGTTCCAAATGATGTTTTCCATTTGAGACCTTTATTGTCTAATAAATTACCCTTTAATTTGTTTAAAGGGACTGGGAATGTTGAGGTTTGTTGTGTTGGGTTTATTTTCATTTTATTTAATTTAATTAAATCGGTGTATAACTGACGGTCTGTTCTGTAACCGTATTTTTTTTGTAAAATCAATTCCATTTCGGATGCTTCCCGAACATCTTCAGATGAAAATATGATCTCATATTCTCCAGGTTTATAGCCCTGTTGATTATGGACACGTTTATTTAAATTACGCGTCATACCTATTTTTTTATCTGGAATATGGTAAATATAATACATTTATCTAAATTTAGCAACTACTATTATTTTTGTTGTAGATCTTGCAACACCAAATCCTACAAAACTATAATTTGGCGCGAGCATATTATCCAAAGTTATTGGGTCATCTGTATCTATTGCCCAAGCTATAGACGCGTCTAAATATGGGTTATAGTTAATAGGTATGTTAACATTATCAATTGAAAATATTGATTCTCCAAAATCATCATTTTGAGTATATAAGCTATTTGATAATAACAATTCATTAGCAAATCTGCTTGCATATAAACACAAGTCAGGGTCTATACTGAGGTCATCTTCATAATAATATGTTCTTAATGTATTTTGAAACTTTAAAGCTTCATTGACGTCTGATTGACCTATTGCGAATATAGGTAATAATAATAATATATATATAATTTTATTCATATTTTTTTTCTTTTATTTTATTAATAATTCTTTTACTTCCTTCAGATAAAAACTCTGACATATAATTACTTTTTTTAAACCAAAGCTCAGTATCCGACTGAGAGTGGGGCTTTGATTGGTGGGTGTGGTTCATATCCTTGTAGTTTAATCATGTTACGAGTTGGTATTCTTAAGAATTGTCCTGCCCCTTCAATAATATTAAGCCCAAAATCAACGCTAACATTAGGCAAAGGCTTAATAGAGCGGCTTAAATACTCTTTAGCTTGATCATGATGATTATTATAAAGATGGCAATCACCAAGTGAAGCAATAAGTTTATTCGGTTTATACCCAAGTCCTTCAGCGAGCATAACAAGTAATAAGCCATAAATAGCAAAATCGTAAGGCAAACCAAGAAAAACGTCAACTGATCGCTGACTCCACATAAGATCCATTTTACCATCATTTATATAAATTTGAAAATTATAATGGCATGGAGGCAAAGCCATATCGCTAAGATCAGATGGATTCCAAGCGTTGACCATAAGGCGTCTACTATTCGGATCTTTTTTGATGTCAGTAATAAGTTTTCTAATTTGATCAATCCCATTAAAATTGCGCCACTGAACGCCGTAAATAGGACCAAGTGTCCCGTCTGTTCTACCGGACCGCTCATAATCCGCATTCCAATAAGTAAGACCATTATCATTAAGATACTTAATATCTGATCGCCCCTCAAGGAACCAAAGTAGTTCTGTGATTGCATGTTTGAAATATATTTTTTTACCTGTTAATAAGGGGAATCCAGCTGCCATATCATGCTTAAGCATTCGTCCAAAGACAGCTCTTGTCCCAGTTCCTGTTCTATCATTTTTAGGTACTCCTCCGTGGAGTAATGATGATAATAATCCTCTGTATTCATCTTCTACGTTTATCATAATAGTATTTACACATTTCATAATAACTGACCCATATGGTGTCTCTATCGTATTCATAGGGTGCTAAATGCACTTTCTTATAGTTGTTACTCATCGCTATTCCAATGTGCCATTTATTTTGTTCATTTTTTATACCTATAGGAGATATTATTATACCGTTGTTGACACAATACCTATACCATTTTATTTCATCTTTTGATGGGATATAACTTGGCATTGGTACTGGTTTTTTCCATTTAGGCATTATTCCCAGGGCATTTTATCTTCTATACCAATAGGCTCGTGTGGCATAAAACAACCAGACTTTGGTTCCCATTTAAAATGGGCTTCAGCACCGTTCTCGCCTAGGTTTTGAAATTTGACTTTAAGTACTTTTGCCTTAACTGTCCTATTTTCATAGTCACGATGTACAAGTAAGCCATGGTAACTAGCATCATACCATTCTCCACCACCTTTAATGTTGTACATAGTCGGTTCTTCAATTCTACCGTTTGCGTCTTTATACATTTTAGTTGGGTGCGCAACAATAATAACAAGTACATCATATTTTTTAGCAAATATATCAATTTTAGTCAAATATTCTAGCGTATAAGTGTTAACGTCTCCATTAGCAGAATCCATATCTCTTACTTTATTATATGGATCAATTACTAAACACTTTATCCCTTTTCTTTTTACAAGTTCAGCACCTTTGCGTAATACAGCGTCTAATGTGTACCTTTCCATATCTATAAAAAAGAAATTGTCATTAACGTGTTCAGCCACTTGATTCCATTTATCTCCGCCAATTTCAGATTTTGTAGGCATACCCTGCCATACTTTACGCATTAGCTTATGAGCATGCAAATACGTTGGTTGATTTTCAGGTGAAGCATAAGCTGTTTTCCACCCATGTTTGTTATTATAACCAACCGTCATTTGATCTACAAAGTCTGATTTACCAGAAGAGGGTATACCAGTAACAGTAATGAACTGCCCAGTATAAGTAGAAAATATATCATCAAAATTAGGTAATCCGACTTGATAACCCGGTTTAAAACCATTTTGTACAAAATCCGTAATTTCGCCTTCAATGTCCCTGAACGTTGTAACGTTCTCCAAAGGGACTGGTCTCGCTTGGGTAATACACTGTACCAGGTCTTCTTTTCCATATTTAATTAAAAATTCGTTAGCGTCTTTACAATCTACAAATGACGCAAGATAGCATATCTCTGCACCTAGCCTTCTGACTAATTCATTTTGCAGTGCTTGTCCAGCATCATCCTGATCTACTGCTATAATTATTTTTTCTTTATCATTAAAATAATCAATACAGTTATCCAAATAATCTAAATTATTTGAATTTAATGTTGCACCGTTTGGCACAGATACAACATTTGTTATGCCAGCCTCATGAAAAGAAAGTACATCCATTTCTCCTTCAACAATAACACAATACTCATAACCAACTATACTATTGATATTGTAAAATACTTTTTCAGCACCTTTGTATAGCTTAAAGTTTTTCCTACCGTCTCTATACTTAACGTTTACAAGTTTATCACCTATATAGTAGTTGAAGTGTATAGCATTTTCTTGCTTACCTGTTTGTGGCATAAACTCAGGACCCTCAGAAACTTTTAAATCTTCTAAGGAATCCCGAGAAATACCACGCGATTCAAACCACTCTTGTACTTTTGTACTTGGTGTTTTAATCGGAATTGGTGTTGGTAAAACGTATTCTTTTTGTGCTTCACCCTTTCTTTTGTAAGTATGTAACTGAAATGTGCTATTACAGTTGTGGCATGTTCCGAGACCCCGTTCCCAATCATAAGAAGCGCAGTTGGCTTTTTGATTTGCGGGTTTCCTGTCAGAAGAACACAAGGGACAAGTCCCCTGCGTTTTACCCTCTGGCAAGCTATATTGATTGAATTTATCAATCAAAAATCCATTGATCTCTGTTGTTTCTATCATACTTAATCTTCTATTGTATTACCATCGCCGGTATCTGCAATCCAATCATCATAATCTTTCATTAGAAAGGTAAGTCTGGAACTACAGGACTAGCATTTGTTGTTGGAGGCATATTAGGTTGAGCCCCATCTCTTGGTGGAGGTGACGGAAATTGTCCGTTAGTCCATACTACTTGAGCATTACCTAAATAGGTTTTTGCTTCTTTTGCTTCGCGTTCTTCTTTAGATTGTGAAACAATAACAGGACCTTGATTACCATATTGATCAACTTCATCGTTAATTGTAATTGTAATAGGTAAATACTGTCCTTTTTTACCCGGAATAATTTTATCCTTAGGTATAGCGCTTAAATTGATACTTGTTTTTACTATTCCAGCCATTAGTAAGTAGATAATTGATTAAACATTCTTTTTAATTGGTTTTTTGATGCACCTGTTACTCTACGCAAATTGTCTACCGCTTTTACGTGGCTTTGATTGCTGTAAAAGTTTTTTTCTGTAGTCTTCATTCCGGTTACATCACATGTTTTTAACTTTCGTCGTGCCATAATTTAAAGTGTTTTGGTTAAAAAAAATTGGTTTGGGTCAAACCCGTTGGTATTAAAAAATAACTCATAGTTTTCGGTAGCTTTAAGAACTTTATCCCGTCCTGATTCATAGAAAGCATCTGAGCAATCAAATAATCCTATTTGATTAGTACCTTTGTCAATTGCGATAAATACTAAGTCATAACCAAACAATATACGGTATATATAAGCTTGGCTATCATAATTATATTTTTTTGCACTGTATCTAAAGCCTTCAAGGTCATTTGTTGTTTTGAGGTCAATAATTAGCTTTTCATCATGATTAACAATATCAGCTTTACCTTTCCATTTATTGCCCATAATTTCAGCAACTCCAGGTACTTCATATTCAATCTTAGCATCTTTACGCTCACCTCTAATATAATCTTTGCAAATTTTGTTTGCAAGTAATTTATCTCGCATTAATTCAATCATATCTACTTCATGTTGCAATAGGCATAATTCACCACCAGATAGCTCTTTATACATTTTTGTATTTCTTGTAGATGACTCAATAATTTTGTATTTATCAAGTTTATCTGGTTCAAGGATACAAGTGTGAAAATAGCCACCAACTAAAAATGCACTCGTTTGTTTAGACGGTTTTTTAAAGTTAAGGGGATTTTTAATTAATGCGGAAATGTCTGAATTGCTTAGAAATTGTTTTCCATATTCACCATAATAGTGTTTGTCATCTCTAAGCTTTTTTATTGTTTCTTGATTCATAAGATTTTAATTCAGACCGGTCTTCAACAGACACGTTATATTTGGCTGTTATATTAGCCGTTGATCCTCCTGATGAAATATATTGTAATGCTTTAGCCCACTCTTCTGATCCTTTACGCAATTGAGGCTTGCTGCCGTGCGTATTTGTTGCGTCAGAATCTTGGGTGTCGTCAATTAACAATAAATTACCAAGAGCATATTTTTTACCATAAGAAGATGCAGAACCAAACTGCTGAGGTACTTGCATACCCTTTTGATTAAAGTCTACACCAACTAATGCAGATGCTGGAATAAAATTAGCGCTTTCTGTATCAAATACAGTTGCGGTTGATTCAATTACACCATCGCCTAGGTATTTCTCATTAACAGTAAAATATACTTTATACTTTTTGTTAAATGGTTTAAGTGCTTCTAGGATGTCTTCGGCAGATCGGAAGTTGTATTTGCCGAACGAGTTATAGCGTGATTTTTTCGCTTTAAACTCTTCTTGAATTAAACTTAATTTTTCGTGAATAGTCATATTATATATTACATATTAGGGTTAATAATTACATTAAATCTGCTACTTGATTTGGGTCAACTGTTTCAATTAACTTATTAATAGCATCGCGTTTTATTTGTGATATTCTTACATAAGATGCAGCGCCTTCAATACCTATTTTATCAGCTATTTCTTTTGCAGACATTTTATCACAATCTAAACCATAGCTCATTCTTAGAACATCATATTCTTTTATATTAAGATTAACTTCCATTATAGATAGTAAATATTTATTTAATATATCTATGTTATAAACTTCGGTTTTATCTTCAATATCCATTATTATATTGTTTTCTAATGGCTCGTCTATTGATGAAAATACACTATTGAAAAACATTTCAACAGTTGCTTTTTCTTTTTCAGAGTTTTTACGCATATCATTAAGTTTATGCTCTGGTATACGTATGTTGCCCCTGTTTATATCAATGGCTCTTCGTATTGCTCCTTTAATACGTTTAGATAAAAAAGATTTAAGTGTTTTATCAGGATTTTCTGATTCATCAATAACATTCCAATCTAGTTTGTCTATTGCTTGTATTAAACCTATATAGCCTTCTTGCAACATATCATTAATTGTTAATACTCCTGATGCTTGTTGTGTAGAAGAAAACCTTCGCGCAATGTTTTCAACGAGTGGCATTTCTTGAATAATCAGATCCGTGCGCGGATTTCCTGTTGGAAGTCTATGCTCGTAACTTTCAATATCAGTTTTATGCCTGATATAATTTTTTACGTTATATTTTTTCATTGTTTAGTATATTTTTCTCTTTGTTTAATTGAGTGTTCATATTTCTATAAACCGTTCTTGTTGATACACCAATAGCATTAGCTATCTTTTGTATAGTTATTTTTTCTTTTTTATCGCTTAGCAGAAGCATTGTTTCATAAATATCTTCTTCAGTACATTTTCTTGTTTTACCAATTAACCTGCCTACTATTTTTAGTTTTTCATGGACCTCTAAGCCTGATTGATCTTTAAATATAATTTTACGGCGTTTATTTTTTGGTGGCGAATCTAAGTCATATGTATACAGCTCATCAATCATATTATCTATTAAAGAACTTGGTGCTACGAATGTAATAAAATTATTTGATATATTAGCTATAAATTGAGCAATTTTTTTCATATCTTCTTTTAATAAATGCGGATTTAAATACCATAATACTAATAAATGCCATTTCAAAGACTTGTAAGTGTTTATTTTTGCTTTACTGCGGAACAATTCGTAACACTGGTACGTGCCATGCTCATAGTACCAACCCCAATCGTATGTTGTAGTAGGCACATCCGTTGTAGGATACGCCCTATACACAATGCGATTGTTATTTAACCATTTTAAATTATGTGACATTAGCTTGTTACTTATTATCATTATAGGGTATTCGTCATGTTCGCAATATACGCAATCTTCTTGAATATTTCTTTATAAGCGCTGCTTTTCTTTTTAAAACTTTTATAGGCATACGGTTTTCAGAATGTCCAATTAAAACATCATCAATAATTTCATTACGTAATTGTGAAATAGTTTTCCAAATAAATTCTGCATGCTCTCGCTTACGATTTCTTTTTATTCTTCTTATTATTTGTTTTATCATTTTTACGGAATTTTTTAATTTTTACAGCTATATTATTATAGTTTGTGTATAGCAAATGTTGGTATGTTTTTTTACTCATATTAATTACTTATTTTTCTGAATAACCACGCTTTATTTGAACGAGGTTTTGTTATTACTAAATTTGTTGTGCCAGTTACAAAATGCAAAGTGTATTTGTCATTTGGTTTTGTAATTTCTAAATAGTTACCTACTATTTTAAATGTTCCCGTAACTGTTTGTGAACCGGTCACTCTTCTAAAAGTACCGTCCCATCTCATAGTTAAAAGATCGCCATCATGGCTAACCCAGTGCCCCGTTACATCATTTAAATCTTGTGCGTGTATAACACAACTGATTAGTAACGAGATAGTTATAAATAGTTTATTCATAATTACGAAATGCTTTAGCTCGAGGAAAACGATATGCACCGGATGGTGTACGTTCGAAGTACTCGAATGTTAATTGTTTATTAATAAAATAACCACGTGCAGCCCAAATATCTTTGCGCTTTTGTATGGTTAGTGTAGGCCAAGGTACTTCAACTACTCGATTGTCTGAATCAACACCGAGGAATTTACCAAGACCGCTTTTGAACTTGCCTTTACCTTC
>VMHT01012635.1_pt1 | contig 11612 bp, 23 predicted proteins | sample 4693611 | NCBI WGS metagenome assembly VMHT01 (sample SAMN12280063, study PRJNA550983) | marine metagenome | isolation source: seawater sampled from same location over 5 years 0.02-0.2 micron viral filtrate | place: USA: collected off the coast of southern California halfway between the port... ... | reverse complement strand
AGATGATGATGACTATCAAGAATTTAGCAAACGCAAGTCTACTGTGTTTGATCAAATTAAAAGAAGTGCAGGCTCATTAAATCCAGATGAACCAAAAGACGATCCTACACAAGGAGATACTGTAGGTAAAATAAAGGCTCAGACTGACTCCACCAAACTTAAACAATTCTTAAATAACTTAGGAACTGACTAAGTTATGAAGACATTTCAAAAAAAGTTAAATGATTTTTTCAAATGGGTAAAAGGCACTGAGCTAGTGCAATTAGAAGATATTGATGTGAGTGAAGATCCTGTCAGACCAGAACTTAGTTTAGAATGGCGTAAAGATTTTGGCAGAACAATATTTGGTTTGAAGTTTGAAGAAAATATAGAAGGTATAGTTTGTGTAGCATTTACTAATGATGTGCCACAAAGTGTAAGAGAATTAGAACTTATGAGCGAAAATGCAGATATGAAAAAAGATGCATCAGTAGCAGTGGCTTATACTGTTTGGTCACGTAAAAGAGGAGCAGGCAGAGAAATAATTCACAAGTTATTAGAACATGTTAAAGTGAATAAAAATATTAAAAGAGTTGTTACTCTATCTCCCCTAACACCGATGGCTACACATTTTCATATACGTAATGGTGCAAAACTAATACAACACAATCCAAATACACAAAACTTTGAATATACTATTCAACCTTAATACAGATAGCTTCCCTACCCGGAGGTAACTCTCCGTTAGCATTTCCTATACTGTGTGCTAGTTCTTCTCTTCTAACAACACACTGTTCTATAGTATCAAACTTAACACCTGGACCCATAGCATTAACAGACATAATATCATTGCCTACTATGATTATGTATAAAAGAATCCATTTCATTTTTGACTCCCTAGATTTCCTCTAATATAAATAATTAGCGTTGGCAACAACGACTAGGCAAGAAAAAGAGGCTATTATGGCAACAAAAGATTTAGAAAACATACAAAGGCTATTGGACAGATTTAAAAGGCCTATCCCACCCGGAGACACTTATCAAATCCGTTTAGCTGAAGAATTTGAGCTCATTCTCTCTCAACGTTTCACTGATTACTTCATTCAAATCTGCGATATTATAGACTTGACTACCGACATGACACACATGACACGTGGGTCTGCTGGTTCTAGCCTAGTTTGTTACTTGTTAGGAATAACAGATGTTGATCCTGTCAAGTGGCAAATACCTGTGGCACGGTTCATGAATCCTATGAGGGACGACCTGCCAGATGTCGATATTGATTTTGAACATTGGCGACAAACAGAAGTAATGAATCGCATATTCAAAAAATGGCCAGGCAAAACAGCACGGTTAAGCAATTATGTGACCTACAAGGAAAAGTCAGCCCGCCGAGAAGCCGCAAAGCGACTCGGTGCCACAGGTAACTTGCCACGCAACTTTACATATGAAAAAGTAGGAGTAGATCCTACAGAAGCAAAACGTATAGAGCGTAAGCTAATAGGCAAGAAAAGATGCATATCAAAACACTGTGGAGGAATCGTAATGTTTACAAGGCAACTACCAAAATCACTTATATCACAAGACAATCAAATACTACTAGACAAACACGAAGTTGAAGACTTAGAACACCTAAAGGTCGACATACTAGCCAATAGAGGTTTGTCACAGCTAATGGATATTGATCCATATACCAAACTAGTGGATTACCCGCACACAGACGCACAGACAAGCGCCTTGTTAGCAAGAGGCGATGTATTGGGTGTAACACAGGGAGAATCACCAGCAATGCGTAGACTGTTTAGAGCAATACAACCCACTTGCGTACAAGACTGTGTGTTTGCAACAGCTATGATTCGGCCTGTTGCTATGTCGGGCAGACAGAAAGCGGCCATGTTCCAAGACTGGTCAAAAGAAGCTGTACAGGACAGTATAGTATTTGAAGATGATGCTATAGAAATAATAAGCAATATCATCGGTGTTGATAACTATGAAGCTGATATGTATCGCAGAGCATTTGCAAAAAAGAATGATGAAAAGATTCTTGAATTTGTTGAAAAGCTCGGAAACAATCCACGTAAGCAAGAAGCTATGGCGGCACTGCAAGAACTATCTGGTTTTGGGTTATGCAGAGCTCATGCTGTTAACCTTGGTAGACTCATCTGGGCACTTGCATATCAAAAAGCACACAACCCAGAAGAGTTCTGGAGAGCAAACTTAAAACACTGTCAAGGGTCATATCGAGGTTGGGTATATCAATGTGAAGCACATCGTAAGGGAGTTGAAACAACACCTGGATGGTGGCGAACAGGATTTCCACGTGGCTTTGGTGTGCGTCAGCAATGGTTAGATAGGGTAGAGTTTGCAGGCGTAATTGCCAATGGTAGGGTGTTCAGAGGTCGTAACAATCGTTGGGTAACATTTGTAACCCTAGGTACTAACTATGGAGAATACATAGACGTCACCATACAGAAACCTTTTGGGTATAGAGATGGTGACATAGTAATAGGCTCAGGAAAAGTAAAACATTCTAATAATTCTGACTATATACAAACAACAGATGCAAAACTTTTAACATGGAGTGAATGGAATGGCCGTAATACAAAGACCCCCAAATGAAGCACTAGCCGGTGAAGCATTGATATACGAAAGGGCCAACGGACAAACCTATGCTAAATTTAGAGACCCTCCCAGACGTATAGATTACCCAGGTAGATGGCACATAGGAGGTGAACCACAGGAATCTATATCCTATGATCTGTGGAAAGATCTGTTCTCAATGGCTGATGAGAACCCACAGTTAAAAAAACAACTAGAGAAGACTGTGAACCTATACTATCTAATGGGCGGTAAAGAAAAACACAAATGATACTAGATGAACAAACAGGTAACTGGGTAAGAGTGCGAAGACGCATAGTAAAATATACTTCTGGTGGCAAAAAGCTAAAACGCAAGGTTTGGTATAACAAAAGACGTAAGCTGTATGTAAAGACATACAACTATTTTGATTCTGGATGGTACACAGGCATAACAAAATGGGTTCCAAAAGCCTATCCCAACATGTTAGTATCGCACAGCCACAGTGAAAGCTCAATGACATTTACCTATAAGCCCATACAAGGCACAGTGCTTTCATCACGGTTTAGATGGACAGAAAAATTTTGTGAACAGGTGTATCAGTGGTTATGTGATGATCTAGATCGCACATGGCCTATTGTACACGGAGACTGGTCACCAAATAACATCATACAGAACAAAGATGGATTTCATATGATTGACTATGACGACATCTACAATGCAACACTTAGAGCTGAGTTTAACAGTTTAACTGAAGACCAACACAAAGATCTATTACGCAAAGCCATACACAAAGACCTAGTAAAAGCTCTACCCTACTTGAAACTGTCTATGAATTCCTGAGCAGTCCATTTGGGTCTCCAACCCAAGCTGTGTAGATAGGCCACATCAGCACAGGTATTTTCTCTTTCGTGTGCAGTTTTGGTATGCAGTCTCACAGGTACTTTGGGAGCAAGGTCTGTCAGCTTAACGCTTTTGCCTGTGCCTATGTCTACCCAATTGACAAATGCTCTGGGTTTGCTTTCAATCAACAGGTGTACAGCAGAGCATACATCATCAAGGTGTATGAAATCACGTGTGTGTCTGTTCACATACTCCAAACGATTGTTCAACAGTAGATCCCAGAACATGTGACGCCTAGGCGTAGCACTGTACACAGTGTGAAACCTCATGTGTGTGATCAGGCTGTGTGGTATCTGCTCCATGGCCAACTTGGTCATAGCATAGGGATTTCTATAGGGTTCATAGATACTGCTACTGCTGGCTGTGAATATGGGCACGTCACTGTAGAAATCAAACAGACGTCTACTGCCTTCAACATTGGTACGCCAGTAACGAGCTGGGTCTTTCAAACTGCCTTCCACGCCTGCTTCACCTGCTAGGTGTATCACACAGTCTATGTCTGTGGGCAGTTTGCAATCCAGTATGTCAGAGCCTGAACGTCTATCCAAACCCACACAGAAATATTCCTGTTCCTGTAGATACTTGATCAGTTGAGAGCCTATGAATCCCATGTGTCCTGTGATCAATACCTGTTTCACTGTGTGTTCCTCTGCATACCCCAAGCGGTCATGCTCCAATGTTCACCTTGAGTGGGTGCTGTGGCTCTGTGTAGATCACGTGAGGGAAACGTCACTGCCCAGCCTGGTTCAAGATCAAATGTATGATCCTCCAGCTCCAACACAGCTCCGGGTGCTGATTGCAGTGTACACACTAGACTGAGTGATCTGTTGCTGTCACGTGACTGCCATGCGGGTATGAAATCTCTATGCCAATCATACAGTTCACCTGCACAGTATCGTGCAATCTGATAGGGTCGTTTGATCCAATGCACAGGCAGTTCTGCTGTGCTGACCATGTGACTGCGAATTTCATTTACCAATGAGTCTCCTTCGTCTGTGTACCACGACACTGAGTTTGTACGCATTGCAACTGTGCCTGGCAGAGTCCAACCTGGTGTCATACCTCCACGCTGTTGAGATTTAACAATCTGTCTGCACTGCTTGTGCGACAAGAGTTTTTGCGGTTGGTACAACATGTGTTATTTACTACTATAGCATCTCTAGTCAAAAAGTCAACCTGGATGATACCAAAATCCGCGGAGCGGTAAAGCGGTTTTTTTAGAACAACGCGAAGCGTTTGCGGTAGCAAAAAGCCGGACAAGCAGATTTGAGTATAACAGTACTGTATGGTGTGTATAGGATTGAAAATCGTTCAATCGCCACTACAGACTAGTCGCATGGTGTTGCAATACCCCTACAATACTGATTGTGAAAAATATGGCTCTTATTTGTCGTTGCTGGAGTGCAAACCCTGTGTAAACTTCGTTAGCACCAGTTCACAGTGTAGAGGGGTTCGTGTACATAAGTACTTGTATGCAGGATGCTTATGTCGCTGTGTTTCAAGACCTAGTAAGCACAGCTAGAGAACAAACTGGGATTGAATTTCCACTGCACATAGAACACTATGTTGTTGCACTTCTTGCTCAGCATGTTGATCGTGCAGACTTCCTACCTAAAAGCTCGTTCGCTGAATCAATGCTGACTATACACAACTCACGCACTGCTAAAGAACTGGGCGATACATGCCTATTTGTAACTGGTGTGTTTCCTAACTACGGTATTGATAGACGTTACTATATGAGCATAGGACAGAGTGCATACACTCGTATAGACACAGAACTGTTTAACACTGTGAGTGAACACTTTCCTACTATTGCAGACTTTATACAGGTGTGTGTGCATGGTTGTGAAACAGACCCAATACAGCTTTACGACTACGACTGGTAAGTATCTTTTCAACAGAACCAAAACGATCTTGCAGTCCCTGTGTCATTATGGTCATCACAGTTTGATACTGTTCATGTACAGTTAGATCATATGATGATACGTTAGGTTGAAAATATTCACGTAGATGTTTACGCATGGTTTCACGCTGACGATGACAGCGTCGAAGCGTGCCAATACAGCGTAGGAGGTCAAGCTTCTGTGACACAGTAAAACGTGGTAGAGCGGATTCTCGTTCTAACTGTCGTACAAGACTGTTTATTGGTAGATGTGTCATTTCTTATTGCGTGGAGGATCAAAAACACCTATGAGTATCAGTATCACTATGAGTAGCAGTATGATGCCTGCTGTGAGCTGTATGTCCGCAGATGTTTCAAGCATAACTGAGTATTTACTCGAAAAGGGTTCTGTGTGTAAAAAAATAAAATTACAAAAAATTTAGGTGAAGTACTTATAGATTCGGCCTGGTGATTTTACTTCGGCTTAAGGCTACTGTAAGCTCATGTAATCGTTGCGTAATAAGCCCGACCACCCCTCGAGAAATATTTTTTTTATTTTCTCTTCGGCCAAAAAAAAAGGCGACATCTCTGCCGCCTCAGTTGGGGATTTGCTGTAGAAATTAATCCATTCTAGAATTGCTGTAGATCTTTACGTCTGGAAGCTCAGCTCTAACTGTGCTCACGTAAGCATTAGCACCAGCCTCCTTAGCTGATATGCTCTGTGTGAAACTCTTACCTGGGTTCCACAACTGCCAGCCTCCGCCGTATGCCTTGTCGAAGCCTACAGCTTTAAAGCTCTTGCCCAGCTTAGAAGCACCGTTCACATATGCTGTGACCCAAGCAAAGCCACAAGCGTCATGCTCGCCATACTTGTTGATGTAGTCTGCGGTAGCTGTCTCAGCCGCTACCAAAGCCTTAGTGTGAAGTTCTCGTGTAAGCATAAGTGCCCTCCTATATTGATTTACGAGTTGTTATTGATTCTGCAGGCTCAAAGCCCATACCAGCTACACGATATAGACTGCCGTCTACTTTCATGTAGTCACCAACGGATGTTGATCTGTGTCCCATATCACCTACGGGCTTTACAACTTCAACATCATCGTTCTCATCGCCGTTGTCTTCGATATCAGTTCTGCTCCATGAACCCTGTACATTGTTGGTCCAACGGTAAGCATATTCCAATGCCTCCATTACTCCCATACGATCGTCTGCTGTGACGTTGGCCATGTGCTCTGCTTTGTCTTCGAATGCGGCGTGTATTACTTCTATTTTCATGTGTCCCTCTTTTGTAGTTTATAATAAGATAATACAGTCTAAATCGTCTTAGGTCAACCTGTTTTGATTATCTTTGTTGCCCTCTGTGCTAGGGTGACCGAAGCCACCCTAGCTGATGAAGCAGAACGTGAGGGCAAGGTAGTTCTGCTTCGACTGTGTGCGGAGCGAGAGGGCAATCTATGCTCGACGCATCACAGTATTCTCCGCCATGCTCTCCCAACGATCTGGGAATGCCTTGGCTAAGTCTGCGATCTTAAGTACTGTCCTCAATGACAGCTCCCTAAGCTTCTTCTTGTTGATGTCCACATAGTCGACAATGTCGTCTATCTTGGACTCATGAAAGCCATACTCATTGAGCATGCCATCACCTGTGATCTGCTTGATTCTCAGCATCTTCTCTCGCTCAGTATCAATTGTCAAATCAATGTAGTGGCATCTGCTCTCAAGAGCTTCCAAGTGATCTCTCATCTTCTTGCTCTTGACATTATCGAACTTGATGTTCGTAATGAATATGGCTGAACCTTTGAATTCAAATGAATCCGGAACACCTTCGTTTCTCAACTTGAACGAGTCTGTGTTCCAATGTATACGCCTAGTCTTCTTAGAGTCCAGTGCGGCCTTCAATATGTTTAGGCAAAGCTCATCGCTGAACACGGAGTCACAGTCATCAAAGACTATAACGTTATCCTTGTCGGCGAACTTGTACAGTTTACAGTAGAGGCCTATTGCTGACATAGCACCCTTGACAACTTCATATCTAGGAGCTGTCTCACTCAGTGTGGAGATCAAATCGTGCTTTCCCAGCACCTTCTCAACTCCAAAGGATTTACCAACACCTGGAGGTCCTGATACGATCATAGCACGTACATCACCCTTCTTACAGGCCTTGGTCATGTCTTCCAACATGTCGAATCGCTCACGGAGTCTTTCGATGGTCTCTTCATCGCTCTCCTCACGTTCGGTCACTGTAGCATTGCCTGCATCCTCATATGACTCAGGACCAGTAACTCTGATCTTGATGTTTCTATCTGGGAAGCCAGCAACCGCATTGCCGTCAACTGTCACGTAACCACCTGCGGCTCCGATCTTGAACCCTTCTATGAGTGGGAACACCATCCCAGCCAAGTCCTGATCTTTACCACGGATTTTGTACGTGCCTTCAATAAGTCTGATTTTTTCCATAAAGCCCTCTCTTATGTTTAATTGTTATATACTGAGTATAGTCTCATAATGCATAAAGGTCAACCCCTAGTTTACCCAAATTAGTCCAAATCACAGACCCACTCACCTTCTACCCAATCACAGGTCAATGTGTCTCCAGTCCACCATGGGTTCTCAATTATCAATTGGGGAGCCCCGTGAATCGAAAGATCAGTCCTGACCACCTTTGATTCTCTCATTCCGTCGTCTGTCTTGAAACCTCTGTTTACGAATCTAACTTGCATTTTGCCCTCTTAACTTCTTTCTAACTATACTACGATATTATTCTCAAATGAAAGAGAAGTCAACCCCTAAGATGGCTTACGCCACCTCCTCCATCGTTATTCCCCTCTTGGAGAAGTCCTTAGGTGCCATCGGTGATACTCGGATCACTCTGCTGAGGTAATAGTCCCTACAGCTCTGAACCTCACCTGCATCGTCGGGCAAGTCTTTCGCCCACTCAGTCACTGTCTGGATATGACATGGGTATTCCTTAAACCCAATGCCGTTGTCCATGCATAGAGCGGCTACGAATGCCATAGCATCCTGCTCTCTATCCAGGTCCTCAACTAGGTACTCAGACCCAACCTTGAACTTCCAGTAATGGTTACCACTGGAGAACTTTCCGTCCTCTGAATGTGCGCCGTAATTTTCTAAAACTTGAGTTGAAACTATAAACATATTGCCCTCTTTCTAATTGTTATACTAAGAGTATAGTCTCATTAAAGACTATAGTCAACCTCTTTTGGTAAATTAATTTGCCACAGATATCTGATAGCCATATGACCAATGACCATTGTCCATATCGAAGACGCATCTATCCTTGTCTTCAACGAACACCTTGTCCATGTCGATGCCATACTTCTCTGAATGGCTTTCGCATAGTTCGATCCCTGTGACCTTGGCTTCTCCCCAACGAGTGTCAACCTTTGTGCCGATCATTATATACTTTCTCATTATGGTCTCCCTCCTATTAATACTGCACCTAAAATAAAACTCATCAAGCCACCAAAGCCGATGAGCATGGTTTCACCTAGACTGTTCGCATATTCCATGCACTTGCCATCACAGTCTCCGCCGGACCCTGCCATCAGGACCAGGCCAAACATTATAAAAAAACTTGCTACGATTGTTCTCATTTGCCCTCTTTCTAATTGTTATACTAAGAGTATAATCTCACTCTTCTTCATTGTCAACCGGTTTTGGCGGAACATAATTATGCCACGCCAACTTCTCTAACAGGTCCTGAGCTTCTCGCCAGGTAATGGTCCGAACGGAAGGCTGAGTTGATATTCGCCCACCTCTTGAAATAAACTCTTGAACGGTTTCTCTTCTTTGCATACGCCTCTTGGAAGTATAGGGTTGAGATACCTGCGATTGTTCAGGTATGATATAGGTTTATTCGATTTGATTATTCTAGTGATCTTCACGGTGCCCTCCGCTTCTAATTACAATGTGGGGGGCGACTCCATAGGCCGCCCCCGACGTAGATGACCTAAGCGGTCACCTTATCTTCGACCTCGGCCATCTTGGCCTCGATCTCCTTCATTATCTGAGGAGCATTTCGAACCACATATTCGTGGATGGCTCCCTGAGCCTCTTCACCTTGAAACTTCGGATGGCTCACCAATATCTGGCAAACCTCTGTTTTAGTGAACTCGCCACCCAACTCGATCAACTCGATCGCGTCGTGCTTGTTCTTCGCCAGTATCTTAACTCTGCTGACGAAATCGTTAGCGAATCGGATCTTTGTGATCCCATTCAATTTTGAAGTTCCCGCAACGGAAAAAGTTTTTGCTGTCTGTGTCATATAACCCTCCTAATGACTGTTTTAATTAATATACTAAGAGTATAAGGTCTATTTGAACAAGAGTCAAGAAAAAAGATTCTCAATGATTTCAATGGTTTAGCCCACATTCTGCTGTAAGTCATTGATTTTGTTGGAAATCTTTTTTTCATCTTTTTTGTCCAAAACCTAGTGGATCGTCTGATTCGTGTGGTTTTCATGCTCTTCTACCACTAGGACCTCTCGGGGATCACCTCCCCCATCAACCCAGGTCTCCATAGCATCTTGAAAGTCCATCGCTGTGACCGAGACCTCTTCAGTCGAGGTCTGGATCACGAATAGTCTGGGAGTGCTATTCATAGCACTCTCCGAAGTCTTCCCATTCCTGTTCCCAGGTAGGCTGACCATCGTCTTCATAGTCCTCCTCGTCCTCGTCGAACCTTTCGCTCAGTTCGTTACAGTCCATCATGTCTGCAACATCGTCCTCACTCATGTACTTGACGCACATGGTAACAACCGCCTTGGGATCTAGTACCCCTTCGTCGATCATTTCTAAAAGTCTGTTGGTTTCTTGTCTTGCCATTGGTGCCCTCCTATTGGCTTGTTTCTAATTATGCTACTATTATGAGGTCTATTGCCTCAAATGTCAACCCCTAATTTATAAGTAATTGCTCCAAATCTCGTTCCATGCTTCGCCCACATATTCCTCAATCTCTTCATCAGTCATGTGCGCCACCAAGTCTCTGTGCTTCACAGCAACCGCCATCGCCTCACTCACGTGCTCGCTCTCCTTAACAGCAAGTTCAACCTTCTCATCAAACTGTTCCTGTAAGTCTAAAATATAACTGCTCATTCCCATAAATTTTGCCCTTTCAATTTCTTATTATGTTAACAGTATAGCCTCAACGTGCTATACTGTCAACCCCTAATTTATTTTTTTATGCTCGCCTTATAAAGTCGCCGTTCGCGTCTTCTTCCCAATCATATTCCGTGTACAGTTCCTGTGCCGTACCGTCTTCACCAAGCCAATAGTAATTGCCCCTAAATTTAACAACCACTCCCTCTGTGTATTCGCCTTCCGCAATTTCACGTTCCTCAAAAGCTATTTCTTTTATCTCCATCTACGCCTCCACCAGTTCGCCAACATCTACGCTCAAATAGCTCTCATCATCGCCGTAGTGTCCCTGCATACCCTGTTCACTACCACTGCAATGCAACAACCCGTCAGTCATGTCGTATACTGTCGTCTCAACCTTTCTATCCAATGCTCCCGTGTATGCAAGTCCGTTCGCATCAGTTCCGCCTTTGTATTTCAGCCTAACAAGTCCTTCACCAAAGTTCTCTTCATATTCACCGTATATGTCCCCATATGTAAAGCTCAGTTCCAACTCGTCGTTCTCTATCTCACAGTCGCCCCAATAGCCACCTTCATAGCTACCAGCCCAACCTTTTCCCAAGTTCACCTCTACAGTATAAAAGTTCTCTCTCTGCTTCTCATCAAATTCGTCTGTAATAGTTACCGCATCACCTAAACGTGTTTTAAGTTTATTTAAAAATTCAAATCTGTACATAAATGCCCTCTATGTTTGTTTATTTTATATACAAGTTATAGCACATAAAAACACATAATGCAAGAGAAAAGATTCCTTTAAAAACAATGACTTAGCATCTTTTTTCATCTTTTATTTCTCTTATAATACAATGACTTACAAGGTGGAAGACACGGTATGAGGCGGGGCACTATGTTCGCCCGCTCCCCCGCCACCGTCCTCTCCACGGGCTATTTTAGGTCGGACCTTCTGGTGATCTCTCATACCGAGTGGTGAATCCTGAACCTGGACAGTTCTGAACCGTTCTAAGTCGTGCTGAGTGCTGAGCCGCAACTGGGTGCTGGCCGCTGAACCGGTTCTGAACGGCCCCTAAAAAAGGGTCCAAAAAGTACCGAATCTGCTCCTGAATCCAAAAAGTACCGAATCTGAATCATAAGGCCCTGAAGGGGCCGCCACCATT